>ERZ778017.1738-NODE-1738-length-20021-cov-4.500000_pt1 | contig 20021 bp, 12 predicted proteins | sample MGYA00375747_ERZ778017 | MGnify/ENA primary metagenome ERZ778017 (study PRJEB29350, sample SAMN05509838) | bioreactor metagenome | biome: bioreactor; material: wastewater | place: South Africa: University of Cape Town | collected 2014-03-17 ...
AGAGAAAGTTGAAAACTCAGGTCCCCGCAAGTATGAGCAATCACGATGTGAAGCTGGACCAGAATGATCAGTTAACTGATAGGAATACACTGAACCAAGAAAATGAGAAGAAGACTTCAATTCCACTGAGAAATCTCTCTGATCACCAACAGAGACAAGCATGGGCCCAGTTGAAACTGAACATTTACACCGAGCTATACAATTTAAACAACAGAAACATTAAGGAAACTGTGTTTTCGATATTGAAATTGAATTTGATTAGAGGAAAAGGGGTGTTTGTGAGAGGAATTATGAAGAAGCAGTTGAGATATTACCAGTACAGCTCGACATACGCATCTTTTGTAGCAATCGTCAACTCGAAACTTCCCGAAATTGGAGAATTACTTGGAAAAAGACTCATATTACAGTTTAAGAGGTTCTATTTGGCCAACGATAAGCACAGGTGCATGGAAAACTTGCTATTTATCTGTCACTTGGTCAATCAAAGAGTGCTAAGTGAAATTTTAATATTGCAAATTATTCAATTGCTTCTAGACAAACCAACCGCAGACTCGGTGGAACTTGTCGTTTACATTATGACTTATGCGGGACAATTTTTGTCCGTAAACTCTGCCCTTGCAAGTAATATGATTTTCGACAAACTACGAGATATGATGTACGATAAATTAGACGAAAACAACAAGGCACTCATAGCCGATTTGTTAAAGATACGGAAGAGTAAGTTTCGCGATTATCCAGCAATCAGAAAGGGGTTTGATTTAGTAGAAAAGGAAGATCAAGAGACACATTTACTCGAGTTGGACGATACTCACGACGCATCAGATATTCTTAATGTCTATCAATATGATGAAAACTACCAAGAACTTGAGGATGAATATGATGAATTTCGTAAAGAAGTGCTTGAAGACGAAGACGAAACATCCACGAGTGTTGTTGCATCTGAGCCGACTACTGAACCAGAGCCCAAGGTTGTTGATTTGACGGAGTCAGAATTATTGAGTTATCAAAAAACTGTCTATTTAACAGTTATGTCATCAATGTCGGCCGATGAAGCAGTCCATAAGTTGCTCAAAATCAACTTCAAGGAGGGATCCTTTACCAAAAAGAGAAATAATGAAATTACTGGTGATATGATAATTAAATGTTGCTCGCAAGAGAAAACGTACTCGAAATATTTTGGCATAATTGGTGAAAAACTTTGTCAAATTAACGCATCATGGCATTCAATCTTTGTCAATTTATTTCACAAGTACTATAAGTCCATTGATCTGTACGAAACAAATGCTTTGAGAAATATTGGTAAATTTTTTGGTCATCTTTTTGCCAGTGACAAATTATCGATTGATGAAAGTTGGCAAGTAATTAAATTGACTGAAAAGGACACTACATCTGCCAGTAGAATTTTATTGAAATTTGTGTTTCAAGAGATGGTGGAGGAAATTGGTGTGGGCCAAGTTGAAGAACGCTTGATCAAGGACGACTACATCAAACCTAAATTGAACGATGTATTCCCAGTTGTTGATGTCAAATGGGAGGACGGAGATCGAATCAGATTTTCCATTAATTTTTTTACCGCCATAGGTCTTGGGAGATTGACGGAGGAGATGAGACAAGTTTTGAGAGATTTACCAGAACCCCGAGGAAGAAGTCGATCAAGAAGCGGATCAAGAGATTCACGGAGTAGTTTTTCACGAAGTCAGAGTTATTCCAGAAGTTCAAGCTACTCCAGAAGCAGAAGTTATTCCAGAAGTAGAAGCTATTCTAGAAGTCGAAGTAATTCTAGAGGAAGAAGTTATTCTAGAAGCAGGAGTAACTCGAGGGAAAGAAGTTACTCTAGAAGTAGAAGCTATTCCCGGTCTCCTGATCCAGACGGAAAAAGATCTCGATCTCAATCAACCGAAGTGCCTCGAAAACAGTCTAAATATAACCGAAACTAATGTTGTCAATATTCAGAACTTAATACTAGAAAATCAGACGCAGTAGTGGATGGTGTATGTACCATCGCGGGGCAGAAGGTGTACAATCAGTCCAGGGCTTAGTCAATCAATGAATTTAAAACGGTTTAAACTGAAGGTCTTGGAGAAGGTTAAGCATCTTGGAGACTCATAGTCACAGATGTACGTGGGCGATAGATCGAGGTCGACAGAGTCCGTTGCTGACCTAAGAAAAATTTAAGTAATACTAAACTGGGGTACAGATGAAACTGATGTACATAGGAATAATACAAGATTTAGTTCACGGTACATGCTGAACTGAAGATGAGCTATTAACCAATGATCTACAGGTAGGTACTGTGACTCGGTGAATCAAAGTTTGTATGATGAATAGATGATGTAGCGAATAGTATGCCGCAGGACGCGTCACAACGGTTAAACCGCTGTGCAGCAACGAATGTTAAGCATGTGCCCACGGTTCAGGATCGAAAGATACAACAAGGTGAGAGACCGTACGGGCTTTGTTGACGGAGAGTGGTCCCTGGTCTGCATCGTCTGATATGATAATGTGAAGGATGTACTTTGCAGCAAGTACTCTCAGCAGCAACTTTATCAGAATAATGGCTACGAGTCATTACCTTCTCTTCACTCTCGTGATGACTATCACATTGCAACGTTGTAACGTTCAGTGATGAGGGCTCATAGTATCGTTTATAGTTTCTAACGATAGGCGAATGGCGTCGCAATGCAGTACCAGGGCAAGGTTTTGTGTCACTTTCTCGTATTTGTTCGCTAGGAATTCGGACATACCGGCGGATGATATCGGATGGTGGAGGCGAGATTTCAAGCACACGGTCACTGGCCATGAGCAATCCTCGGCAAAAGAAAACCATTTACAGTAGTGACGCGGAAAGACTTGACCGGATCATTACAGTTCACTTCCATTACTTGTGGCCCCTACATGAATCAGTTCACCAAATACTTGGCGAACTGGGGAAGTGGCACATTGGCCGGTAGTTTGAATGGTGATTACATTTGTACTACATATTAGTGAATCATCGCGAAAACCACCTGCGTGCGGTTACCGACGTTAGAGCCAATGAAATCACTATTGATTCTAATTAGCGATTATTTTGGAGAACAATCTTATTGTATATAAATACCGACAGATTTTCAATTGGTGAATTTTTTTTATTTGTTTTCTACATAGTTTTACTGAATTATTTACAATGCCAGCTCCATACGAAAAAGGTAACGAAAAGAAGGGTGCCACCTTATTCAAAACCAGATGTTTACAATGTCACACCGTCGAAGAAGGTGGTCCACACAAGGTTGGTCCAAACTTGCACGGTCTCGTTGGTAGAAAATCCGGTCAAGCTGCTGGTTACTCTTACACTGATGCTAACAAGAAGAAGGGTGTTGAATGGACCGAACAAAACTTATCCGACTACTTGGAAAACCCAAAGAAGTACATCCCAGGTACCAAGATGGCTTTCGGTGGTTTAAAGAAACCAAAGGACAGAAACGATTTGATCACCTACTTAGTCTCTGCCACCAAATAAGGATGATGCATTTATGAATTTTACATTCTTAATAGAATTTCTGTATATATAATAAAATTACGCTTTTGAAGAAAAATTCCAATACCGTATATCATCGATTACCTTACAAGTGCAAATTTGCGGTGGTGTGAAAGGTCCGCCGCATGTGGTTCCGTTTGGAATTGATTACGTTTGCCAACTCCAGTGTAGAAATTTCACCAGCGGACCCTTGTGTGAAGACCGATAATCAGGGCTTGGGAAAATATTCCTAACCCGACGTATGAGATGGTGCATTAAAGATCCGATATTCGTCGTCCTGTTACTAGATATGTTTGTCAGCTACATTTACACTTTACTGCTGTACTTTACTGCTGTACTGGACTAGGAACAGGGATGCTCTTTTCCACAACTTGAGGTATTTGATCAGTTCCGTGGAATTTCAATTCCCTGATCATTTCGGTAAAGAATGATAGTCGTGTATTAGTATTGGCGTGTCTTCCTTCACTGTTCCTGGCTACAAATTTGCTCGCAAACTTTCCCAGATTACCACGATGTATGACCTTATTTTGGCTAGATTTCCACATACGGCCACGACAATGTAAAGTATTTTCTATTCATGAAAGCGGGAGTTTGGCCATCTCCGAAAAGTAGAATCTGAGTTTTGAGCAATTTTGACTTTCACCAGTTACCAATGCCTGTAATTGTAATAAATCTTGAGTCTCTACTTTGATTATGTCATACTATACGTCACTATAGCTATAAATTAATGAAGACCGAGAATAACTTCACCAGAAACACACTTGTAATCAAGTAGGAACTACAGTAGTTGTTATCTTCGACGAGTAGGTGTATTCATAACATTAATTTATTTTAGGTACACCTTGGTAAAAGTGTTTGTGTAGTATGGTATATTTGACAAAGTACACAAAATTTTCCACATTAATCTAAACTACGGTCATTATCATGAACGATATAAAGGTTCCTGTAGAAGTAGATCCTACTGAGGATACAGAATGGAACGACATTTTACGATCTCATGGGATCATTCCCGAAAGGCCTCCCAGCCCTAGCCAAATGTTGGAGGAAGCATTGCAAGAGGCAGTCCAAAAGCAACATGAAAATCGATTAGAATCAAAGGACCTCGACGAGTTGGACGAGTTGGAGGACGAAGAAGATGAGGAATTCCTCAATTTATACAAGCAACAGAGAATAAAACAACTACAAGAGTTGTCAGCAAAGAAGAAGTTTGGAAGCATTGTCCCCATTAACAAGCAAGAATACGAATCAGAAATTACCCAAGCATCGGCAGATTGCTTTGTTTTATTGCACATGACACTGACATCACAATTACAGTCCAGGTTGTTGTCTAATATCTTACAAACGGTCGCAGCCAAGTTCCCAGAAATCAAAGTCTGCGAAATACCTGGTAATAGATGTGTCGAAAACTACCCCGATACAAATTGTCCTACCTTGATCATATATAGTAAGACGAACGTCGTGAAGCAGTATATCACGTTGACCCAATTGGGCGGTAATGACTGTAAAATTGCCGATATTGAAAAGGTTCTTGTTGATGTTGAGGCAGTGGACATCAACGACAAAAGACTAACTATAAATCAAGAGGACGAAGATTTGGAAGAAGCACGGAAATTACGATTTGTAAAGAAGAGTATAAGGGAAAACGATAGTGAAGACGACGATTTTTATGACTAGACTGTTCCTGAAAACGGCCACCACCAAAGTTCACCACCAAATTTTTACATTTCAAGTAATTGTCATTTTCTGTATAAAACATAGTCAAAACAATGATATACAATAAGCGGTCAGCCCGAGCAACAGCACTGTAGAAGTTGCAAGTCAACAGTAGGAGAGATGAGGTCAGATCATTGGTGGTCATCTCTGGGTCGCTACCAGGACCCTAGGTCGAGAAGAAAAAATATACACAGACGCTCGGCCTGGCTCCAGGTCAAAATTAGTGAGCCCCGTCTGAAAGTTGGTGAGATTTTTCAATGCGACCATAGACCGAATTGCCGATCATTTTGCACATTTTGCCAACATATTACAGTCCAGTGACTTCGGTGCTCTGTAATTCGTTGTGGTCTGTGGCATAGGTTTGCGCACTGTATTTATCCTAAAGAATCATCTGCTTTGCCAATTTTGGCGGACATTTCATTTACGTCATTTCCTGTCAGTTTGCAATTTGCAATCCAGATCACACTTCCTTATCGGTGGAATCTGCTGCGGTAAGGACAATTAACATCGGTATACAAGTTCGATACTTTTGATCAACTGTCTACAATAGTCCCTGATTTGAATTGACACTCGGGTTTTCGTTGCCGCTACCACTTCTCTTCTCTAGTTATTTCACTTGGAAATTCGTCTTTCAAGATCAGCAAGACAATACCTATTTTACAACGGAACTTATCACTGGTTGTTTCGGTATAGTTTTCAACGTTGCTTTCAGTTAAGTACCACGTTGAAGTTGCTAAGGTCGATAATCACATCTTACTATGTCGAGAAAATCACTTCCTCCAGATGGCCTACCGGCCACGAAAACTATTCCGTCGCTAAGTCGTTCCAATTCTTCGTTCAATCAAGATTCAAACGTTTCAGAACAGTTGAAATTGCCGCCTGATAACTTTTCAAACATTAAATCATGTTCTCATATCTTGTCGGTGCTTGAGTCCAAAGCTAAGGAGACGGTATTTCAAACCTACAAACAAGCTGTGGCAATAAGTAAGACAATCTCTTCGGATAATATCTACACTTCCAAGAAAGATGGGTCTGTCTACAGCCATTCCAAATTGATTGAAATGAAGTTCAAGTCTTTAAAATGTACCGATTGCAGTTTGAGCAACTTCAATTTTATTTGCTTACAATGCCCTCATGTTGGCTGTTTTACAAACAACCACGCTCATTCCCATTACAAACTACAACAACATCTATTTGCAATCGATAGTGGTAATGGGTTATTGTTCTGCTTTCTGTGTGGGGAGTATGTTAATCATCCTCGTTTGGAACAAATCAGGAGTGCAGAACTTCATAACCAACCTGAGCCTAACAACCACTATGATTCAGGGGAATATTCCAATCCCAAAATGATTGCAACAACTGGTCTTAAAGGATTTATCAACCTTGGGGCCACCTGTTTCATGAGTTCTGTTCTACAGACTCTTATTCATAACCCAATAATTAAGAACGAATATTTCAATAATGACTTGCATTATTTGAATTGTGAAAAGAATTGGGAATCTCTCAAAAACAACTACATTGATGAAAATAACGCATGTATCACATGTAGCGTGGATAATATATTTCAGAACTTTTACACGGCTACATCTCATGAAGGATTTGGAATGTCCAACTTGTTGATTGCTGCATGGTATAAGAACAAGTCTTTGGCTGGGTTCCAAGAACAAGATGCCCACGAGTTTTGGCAGTTCTTGTTGAACGAATTCCATTCGGACTACGAACGGGTCATCAAAAATGCACAGCGGACATTGCCTAACCCATGCGAATGTATCACACATACGTCTTTTTTTGGAGAGTTGCAAAGTTCAATCAAGTGTTTGGCGTGTGAATCGGTGACAAAAACTGTTGACCCAGTTATCGATTTATCATTGGAGATCAAAAACAAGAAGAACTCTGACCAGTTGACATTGTACGATTGCCTTGATTTATTCACGCTGGACGAAAAATTAGATGTAATGTATACCTGTCAAAAATGTGGAGATAAAACTAAGGCGATTAAATCTTTGAAAATCAAAACCATTCCTCCCGTATTGTCTATTCAATTGAAACGGTTCGAGCATAAATTATCCAGTGATCAGTTTTCCAAAATTGAAACACTGGTCAAAGTTCCACTTTTCTTAAATTTAACGAAATATTGTGAGAATCAACCAGATGGGGGAGACATTGACAGCGACAAGTTTTTTGAGTTGTTTGCTGTCATTTGTCACATTGGATCGGTCCACACTGGACATTACATTGTATATGTAAAGGACGGGAATGGACAATGGTTCAAATTCGATGACAGTGTCATCACAACAGTGAGTCAAGAAGAAGTATCCAATGCCAACTCCTACTTGTTGTACTACATTACTCATAAAATTTGACATTCATGTGGGAAACCATATTCATTCATAGCAACTTGCATAAATTATTCATATCTAAGCATGTTAAGTTTGTACTTAAGTATTAATAAACTCAAAAGTAAATACATTAAACGATTGTTTATCGTAGAGCCAGAAATTCATAGAAGGAGGGTCAGTTTGTGGTTGTTGGTGTTCAACTCAGATATTATGGGCTAGTAGAAGTGCAAAAGGTTGATGGGAATATCCCATTGTAAGATGGTGTAAATACAAGTTTTGTATTAAGATCAAACAGATAGTCACAACGGGCTTTTAATCCGTGTTTAATAAAAGCAAAGTCATTTTTGATTGTAAAACCTTGGATAAATGTTGATTTAATTGACAAATGCTCTTTGGTAGTTGTTTGTGTTCTCCTAAGATTTTAAACCCCACTTCATGTCCCACTCATGCAAATCATCAATATTGCGTTTTCCTGTTTAGGTGAAAATTCCATTTTAGGCAATTACAAAATTTACAATCTGTAGGAATTATGGACTATAAGGGAAGTTGTACCTTCGTCCCCAGCTTACTACCAAACAATGATTTACTTTCCTTAGATTTGAAGAATGAAAATCAATAAGTCTTTGCTGACTTAATCTCTATTTTAAATATTTGTTTTTTTTTGAATAATCTACAAAAAAATAATATAAAGTAAGTATATGGGTATTATACTGAATTAACAGTGGTAATATAATGCTATTTAATCTAAATATATAAAATGTTTTTAAAAAAAATCATCAGGTGAAATTCTTGCTTTGTCACACATTCTCTTAAATAACCCACCTTCTTGATATAAGTTCCAAGGAACCCCCTTTTCAACGACTTTACCTTTATCCATGACAAAGATTCTATCGTAATGTAATATAGTTTTTAATCTATGAGCAATGCACAATGTTGTACAGTGTCTGAACTCGGTAGAAATGGTATCTTGAATCTTGGAATCAGTTTCAAAATCAACTGAAGAGGTAGCTTCATCTAAAATCAAAATCTTAGAGTCACGGACTAATGCTCTAGCCAATGCAAGCAATTGTTTTTCTCCCAAGGAGAAGTTCTGTCCTTCGTCATCAACTAATTGATCTAAATGGAACTTGTGTAAATCTTCATACCGAACATTCTTATCAGGGTTGTACTTGGTGTTTCTAATTCTTTGAACAGTAACAGCATCCAACAAGCCCGATCTTCTTAATGCATCCCATAAAGTATCATCGGTGTATTCTCTGAATGGATCTAAGTTTTTTCTAACAGTACCCTGGAACAAAACAGGGTCCTGAGGAATAATAGACAATCTAGATCTCAAATCAAACAATCCCATGTCAGCAATGTTCAACCCATCAATAGAGATGGTTCCCTTTTCAACTTCAGTCAATCTGTATAAGGCATTCATGATCGATGATTTTCCTGCTCCTGTTCTACCACAGATTCCGACCTTTTCACCAGGGTACACATTTAAATTGAAGTTTTCCATGATTAGTGGCAAGTTTGGTCTGTATCTCAAAGAAACATTATTAAAAGAAATGTATCCAGAAGGTGGCCAGTCACTTGGTGGGGTAAACTCAGTTTTCTTATATGCTGCTTCTTGAGGCAATTTGAAAGCGTAATGATGCAATCTTTCGACTGCATTCATTTCATTTTCCGTTGCCGTCATTGCTCTGACGGTAACCGATAACAAACCAACAATTTGAATGACATAACTTAATAACAAACCAGTCGACGATGGTGAAATGTTGAATTGTTCGGTGATACACAACAAACAAATGATTAAAGCAAAACAAGCTGCAAGAATGTCCAAGTTCACACACAACCACCTTTGGGACGAAATAGTCACATAGTATGCTTCATTCATTCTGTTGATACAGTCATCGTTTTTCTTCATGAATGCATTATTTGCTTTACATGCTTGAATTGTTTGCATACCACTTAAAATTTCATTGAAGTTGTTGAAGACTTTAGATCTTTGGATGGCTTCTAAACGCTTGATTTCTCTCGATGAACCTTGATAGAAGTTTGAAAAGAAAATAAATGCAAATGCCAAAAATGGAACAGCAATTGCAAACCAGGGCAAGTAAATAATACACAAAATAATAATACCAATGATGTTTGCCATAGGAAAAATAAAGTACTGAACTTGTTCTCCAAGTTCATTATCCAACGAATCTGTATCCTTGGTGAATCTGTTCAAAATTCTCCCCAATGGAGTGGTGTCCATGTAACTCATAGGAGCATGCAAAATTCTTTTCACTGCACCAATGTTCAATAATTGAGCTGCATTATTTTCAATGTAAGTCAACATACAGAATTCCAATGCAGTAAAAATGACTGTCAAAAATGAACATGCGACATATCCTGCAACATATTGCTTGTCAGTTACGTTACGGTACTTGCGCTCAGTCCAGAATGATAACCACGTGTTTGTAAATAACTGGAAGAAAGTAGCCAATGCAACCAAGAAAAGGAAAGTTGGAACTGCCAAAACACCAAACTTACCAGAACCCAATTGAAGGTATTTTCTATAGATACCCCATCCAATGGCATTAATTGCTCTTTCTTCTTCTAAAACAGTTTTTCCCTGCTCTTTCTTGTTGTTATCATCAGACAACATTCTAGTAATGGCTGTTGAGTTTGTTTGTGGTTCTGTATCCGATTCCACTGAGAGATCGTCATTTCTGGACTCAGTATTGTATTCAATCAATGAACGGAAAGTTGCATTTGTTTCAACCAATTCATCAACGGTACCAACTGAAACTGATCCATCACCATTTAAGAAAACAACTCTGTCAGCTGCTTCGAGAACGGCTAATTGATGTGTAGCCAAAACAACAGTTTTGTTTCTCAAGAATCCCTTGAACAAGTGATCGATAATGTGTCTACCAACTCTTGAATCAACGGCCGAAAGAACGTCATCAAGTAACAAAATACTGGCATCAGAGTAACATGCTCTAGCTAAATGGATTCTAGCCTTTTGACCACCCGAAAGAGTAACACCTCTTTCACCAATCTCAGTACTATCACCAGCTGGCAAGTTCACCAAATCTTCTTCTAATGCACAACTAAAAATAACGTCCCTGTACAAGTTCAAGTCAAATGGCTTACCAAAAACGATATTTTCTCTTACAGTCGCATTCTGAATCCAAGTATCAGAACAGAATAAAACCTCTTCATTAACAGTCATTGATCCAACATCAGGATTAGTGAGTTTCATGAAACCAGCAAGTGCACTCAATAACGACGATTTACCAGAACCGATAACACCTGAAATCATGATGAACTCATTTCTTTTGATAGATAGGTTGACGTCGATTAAACCAGGAAACTTTTTCTCACTATTTCCACTTTCCATAGAGTCATCAGAAGTGTAGTCTTCATACTCCTTACCGTAGATAGAAGCATCATCAAGCTTGTGCTTGACGTGAACTTCTTGCTCATGTTTTCCTTTAAGAGCTTTCAACTTTTTTGCTTGCTTTCTACCCTCGTATGTATTTTCATTCCAGAGCTCGTTTACCAAATCTTCATGGAAGTTTTCCCACATGAAATTAGCATGCTTAACCTCAATGACCACATTATTCTTCTTGTGTCTGGTAGATACTTGAGGTTGATCAAACCCAGAAGTAAGGAGATTTGCTTTATGTTTTGCTTGATTATTTGAGTAATCTGATTCCTCACAGCTTAAGTAATCGCTACAACGAGCAAAACCGATTAATGCATCAGCACCAGTTGCTAATGTAAATGGCAAAAGCATAATACATTGAGCCAAGATTGTGAACAACGATAAGGATGAAAACACATCTGGTGGAGCCTTCATAGAATCGGTAGCCCACATAGTGACAAAGGAAATCATTGATGTCAATGTTGGCAAACAAACAGCATAAGCAGTAATAATGTTTCTTAAACTCTTAATAGAGAAAATATGGCGCATTTCCTTATTTCTTATTTTAGAAATTGATAAATTGTAAGCCATTTCCCAAGCGTAAAATTTAATGATTTTGATGTGTTGTAACACCTCTCTCATCAAACCAATACGTTCATCGGTGTAGCGAACTGCTCTTTGACGGAAAGTGTACAAAACTCTTGCCAAAGCACCACAAATACATAACGAAACCAAGAAAAGACCAATACCAACTAAGGAAGAAACACCAATTGAAGTAAGCAATACAACAATGGAGATAATAATTGGAACTGGGAAAGCAAACAAAAGTGGTTGAAATCCTAATGCTAAATCGATTTTAGCCAAATCAGTTGACATCAAACTTGTGATTCTGCCCGCAGGAAATCTGAACCTTGATTTAGCCGATAATTTAAACGATTTAAGCAAGATAGCTTTGGTCAAGACCGCTTTAGCTTGTGCACCCGTAAACATGGCATCATGGAAAAAATGGTTCATTAAAAATCCATTCAAAGTGATCATTAAAACTGCACCAATAGTCAAACCAATACCTCTATTGTAGGTTTTGTAGACACCAAAGTATTGGTAGGTAACGAACAAAATTAATTGTTTAGACAATAATGGTGACAAAGTTTGGACAGCAAACGCCAACGCAATGTAAAAAATAGACAACGAATATTGCAATTTGAATGTCAAAAACATTGCCCATGGAAGTGCCCAAGTTGGCCATTCGAAATTATCTAAGTTAGCATTATTTTTTAAATGCTTAGCTTCTTCTTTGGTTAAGATATTGTTCAAGTGGTTTTCAAAACGTTGGTGCATATCTTCAACAGTTAAATTTTTAGGCAAGGTCCATAAATCGTTTGGTTGCAATGTACGTTTGTATCCTTTAAGAAGCATTGGCCACATCCACCAAAATCCAATTTGTTTTAACACATTTGCCCTTCTCCAAGGAAAGTAGGTTCTTTCATCAGCAGAGTTGATTGGAGGGACCTTTTTCGAAAAGAGAAACGATAAAAGACGTTTTTCATTATGTAACGGTTGTTCAACCTCTTCATGAGGTTTTTGTTGGATATAAAGTAAATCCTCCACAGAATCATGTCTGTATATGTCCGGTTGGGGGTGCGACTTGGATTTTCGAAGACCGCTGAAAAACCGGTTTGGTGGCTTTTGGAAATCGTCTTGAGATTTCTCAGGCATAGGTGGTAATGGTCGATCATGAGATCTTGTGATATGACTATCACGTCTAGGAGGTTCAACATAGGTAGCAGTAGTTTCAGAAAGATTTGTCAGAATTCTTTCCAAGTGATGATGTCTATGATTAGTTCTAGACTGGTGATAGTAGTCAGCTGGAGTTACGTTACTGCCATTTCTGAAGTCTGGGCTGGTATGAGCCAGTTCGGGATAAGATGGTGATCCTGAACCATCGCTATAATAATTATCTTCTATATCCCCGTCATCAGTGTATTGAGGGGCATAGGTATTATAAACATGATTTGTCATTGTCCAGCAATTCAAATTGTGTTTATAAGAGTAGGAATAATTTTAAAGAAAAAGACAAAACTAGTGATCCATGTATTATATTCATTGCACTATATATATAAGACACTCATTGTAAAGTATGCCTCTTTTCTTGCCAAACAGAAATTACTTCTTTCAGTATAACGTTGAAAAAATAATTTAGATTTTTTGAAAAATAATGTGCGACAATATTCCCTAGATATTAATAGTAATGGATTTAAGAGATGTTCCGTCAGATCCATAGATGGCAGAAACAATGGGGTCCCAAGTGGATATAGACGTGGCTCTTTCGATGGAATCCTTTTTTCCCTCTAAGTTAGTGGAATGTTCCTTCATTGTGAAGGTTTTAGGTTTTGAACTTGAAATTCAGGAATGTGTGTAAATTTCTGATTATATCCTGCGCAATCACAACGATTGAAAAGACTAAGAGAAATTTATCTGGGTGAACAATAATTTGTCGTCGTTTAAGTGGTATACGCCAGCATTTACTGCCACATCTGTTATTAGCATTGATCCCGATGTCGAAGGGAAAATTTTTTTGACGATTCGATTTACCCCATACGTTTTGTTCTTGATTAGGAAATTCTAGCAACTTTCCTTCATGTAATACTTGCAATTGTAAAAGTTTTAAGACAAAGGGCTCACTTCCTCGAACAGCCCCATTAATTACTCATTCATATGGGGCCTATTGTTCATCTCTCATATGTCTCAGCTGGTTACGTTTACACTACATTTTCACCGTTATAGGGAAATTTATAACGTGCGCAAAAAAAAGAGCAAGGCTACTAGTTTTGCATGACATCCTAATTTTGCTCACTTTTCCCACATCACCATGTTACACTGACAAATTTATTTTGCCGGATTAGTATTATCATTATTGTACAGGAACACTATATCCGTGATCACACGACCATTTTCCTTCAAAACCATGGTTCTAGAAAGGGTTCCCCTTTTGAGTAAAGGCTATGATAGGAATTATATACGGCAGATCTCTAAAAAATTAATACTACAAGGGCAGCGAAGGCTTTGGTAGCTGCTGTACGTATGAATATGCGAACTTTTACGTCATAAAAAAAAAGTGCTCAACCTTCACTGTGAACTCAACTCTGCAAATAGAGCGTCTTTGCACACCTCTTTGGCGTTAAACTTTAGTATATTTACACTTGTGAACAAAAGTTAAATTGTCAAGCCAAGCGTCTGTGGTTGAAATTTATGTACAACGCCTACACCACATACGATATATACGTTGACGTATTTAAATGACTCGCCAAATCTTGCCCCACCACCTATCATTTCACTTTTGGTTCTGTATCTACACCACTGTTCTGATGTCTACGTAATAAAATATAGCCATTTGGAGTCATTGTCTCTTTATCGCCCCTCTCGATGATTCACCAATGATTTAATCGTTGGTGTATGAATTGTATGAATTCCACGTTACTGCCCTGTACGAAATTCAAAGCACAAACACAGTCAATGAGTGATATGCTCATTAGGTAAAGTATTACGGTATCTCTGTAACCAGACCACCTGGCCCCTTCGAGGATTCAATATTGAAACGGAATTAAGGTTTGGAGTAGTGAATATCGCCCCAATCTAGAAGTATTAAATTTTAAGAATATTCCGAAATCTTGCATTATCAGCTCCTAGAGATTTTTCCCAATTGAGAAATTTTACTAGTGGCGATTTTTAACACTCTGTTATATATCTATTATTAACCAGATCTGAACCCGGTATTCACCTACAAGTAGGCAATTCTTGCACTATTAGTTTACCCGTAAATCATTTACTAAACATCGTACAACTGAAATTAAAATCCTCCAAACCCTGGACAGCCTGAACCAAATCCAGGAAAATCATTTGAGCCTCCTGGACCAAATCCAGGAAAGCCACTACCAGGACCACTTCCTCGGGGTCCAGGTCTTCGTAAATTTCCTGGTAGACCTCTTCCCAAATCGTCAAGATTTTCTTGGGAAAAAGGATCGTCGAATCTAGCTCCTGGTGGTACCCCTAATCTACCCGTAGTTCCTGAAGATTCAGTTCCAAATATTGGATTATTCATCGTGGGGTACATTCCACCATCAGGATTAGATTCAGCCAACGGATCAATGAACAGCTTTAATTCTGGATTTTTGGGTAATCCAGGAGGATTCAAGTCTCTATCGCCAATTGCTGGTATTGACGACGTTTGTTGCTTGGCTGACGCTTTTATCTCGTATTCATCGTCAAAATCAGGCATATCATTAGGACGATTGTCCGACTTGGACGTTGAAGGCTGGCCGACTACTGTGGATGAATATGCTTTTTCTGCAGCACCCTTTGGTTGATCTTTCCTCTCATTGAGAGGTAAGTGGTCGAATTTGCCACTAATCAAAATATGGAACCTTGCTTGTAGACTATCATCAACAGTATCTAAGGGAAAATTGACCTCGAAAGTAGTACTATCAACAATAATACTACGAACATTACCACGATTGACAACTGACACTAAAACACCATCTTTAGGTAACTCTACTATATTGATGGTTTCGTCTCCATTAATCAACTGTAGTAATGATTGAGACTCAACTCGCGATTGTAAATTGTACAGCTTGAACAACTGCCCCACTAACGTAAAATAGTTTTCAATCATCTTGGTCCACAGTAGAAGTAAACTATCTATGTGTCTATACAACAATTGCTATACTACGATGTAATGTGACTACGAATGGGATGCTTACAGTGCACGATCTGTACACTACAAACCATTTTCTGGAACAGAAAAATCTGATCCTAACATCTGCCTTGTGTGCAAAATATACACTTTATCACCATAGGTTTTGATTCAACAGTGGTTTCTACTACGCCACCAGTAAATAACGTGGCTGATACTTTACCACTCAGTGTACCATTGTAGCCACATGTAAACAAACTATAATACCTTGGACGTTACTCCATGGTATCCTGTACCGAATCACCTACACTACTTCTGATGTAGGTACAGTGTTGGCAAACAGTGGAGGTTCATATATTCTTCCATTACGTTTATTTAGTAATGCCCAGTCGCAAACACCAAATTTCAGTGACTGTCAGAACAACCAATGACCGACGAGAATTGTTTGCTTTTGTTCGTGATAAATGTCTCTCTATTGTTCACTTAGTAATTTGTACCATAATAATTGGTACACTTAGTAATTTATCATGGAAATTAGTCCCCATACCGCACTGGGTCGCACCATCCTAGGTAGAAATTGTGCTACGGTATCACTGTCTCCGTAGAATGCGTCCCGGTGATTCGTGGCGGAGGAAGAGCCTACTGGAAGCACCGTATTCTTTCCCCTTCCATCAGTGTCTCGCGCTACCCATCTGTAAAAAATCCCATGGCACTGGCCTACTACCACTTGCTCTCCTGTACCAACAATTATCTCGTGCTCACCTTGTAGCCACCACAGAACCTAAATCATGCCATAACCTCTACGACATCCTCCCGATGGCTCATCCCTGAGCCCATAGGTCCTGGCTCCCGGCACTTCCAGGAGTGTGATCATGGGACCGCTCCTGGCTGGGTCGGATACTACCACGGCATTGGATAAATGTCGCACTACCCCTACCACAGCGTCTCCCTACGGCGTACCGCCACGCGTTTGACCTATGAAAATTTCCTGATTTTGACTGTTGCAGGAGAAAATCATCCCGCCTGCATATTTCCCGGGTTCCCACCACGACATTTATTAGGTTCCTTTGCTGTACGACATTTACACCATTTCCTCCAACTATCTTTTGGAGATTGCAATAAATTTGTGTTTTCGTACTGGAAATAAATCGCCGATATCTTATTGATTGTTGCTGTGTTACGTAGATGACTACCACCGTACCATTAATATACTCGTTTCCCGAGTTTGCTGGCGTCGCCGATGCCGTTGCAGACCACGTTATTTCTGCCCAGAATATGACCCTTTATCAGACATTGGACAAAGCCCAGATCCAATTGCTACGGGAAAAGGCTCAGGCTACTGCGACTAGCATGGCGCCATCCGCTGCCTCCAGTGTGGCAACCTCGCATTCAAGCTCAAATTTGAACGGCTTGTCTTTGCACACGTCTACAAGTAATGTCAATTTAAACGGCAAGAAGAAAGAAAAGAAAGGTAAACGATTCGGCGATACCCGGTTCAAAGTGGCGTTGTCGGGAGGTTCTTTGATCAAGATCTTGAACCAGGGATTGTTGAAACGACAACTGGAAATTGAATGGGACAAATGGGACATATACTTTGGTGATGAAAGATTGGTTCCATTCGACTCGCCCGATTCAAATTATGGCCAAGCCAAACGAGAAATCTTCGACCACATCACCGGGGATAAAAAACCCAATATTTACCACGCCGACGACTCATTGTTTTCAGACCCACAAGAAGCTGCTGATAGCTACGAAAAATTGCTAATTAAGAACTTTGCTAAAAAAGATTCCGTCAAATTACCATTATTCGACATAGTATTGTTAGGTTGTGCTCCTGATGGACACATTGCGTCATTGTTCCCAGGACACCAATCGTTAAGAGAAAAATTGGCGTGGGTATTGCCAGTAGAAAAAGCTCCTAGTGGCCCGGAAAACAGAATTACGTTATCAATTCCCGTAATTTGTCACGCTCAAAGAGTCAGTTTCGTGGTAGAAGGGTTGACTAAAGCCAATATTGTCAGAACTATTATGGAACGTCCCGAAAAAGGGTTGCCAGCTTCGATCGTCCACGAGGGCGCAGCCGGTAGAGTCACATGGTTCGTCGATGATGATGCATTGAAGGAATGTTACGAGATCACTAAAAAGGATTATAAATTTTTGCTGATTGATGTTTGAGTCAATACAATTCCAGAAATATAGTTGTGTGTGATACAAGGTAAGATTTTAACAATCAAATTCATCACATTTAAAACAGCCTACAACCGGAATCCTCGTGCTTAACTGTCACCTCCAACCTTGCGAATTTGTCAAAATTCCCATATACTAACACCGCTATATAGAACCACGAGAATCTTTAATTTATTTGGGTCGTTTATTGTTGATTGCGTTTACATTTTTTGGTAGACTATAATTGCTGTGAAGGGAAATTAATGAATTTGGTTATGTATTCTTAATGTGGAATTTATTTACATAGAATTAACAATCCTAAGAGAAGTACATTTGTAGACCGTTGTAAATGGCATTTGTATTTGTAGACTTGCATTTATAGTCAGCTTTATAAAATACTTTACTTACGAATGAGCTTCATCAAGAAGCGGTTTTGGCAATATATTCTTCAGGAGCTCTAGCTGCCCATTCGGACCAACTACCGTCGTAAACTCTAACAGGAACGTTCGCTCCAATAATCAACTCAATTGCCAATTTCAATATAACTGCCGTGACACCAGTGCCACACAGAACAATGATCCCTTTTCTTCCATCTAAAAAGTTAGGATTAGACAAGTCGAGATTGAATTCGGACTTAAACAATTCGAGCAATTCCTGCTTGGACTTGTATGCTTTGTTTTCTCCAAGCACTTTAGGAAATGGCAAGTTGAACGACCCGGGAATATGACCGCTGCTCAAACCTGGTCTTGGTTCTGGTGCTGCTCCAGTGAATCTGTCGTTGGATCTAGCATCGAAAACAAGATACTCATTCGACAAATTTCCTGACTTGACGAGGTCCAAAAGCTCTTCGTATTCGATGACTTGCTTATTGTAGTTTTGTTGGAACTCGTCTTTGGAAATTGGCACGTATTGGGTTGGAGAATATGGAGTGATGTCATTTACTGGGATGGTCTGAACCGGATATTCACATTGTTTGTAGGCAAGGTAATTGTTTAAGAGGTAAACATGCGGGTGTCCAAACAACGACAATGTCCAAGCAACTCTTGGAGAAGAAAAGATTCCTTGGGAATCATATACCACTAGTTTATCGGTCTTCTCAATTCCAAGTCTGCCAATTGAAGAATTGAATGTCTCATACGTAGGCAACATATGAGGGTAAGGAGAATCTTTCGAGCAGATGTCGTCCAAATCAAAGAAAACCGACCCTTTGATTCTTTCCTTGTTCAAGAATTCGTTTTTCCCGTTCTTGCCAACATTTGGCATGTACCACGAGGAATCAACAGCAACAATTCGAGGCATTCCATCCCGAACGGTGGTTTTCACGGCACGATAAGCAGCTGGCGTAAGCGCCTCCAAAAATGTTTTCGACATCAACACAGATCTTTTTGTCAATGGTATTTCGTGGTAGAGTTATCGTCTAATTTACTGGCAAAGTTGGTGGTGGAACTTATCAAGGAAGATGCCGAAATCGGGTCGTCCTAGTGACACGGAGCCGTCACCACCGTATCGTAGTATGGCGCCACCGTCCACCGGCACGATGCGCTGAGGGTAACTCCACCAAATCCCCCGAATTTTGCGAGGTTTGCCCTGAATGACCCCCGCCGATGCGCTAAAAGTTCCGCACACTAGGGTGGTAGAACCAATGGTTCATAATAGTAGGGTGTTTGACCACAATATGTCTCAATGGTCGATAGTATTGTATAATGTAAAATTTGTATATACAAGGGGCTAACTATTTTGTTTCTCGTTTTCTTCCACTTTTTCTTTATCGTCCTGCTTCAAGAAACTGAATCTAGAGGTGTCTATCTTCATGAACTCTCTCATTGCCATAGTGGCATAAGAACTGACCCCCAATTGCATTTTCAAAACAATGGCGATCTTGCTACCGGCAGTTTGTGGTTTTATAATTCGCGACTCTTGCTCTTGTCCTGCTTTCTTCAAAGTCAAAATCTCCAAGTCTGTTCTGACAAGAGGAGTTCCTTCTTCTTCGTAGTTGACAATGTCGTAGGCGAGGTTTTCTGGCTTGGACATGAGCTTTCTGTACGATCCTCCTAACGAGAACTCCTTCACTCTTCTTGCCATTTTGAATGGATCCAAGTTATCTTTTGCCATAGTCTCAACGTAGACAGAAAGTAACTGTTCATTCTTTGGGTACACAATCTTGTATCCTGGTGTTGGTAATAAAACATCATAAAT
>ERZ778017.1739-NODE-1739-length-20020-cov-5.239519_pt1 | contig 20020 bp, 12 predicted proteins | sample MGYA00375747_ERZ778017 | MGnify/ENA primary metagenome ERZ778017 (study PRJEB29350, sample SAMN05509838) | bioreactor metagenome | biome: bioreactor; material: wastewater | place: South Africa: University of Cape Town | collected 2014-03-17 ...
ATTCTTATGAACAGTGTTCAATGCTTCTAATGCAAACATGGAGGCGTATGTATAACAAACACCCCAACAACCGTACCAAGATCCATCATCGTCTTGAACTTTTATGATATAATTGATAGCATTCTCGATTGCCATCCTGATTCTATCAGTCTGATAGTTTGGGTAGTTTTGGGCAAAATACGTCAACCCTAAAACAGATGAGTCGGTACATTCAACGTATGGATATTCAACCATTATATTATTGAACACTTCAGCGGGATTTAACATCTCCAAGTAGGGAGTAGTTCTAATCTTTTCGTAGGTCGAAAACGACCCAAACTCGAAGCTACCAACATTTTGCAAACTCAATAATACTTCAACTGCATCATACAAGTTTTCATCACTGATTGCATCATGTACATCTTTGAAATTTCCATCCTTACGTACCATGATAATGGCTTTCATCGCTTCCGCAGTACAATCGCTAACAGTATAACCCTGCTCCTTGGTACTAAATGGCCAACCTCCTTTCCGTTTATCACGGAAACTGCCAGGTTGACAATCTTCAGTAAATTGAGATCTCACTAAGAATAAATAACTTCGCTTAATCATCTCGTGGTACTTGTCAATGGATGCTAATCCTGTCATATAAAAGTATTGAACCATGAAAGCTGCATCCCAGACTTGAACTCCATTAGTCCCCATTACACACATACCTTGAGGACCATGGAACACGACATCATTTGCTCTTTCGTATAGCTTTTTAAAAGTTTCACTAGATGGACCCTCATGATAGTGAGTGACTATAAGACTGAATGCATAACTGATAGGCGCAATTGACAAATATTGTGTGTTTTCATAATCCTTCAACAAGAATTCATAGATTCTTTTGTTGACATAATCCAAGATCCATTTGGGTCTAATAGACTCATACCTAGATAAAATGGCATTGGCGAAATCAAGAAGCTTCGAATGAGGAAAGTACAAGTCCACACCACATACGGTATTTCTGTGCTTTTTGAAGTTGATTGTCTCATATGGCTTACAATAAATCTCTTGTCTCAACTGCAAAATCAAGGAATCTACTTTGCATTGGATCTTGTTAGCCAGAATGTATCCCATAGGCAAATAGATTGCCCGAGTGTGAACCCACCAATTACCTGGTTGAAGAGGCAACCATGGTGGCAAGATCCATGTTTCTGGGGGTGATGGATTTACACCTTCCCACTGATACAAATTTAACACTGCTAACCATGCTTTACCCCAATGGGGGTTATTAGTGGCACCTCCCAACCTAAGCAACGTTTTTCTTGCCTTTACACAAACAGGATGATCAGCGGGCAACCCCAATAATCGCAAACAGAGATAATTCATCGTGGTACCAAAACAGGTGGATTTATCTACCGAGTGTAGACCCCAACCTCCATCTACTGGGTGGGCAGTATTGACGATATACCTAATCAACTCGGTACGGTATGGTTGTGGAATTTCGATTCCACAGTAATAATGGCTCGCGACGTAGCCAATTGTCATAAACATGGGTCCCTTGTACTGACAAGGAAACACTCCATTTGGCAATTGCAACAACTGCAAAAAGTCGGCACCTTTTTTTGCGGCATCGAATGGAGTTTCGACCTTCGATGGCAGTGGAGTGGGAAATTGAGGATCTTGTAACAAATATTGAACAAATGTGCTGTTAGGAACTCGTTTAGCTTCTTCTTGTGATAAGTAATGCCATGTTTCTCTACCTAGCTCGTCAGAGACTAATCTCCATCTAGAAGGGTCTGTAGACTCCAATCCCAACTGCTCTGAGTAATACATCCCACGTTGTCACTATCTAGTACGCAATCCCGATACTTTTCTCGAACCCGGCCGTGAAAACACAAATATTTCTCGTGGGAAAACTACGAGTCTAACCTCGTTCCCGTCGTACACCGCTGATGCTTCTGATTATACGACGGTGCCTAGCGCGTCGTACGCATTATTTAATCGCGGTGTGCACATAGTACACTGGCCCAGTTGTGGAAAAAAATTGAAATTTTCAATCCGGTCGTGTTCGTGCCCAAGTAAAAAACTCTGCTCTGCGAAGAGCTTCGAAAAACTGGAAACTTACGAGAGGTAATTCTCACTACCACAACCACGGAACTAACACGGTATTTGACTTGTACATTTGCTTAGACGTGAGGTACAGCATGGTCAGCAAAAGAAAGTTGGATGTGTCACGCGACGTAGTTGACGCCGGTCCTGTGAAGAGGGCTAGGGATGATGAGGCCGGGCAACTTCGTGGTGATGTCTCTGGGGGCGACCATAGTGGCGACAGCGGTGACAGCGACGATGATGGTGCTGATAGCGGTGAAGAGGAGTCACAGACTGTCAACAGTGGTCCATCACAGCCTCTTACTAAAAAACAACGTAAACAATTATCGGCCCAGGAAGTCCAAGTAGCGAGAGAAACGGCTGAGTTATTCAAATCCAACATCTTCAAATTACAAATCGACGAATTGATGAAGGAGGTGAAGATTAAGGACGCCAATGTCCAGAAAATTGAAAAGGTTTTGCACCGTCTTCACGAACTCATCACTAAAATCTCTCCCAGTGAGTCGTTGAATTTACACCAGGCAGAAACTTATTTCAATAACAAAAAGGTTGTTATTCCATTCCCTGACCCTAAACCAACAAAAGTCAATTACTCATTTCAATATTTACCTCCACAAGATGTCAATTTAGTTGGATCCTTTGGATTGAAAACTGGCATTAATACATCCCAATCTATTGATATGGCAGTGACCATGCCAAAAGAATTGTTTCAACCTAAGGACTATTTGAACTATAGAGCGTTGTACAAAAGAGCATTCTACTTGGCGTACATCAATGATCAATTGATTCCCTTGTCTAAGAAGAATAACTTGCCCATCAAATTAACATACCACTATCTTAACGACGATATTTTGTGTCCTGTAATCAGAATAGAATCCATCAAGACAGATAATGAGGAAGATTTACATTTCCATAAAACCAAATTTCATATTAATTTGATCGTTGCGTTTCCATTTGGCATATTTGATCTCAAGAAATTATTACCAGATAAGAACTGTATCAGAGTTCAATCAGATAATGAATTACCACCTACACCATTATATAATTCGTCAATTGTGTCATCAACATCGTACGAATATTATTTGAAATACTTATACACATCCAAAAAGTCAACCGAATCGTTCAAGGACGCATGTATTTTGGGAAGATTATGGTTACAACAAAGAGGATTCGGGTCGGAAATTAATAATGGTGGGTTTGGACATTTTGAATGGGCAGTTTTAATGAGTGCTTTATTGCACGGTGGTGGTTTAAATGGTAACAAAATTTTGTTGCAAGGTTTTTCTTCATATCAATTATTCAAGGGTACAATCAAGTATTTGGCAACCATGGATTTGAATGATGTTGGATATTTGTCATTCTCTAGTTTAATCGGTGAAAATATCACCTCCAAGTACAATGATACAGGATTCAATGTGCCAACAATATTCGATAAAAATACCAAATTGAATATACTATGGAAAATGACAAAGTTTTCATACCAAAGACTACAAAAATACGCCATAGAATCATTGAACTTGCTTAATGACATCGTAAGAGATAGATTTGATGCAATTTTGTTGAAAAAAGCCAATGTCAACCAGATGAAGTACGATTTGGTATTCAATATAACAATTCCCGAAGAAGTATATGATTTATTTGGTCCATTGGAAAAAATATCATTTATCAACTTTGACAATTACTTGAAGCAAAAGTTGTCTAACATCTTGTCTAACGCATTGGGAGATCGTATTACTACTTTTAATATTTGGAACGAATCTCCCTCGACATACTTCCCAATTAACAAAAGAAAACCATCAAATATCAGCAATGTTTATATTGTTGGTTTGACATTAAACCCTGAAGAATGTGACAAATTAGTTACCAAGGGCCCAAATAATGATGAACAACAAATGGGTTTGAAGTTCAGAAATTTCTGGGGGTCTAAATCTTCATTAAGAAGATTCAAAGACGGTACTATTCAACATTGTGTTGTGTGGTCGGTCAATGGAAACGAACCAATTGTATTATCTATCATCAAGTACTGTTTGGACTTGCACTTATTACCAGACATTTCACAGCATGTATCAAATGAAACGGCTAAATTTAATATGAGATTACCAACACCATTGTTGCCATCGGCAAACACCCAAGGTGTTACTTCTGTTGCATCATTCAGCTTATTGAAGAACTCATTTGATGAGTTGTCTAAAATTTTAACCAAATTGGACTTACCATTAGGGGTAAAATCGTTATTACCAGCATCGACTGCATTGAGATACTCGTCTTTGTTGCAACCTGTTCCATTTGCGGTGTCTAATCCTGATTTTTGGAACGATTGTGTTTTACAATTTGAAACATCAACCAGATGGCCAGATGAAATTTCTAACTTGGAGAAAACCAAAACAGCATTTTTATTAAAAGTTCAAGAAATATTAACCAAAGAAACCGCATATAAATCTTTCATTACCAAAGACGATTCAATACCTTTCAATGAAAACATCACGTTATTAAACGTATTAACTCCAGAAGGTTTTGGCTTTAAAATCAGAGTTTTAACTGAAAGAGATGAAATCATGTATTTGAGGGCTGTTAGCAATAGTGAAAAAAATAAGTCGGTACTTCAAGATGTTTACCTCAGATTCAACCAGAAATACGTTGGGGTCGTTAAGCATACACGTACTGTCAGTCAATTAGCACACCATTTCCAATTTTATTCGCCTACTGTGCGGTTATTCAAATTATGGTTGGATTCTCAATTACTCTTACACCATTTCAACGATGAGTTAGTAGAATTGATTGCGTTGAAACCATTTGTTGACCCTGCACCGTACTCCATCCCTCATTCACCAGAAAATGGTCTCTTACAAATCCTTAACTTTTTGTCAACCTGGAACTGGAAGGAAGATGCTTTAATCTTGGATTTGGTTAAGAACAATAACAATCTCGAAGACGAAGCACACAAATTAAGTGATAAATTGTCTATTGCAGCATACCAGGTTATCGAACAAAATTTCGACAAGATAAGAAAAGTCGATCCATCTGGTATCAAGACCCAATTATTTGTTGCGTCTAAAGATGATCCATCAGGTATATTGTGGTCCAATGAATTGACTTTACCTATAGCGACTAGATTAACGGCATTAAGTCGAGCTGCAATTAACTTGGTGAAAACTGAGGGAATAACCGAGTCTACAATCGATTTAATGTTCACTGCAGCATTGAAAGACTATGACTTTGTCATAAAAGTGAAGAGCAGTAATATCACTATCTCGTCGGGAATATTACCATCTAATAGTTACAAGAACTTGATCGCACAACAAACATCATTCCCAGAAGACATCACCCTGAAATACGACATGATTCAAGCTTATGTTGAAGAATTGAATCGTAAATTTGGCAATGTCATAATATTCAGCACCAGAAAATTCACTGGGTTAAGTGCAGATGGAAGTAATGTCATATGTGGTATTTTCATTCCAACTTGCTTGTCGAAGAAGAAGTTTAAGGTCAATTTGGGAATAAATGTCAAACCTTGTGATGATAACGAATCAGTGGTTATCAACAAAGACGCTATATTTAACCAGATCACCTTGCTAGGAGGTGACATGGTTGAAAGTATCACCACTCGAAAATAGAATATAGATTGTATATTAGCCGTAATTACTGTTCGTTTGAACACAGAAACAACCTCAATTTTTATGTAGTGTTCTGTTACTGAACAAATCAGTTCTTAGGTCTCGAGTGATTTTCTCTCGTCTCTTTGTTGGTGGGGTCCTTGGGCCCAGCTTAGGGCAATATCGATAAATACACGCACGGACACTGGTAGTATTTTTTTCACGAGAATGTCGTAGTGGCTCTGTGTTTTACCAACAGACATTCCACAACCAATTTTCAATAGTACGAGAATTCTTTAAGGTTCTTAAATCCACCGTACAAAGTTTTGCATTTTTCGTCACAAAAACTTGTATGGATGATAGACACAAGCTTAGAGGCACAATTTCACGATTTCCGCAATCAAAGTCACCCAACTACTGATGAAACTATAGTCAATAACCGATCAGTGCTCTACAAGCGAAAGAAGTTCTTTTTGAACGACTTGAAGGCATCGTTTAAGATGCTTGGGATTGTATTGATTGTGGTGGCATATCTCCGTGACATGTCAATGATACGATTGGCGTTACGAGGGTTTGTTCATGCGTCCTTAGCCAACCCGTTTCCCACCTCCAGTGATAACGTAACGTTGACGGACGAGAACAAACGAGCCCTCACCAAGTTCTTGTTGGTTGGAATTTTCATTACAAACGCAATCTGCTTTATCACGCATTTAATATTTGGGACTTACAGCAACTATGGCAAAACATATTTACAAGGAGGAATTTCCCTCCAGTTTATTGGGGAAAGAGTACCGTCAACAAGAATAGAACTATTACTTTTAGACGTTGCTGTTTTGCTTCTGCAATTGACGTACCACTCATTAATGTGCGTTGTTGACGCATCCAAAGTGCTCCTGCTGGACCCCCAGGAGTCCACGGCCGATTCTCAGCTCGAAGCGGAATCTTCTACAAAGTTGCAATTAGAGGCTGATGGATATAACGGGAACGTCACTTTGCTCTCGATTGATTTAGTTAAAGATATCAAGACTGTGCTTGCCTATGAAGAAAAACTACAATATGGCACATTTCCGTCGCAAAGATCTTCTTTAAACACCCCGTTTTCCACACCAGGAGCTTTTGTTTAGACAGACGAGCGTTACTGGGACAGTAGACGCATACAATTACGCTAAACCAGGCATGTTTTTTGGGGTGAAAGAATTGCTTGTGAAGTGTACAGAAAAAGCGAGACGAAAGATGATTTCACAAAATTTGAAATAATTAAAACTTTGCACCTTACACAACAATTGAACGGGTACCAAACTGTCACCGGTTGATGCCAACTGTGTTATATTTTCCTTCTGATTTGGTTTATCATAAGCAACTGACGAATAGGGCCATGTCACATGACTGAACACGTGATATGATTTTTTCCATCCTCATCGAAAATTTAAATTTTGAAAAACTTTGAGATGAACCACCATCAGCGGAGTAGAGGACAAACGAAATGTCGGATAATATTGTTGAAATTGAGTACAACAGAGTAAACAACGTCTCCTCTACCGACTTTCCGGGACATAGTGCCAACGGAGACTTTTCCTGGGATATTGAAAAATTTAAGGATTCGTTTGAAATCGACATTTCCTTCATCACTGAAAGAACAGCAAACTTTGACTTGATCAACATAGACACATCTATTGCCAATGCATTCCGTCGTATTATGATTGCCGAAGTTCCATCGGTTGCTGCCGATACCGTTTACATGTTTATGAATACCTCAGTTATTCAAGATGAAGTTTTAGCACACAGAATAGGGTTGATTCCATTAAAAGTTGATCCCGATGCCTTAAGTTGGGTTGACAAGTCTCTCGATGAAAATGACAGATACACAGAAGAAAACACCATTGTTTTATCTTTGGATGTCACCTGTACCAAGAACCCCCATGCCCCAAAGAATTCTACCAATCCAAAAGAATTATATAGAAACGCATATGTTTATGCCAAGGATTTGAAGTTTGAACCACACGGAAACCAATTGGACAAGTTCAAAAAGAACCCTGTTGTTGCTGCTGACCCAAATATCTTATTGGCCAAGTTGAGACCAAGTCAAGAAATAAGTTTAAAAGCCCATTGTGTGTTGGGAGTTGGGTCTGACCACGCAAAATTCTCTCCAGTTTCCACAGCATCGTACAGATTGATGCCAGTGATTGATATCAAAGAGCCAATCGTGGGCGAACAAGCCGTTAGATTTCAAAAGTGTTTCCCATCAGGCGTTATTGGTATCAACGATAAGGGAGAAGCATACGTCAAAGATGCGAGAAAAGATACTGTATCTCGTGAAGTGTTGAGACACGCTGAATTCGACGGAAAAGTCAAATTGGGTAGAAAGAGAGACCATTTCATTTTCAATGTGGAGTCCACCGGAGCCATGTCGCCAGAAGAAATCTTCTTCAAGTCGGTCCGAGTATTAAAGAACAAAGCCGAATATTTGAGAAACTGTCCTATTGGCCAGTAATCATTCAATCCTCGCATAATCGTTGGTAGCTGTCGCTACCGATAGCATATATTTTATGTAACTGTACAATAAACGCCATTTGAGACCAGGAAAACACCACGAACCCACCACGTTGTCTTTAGTAACTCGACGTAATACCGCCCTTGTCACAATTTCCGACATTGAGGGTTCCCATAATACTCATCGCCCGATAAGCCATAGATAAGCTTGTGATAAATACAAAGTGGTGAAAAATCAGAGCAAATTCGTGGTAAAACAACCATCCAGTTCCCTTACACCATATAAACACGGCCATATTGCTTTCACCACAGAAAGTGCCACATAAACAGGATTTGGTCGATCATCACAAAATTCGGCCATTGTCATCTTGTGCCTCATCGCGAAAAATCATCGTTTAATGATTACGATATTTTTCTGGGGTCAATTGTACGCTATACCAATACAGCCACGTCTGACATCCAGAAAGCTACTTTGTTGGTTTCTACTACATCAGCTTGTGTAGCAACGCCAATCTTATCACATATGGCTTCTTCTAGTCCTCATTTTCCTGCCGTTCTCGGCCCAGAGGCCTCGTACCCAACTCCGCCTATTCTAAAGCCTGGCCCCCCAGCAGGGTATAAACAACGGTCCCACCTGGTTACTTCGTGTGGTCTGATTTGTAAGGGGCGTTCAATGCTGGTGGCGACTTCAAACATGAACACAAAGCAACGATCGATGCTGGTGACGTCTATATCGCTGGCCCATTCGTCAGTAAACAATGGGTGTAATTCCAGCACGGTGACGTGCTACGGAAATGGTGTCACTGGTGTTTCTGGTACTGCTACGCCGATAGTGGTTACTCCGACGTTGAGAAGCATGTCCATTGTCAGTTTGGAAAGTCCTCGCAACTCCATTGGGTCCACCGAAGATATCAGGTTGACGAGAAATAGCAGTTTTAATAGTATGGTCAATCTTTCCAATAATGCTAATTCGTTTCCTGGGACGATTCCTATTATCCCGCTGAAGGTCAAAGATAATGCCATTCTATCAGATGACGACTCGGAATTTGAAAATATCCCCACCAAGTCTCTTCGACCTTGTCTCAAGCCCTTGAACGGAGAGAAGGAATCCAAGACAGAAATAACAAACAACTTGAAGCGAGACTTCAAGTTTCGATATGATAACATGACTCCAAATCGTCTTTTGGTCACTCCTCCGTCAAACAAACTTACTGAGGTCCCATCTCCATTGTCTTTGAATATCGAAAAACACGATTTGATGCCAGTAAGACCGTTGGACCATATTCATACTAAACAGCACATTGTTCCACCGCCACTACTGTTGGCTACTGATCGGAAAACGTCAGTAGATAAAACTGATCTGGAAATATCCAAAAAGAAACCCAAATCTAATAGTATCCAGCATTCCATTATCCTCAAGAAGAAATTGATGTACTCAAAAGAGTTGCAATTCGAACTAATTAATAACCTCTCGCCAACATCTGTGAGCTCGTTATCGTCAGCAATGGACTCCAAGTTTGTCACTCCCACGTCGCTTGGCGATAAGATGGCTCCAGATACCAAACAACCAGTACTTGATACTCTAACACAAAAAAATAAGTTGATCAAAGAACTAAATCAGAAATGGAATCGATCGTCGGAAAAGGATACGAGGTCAAAGTCACGAATACAGTTGAGGCCGTCGGTGAATTTCCATCTTTCAAGGAAAAGACGGTTTCTGAGTGATGATGATGAAGTTAGTGATTTTGACAATATTGGGCTCTTGTAATTAATAGACGGTATGGTAATGAATTGTACAATATAGGGGATATTTATATGTTAATGCAATATACGAATTATTTCATTATTTACTTTGATTGTAGGGTCACGGTAACAACCCTCACAACAAGATTTCATCATCTAAATTGGTAGCTAATTCATCAAAAAATGGCAACTTGAGCATTTGTTTAGCACAAAGTCGTTTAGATGGATCCATTATGAAACAGCTGTATAATAATTCCATCAAATGCTTATGATCTCTATAGCTTTCTAGTTTTTCTTCGAAACTTTCAGCTCCAGAATCGTCATGTTCACTTGGTTCTATTGGCCTGACGAACTTATCACCCGTTTCATTGAATAACTTCAACGTGTCGTGAATGACACTATCTTCAGGTATACATCCTTGTTCATTTTCATATGCTAGTAAATCATGCAAAATCTTTACTAAATTGCCATTCATAGTATCGGGTTTATCCAAATTGATTACCAAGCCACATCCATGTAATTCGGCGCATTTCTTCAACTTTTCGAATCCGAATATTAGTGCTAATTCTAATATCGCATCTGTATCATCGGGAGAATTAAATAATGGGAATTTTCTTGAAAGTAATGAATAGCCAATAATTCCTGCTGACCATATATCGATTTTAGTGCACTGATTATTACATTTGAATAAAACTTCTGGAGCTCTGAACCCTCTGGTACCTGCTCTGTTAGCTCGTCTAGGTGGACGTTGATCTTGTTTTGGATATGCTGGTTTTATGTTAAGTCTTTTGGTATAAGACCTGCTAATGACCTCCTTGTCTCTCGAAGTACAAGGGCAGCTATTCGAGCTCCTATTAGAAGATGCAGTTAATGGATTGTATTTTTCGGCTAATCCGAAATCTACTAGAACCCCTTTTCCTTTAAATGGGTCGTATAAGAAGTTGGTTGGTTTCAAATCACGATGGATGATTCCTTTAGTATGGACAAAATCTAATGCATGAAACAATTCCCACAAGTACTTTTTTATACCTTTGACCGACAAGTCACGATAAAAGTCTCGGAAATCTGAATGTTGGTAATATGGCAAGATTGCCAAAACCTGGTCTTGATATCGTAACACGTCCAATAGAGGTGCGACGTGTGAATTCCCTGATAAAATGTAAAGTAAATTTAGTTCGTTATGGATTCTATTGGGAGATGAGGTGACGTATATCTGTTTTATGGCTACAATAGGATTCTTTGGTTTCTTTGTCGCGGATTCTTTTTGCTTCTTTTTTAATGGTGGTGACTGCCAGATATCTGACCCGAGTTTTATAATGCCGTTGAGTGCTTCTGCTTTGTACACTGTGGAAAACGTCCCTTCACCAATCTTATCAATCAATCTGTAGTCGGTGGTTAAGATAGGAAAACTTTCTTCTAACCGGTTCATTTCTTCAAGAATCTCCAAGGTGACGTCTTCTTCCTCGTCAAGACGTTCTTCCTCTCGATTTGATTCTAACGAAGGTTGTTTCTGTGGCTCTTCTTCAACCACCGGGGTAATTTCATCGCATTTCATCTCCACCTTTTTACAGGTCATGTCTTGAGTTTGGTTTAGTTTGTTAAGATTCAGATTTCTGATGAAACCGTCGTCAAGTCGCAAACTCTCCTTTATCTCTCCATCCCTCGTGGTATCGTTGAACGGGTCGGTATGCTGTAAATCATCTAACCTCGTGCCACCAGTTCCAGGAGACATCGCGTCTGTCCTAGGCGGTTTTAGCGGCGATATCTTGTCTTTCAACAACCTGAAAAGCTCCATGTGTCAAACCAATGTTGCAGATCACGTATATGGGGTAAAATTGTCCGCTTTACTATCAATTAACCACGTCGTTTTCCAGGTCTTTGCTGTTTCAAATCGCAGTCGATTTGTAACATAAACATAAGGCAAATTGGTGTATGCAGGTGCTTCATCACTATGGAAGCTAGCTCCACAAAAGTACGGCAAAATGGAAGCTAAAAACGTGTTTTGGGACAGGCAGAGGTTTTTTAATTGGGGGTTACTGTATTTATTGCTCTTTCCTGTAACGTTCCAGTGTTTCTAGTGTTTTTCCGGCGATGTGTGCTCACTGTAAATGGCTGCAAATATACGCGAAACCTTAACGATGGTCATCTTTGAGGCACGACACAAAATGTGACGGAAACTGGTCTGACAGTGATCTTTACTATATAAGGCTACATACTGAACGACGTCAACGAAGTATACGAACCAACTCGTTGTCGTCCACTTCGTTCTGCAAGTTAGAGAAGAAAATGCCCGTGCTACCAATTTAGTCTCTTTTTGAAACATCATGGTAGCACCGATATATTTTTATGTCTATTGCACGACCTCATAATGAAAAATTTCAATCAATAGATTTAACCGTACAACTGGAAGACAGCAACGATGTTCAGTAAGAATAGTGCGGTTGGCAGGGTTGGTACGAACCTCCAGCAAGTGCGTTATAAGCGGAGATTAGCCACTCCACGGTACAGAGCACAATATGCTCCACCAAAGACCCATCCCAAGAAGGACCATTCTTCCACCTTCAACAGAGCATTAAAAGGATTCTTGGGGCCTAAGAATATTAGAGGTGAATACTATAGAAATGTGTACTACTACCCACCACAGGACCACAACCCCAACTACATTGTTCCTGACGGACAAACTATTGTGGACTCCACATACCAACCAACAAGAAAATCAAACTTGCAACCATTCCCATTGAATTCGTACTGTAAGACCAACTATGTAATCAGCGATGAATTGAAAGCAGATATTGTTGCCGATTCGCAATCGGGCTTGCAAACGCAAGAGATTGCTCACAAGTACGGGATAAAGATGGAAAGAATCGAAGCCATCATCAGATTGAACAAAGTCGAATTTGACTGGAAAGAAAGCGTATGTATATACAATGACGATTATATGATGAGTTTAAAATCGATTAGTCTTGAAGACACGCAATGGTTAAACCTTTTAAATTGCTGATAATCGAAGTCGAATCACGAAAACAATACTAACCTTTAGAACAAAATCACCTCAGAAATGCAAAAATTCTCCCAAGTGATGTACAAGATGTTCCCATTATTCCAACCAAAACTCCACTCCGACAACTTGACGGAAATCCCAACTCCTCACAAGACATTGCATCAAAGATTCCTTACCATGGCCGAATCAGAACCATTTGGACCCGTCGATGCTGCCCATTTGTTGGACTTGCCAGTGGCCCAGGAAACTTTGGCCAACTTATCGGAAGTAAATAGTGAAACTCAAACCCTGCACGTCAAGACGCACGAAGTTGTCATTGGTAAAGAAAGACAAGGGGATAGAACAAACTTCAAGTTCACCACCGCAACTGCAGGAGATGTAGGTTACAGATACGGTGCCTCGAGAAGAGATACCAAGAAAGACAGAGCCATTGGTTTCGATGCCGAAGGTAGAATGTGTTACATATAGTCAACTTGTATATAGACAATTTACGATACTCACCGAGTTAAGAATAGAACAGGGAATAAACCCGTCGATCTCCCCGTAAGCCAGCGCTACCGTGCGTACGTCAAGCAACGCGGAATGTGCCAGTAAATGGTACATAAATACTCATTTACGCTGCAGCTGTACCCCCGCGGCCAGGGATTCGGAACCATCCACGTCAGCGCTACCAGTTCAGCCGCGGTGCAAAGAAAATTTCCAAATCACACTACTGGGCCTGTGAACACGTCTTGAGAATTTTTCAGTTACTACAAAACACAACCACCATAGAGTACAACGCCATGATTAGTTTTGTTGTTGTTTGGATGGCAATCATGCAAGTGATTGCAGCTTCTGCATTCACGTTTCAATTAGGAGCCCAGGAAACCTCGTGTTACTACATTTTCACCGAAAGACCAAACAGTCAAATCAGTTACTATTTTGCTGTCCAAAGTGGTGGATCGTTTGATGTCGATTACACCATCAAAAACCCTCAGGGCCACATTTTTATCCAAGACACCAAGCAAAGACAAGGTGACTTTGTTTTCACTGCTGACCAAGTTGGGGAATACGAGTTCTGTTTCTCCAACGGGATGTCTACTTACTCCGAAAAGGTGGTTGATTTCGAAATCAAGTTTGAAGACGACACTGCTAACCATTTCAGAGCCGTCATGCCACAACAACCAAACTCCAAACCAATTGCTCATGTCCAAGGAATGCAAGAAACCGTCAATACTATTGAAAACCAATTGGACGGGTTATTGAGAACAATTAACTACTACAAAACTAGAAATAACAGAAACCAAGACACCGTCAAGTCGACCGAATCCAGAATCTACTACTTCTCCATTGTTGAGGTGTTGTTGATGGTTGGAATGGCCTTTATCCAGATCACTGTCGTCCAATTATTCTTCAAAGGTTCGAGAAAACAATTGGTATAAATAGCTAAATTAGATTATTTATCAATGCATAGTACCTTAGCCGATTTACTGGTGAGAATGTTGACCACGTTAGACTGCTTAGATCAATACGAATCGAGCCAAAGTAGAACCCCAAACAAAGTAGGAGTACAATTAGAAAAGTAGCGAAGTAAAGAGATTTAGTTGATTGAATCTCGAAACTCTTGTAGGACCATTAGGAAGGTTTGATGTGGACATTCATTACACGATCAATTGTGTAACTAAACACTCTTGGAGGCCACTTTAGATATGGTACCGTTTCGACTCCCAGGTGTGATGTTTTCGCACCTCATCTCGAAAATATACACCACACTACAAACCAAATGGAAACAGCAGTTGCTTCCATCCATCACTCAAGAACATAGCTGACCAATGTCGTCATTGAACCTACGAAGATTGGGTCGAGTGGCTGGTGTGGATACCGCCGCTTCAGTGGAAGATAAGTTGGCTAGAGAGTCTGACGTAACTGTTTCTACCACCAACATCACTGAAAACGCAGAGTACAAAGGGTTCTTCATTTATGTAGTAAGCGCAATTGCCCTCGCCGGGTGGATTGGATGGACTATTCTTCCTGACAAGTTCTTGAACGAGTATTTGTCAATATACTATTATCCTGACAAATATTGGTCGTTGGCTATACCGACCTATTCGCTTATGTTGATGCTATTTATATATATTGCATTGGCTCTTTACAATACAGAAGTACTAACTTTACCGTTGAACGATGTGCGAAACTTTGTCGATGAATTCACGGTATTTCCCAACGAGCAGGGCGAAAATTTGCTCGACTACATACACAGGGCTCCCAGTGGAGTTTGGGATTTGCCAATTACTTTGGTGAACGAAGTGCTCTATGACGACGAAGATGATGAGTAACGATAGAATAATGTACATTACTATATAAATACAATAAAATGACTTCAAAGAAATCAGTTCATGGATGCCCGATTTTATCAAACGTGGTATACCTGTTGAAGATATTCTCTAGTTTCTGCTTCAACCAACGACAAGATTTGTGATTGCCACAACTCTGTTCCCAAAAGTGACTTGTACTCCCCGAGTAGTTCGCCAAACAACTTTTGCAATTGTTCTGGTGGTTCAAAGTAGTTACCTATGCACGAAATAAATATTGCTAGATTCTGTCTACCTTGTTGGTTTGATAAACCACCAAAACCTTGGTCTGGATTACCGTGGATGATCTTGATCATCCCTTCGAAGCCAGTTTCTTTTTCATTGTTTTCAACCAAATACATCATCTGGGTGCACCATTGTAAAATGAACTCTGCCAATCTTGGAGAAAGAATCTCACTGCCTCCGTTCATCCCCATTCTTCCCAAACAAATCGCACAGTTTTCCAATACTGTTTGTTGTGTATCGGTACTGTTCAACAATGGAATCAACAAGTCTACCAAGTTCCCTAAGTAGTTTTTAACTTCATTGTAGTCGAGTCGTAAAACCATTTCACCTAATGCCCAAACAGCGTTGTTGTATACTGGGAATGTAGAAAATGTTCTGTTGTTGATCTCATTACCAATGCTCACAAACACAGAATGCAAAGATGGTTTGATGATAGGGTCGAGTACGAAAATCGCTAAGTCTCCTAATAATGCGTAGGCTGATTGTCTAACATCAGCACTGTGATCCTCGAAACAAATAAGAACCAATTCCATCAAGTTTGCTCCGTTTTGTTGGATCAAGTCAGCAGAGTGGCTACCAAACCCTTGGATTAGCCCATCAATCAAATCTAAGGACGTGACCATAAAATCTTTTTCTGGGGTTTCGATGGTAGGATCGGTATGTCCTTGTTGGTCTAATCTGATGCAGTTGGCTAAAATTTGAATAGCTCGTTCGTAAACTGGAACAGCATATGGAGCAAAAGCTTCACCCAAGCTAGCAGCTACTGAAGCCATACATTCCAAAAGAGCCCATAATTCATTATCATCGTCCAGCAAAGTTTGCCATTTTTCCAATAATGGTTGTAACAACGTATTTATATATTCTGGTTTGTTCAAATAATCAGATCCCATCTTTTCAACAAATGTCTGAACACAATCGTACAAGATAATCATGTTCTTCTTTTGGTAAGTTTTGAAACAATTGGCAAAATGTACTAATAATGGCCCGACGTAGAATTCTAACGAGCTAGCATCAGACTCTTCAATGAATGCCGCCAATGCTGAACAAGCAGCAACTTGTACCACTTTCTTTTGGTCCAATGCACAGTTGACAATAGACTGGAACGTTGGTTGGAAATAACTTCCATATTTACCACCTTCGTGGGCTTCCTCAGCTACCCAGGTAGCGTATCTTGAGATAGTCCAGCAGGTTATTTGTCTAACTCTAGGTTCCAGATCTTGTAATCTGTCGACTAAGAATGGTACCAATTCTGGCAATTTGTCCCTTGCTAATTCAATACAAGTTTTACTAGTGGCACCAAATGCCAAAATCGCTGCTTCACGAACTGGCCAACTCTGGGAAACAATTCGTTCTTGTAAAATAGGCAAGATGACATGCAAAACATCTCCAGCTAAATTGAGCGACAACACGTCCAACGTAGCAGCAGCACATTTCCGTACACTCCACTGGTTGATTTCGTCATCGTCATCATCATCTTCATCATATTCGTCGTCGAATTCGGAATCAGAGTCATGCTGTAACTTGTTGCTGCCTTGATTATTTGATTTGGAAGCAAGGTGATGGGATTCTTTTGATTTGGCGTGTTGTGGTGCAATATCCTCCTCTTTATCTACAACATCAGCATTATCTTTTTCGTCAGCCAACTCCATCAAGAAAATTTCTTCTTCAGAATATACCATTTTCTCCAATAACACTGGCAAGATGGTTTTCAATTTTGGAATGAAGATCTGTTTATCAGCTTCAGATTCTGCTTGAGTCGACAACGCTAACAAGAACTCACATGCTTCTAATGCAACTTCGTCTTGTTGGTCTTGCATCAAATGCAAGCAGTAATCAATCACTCCGTCCAAATGGGGCATCAACTTGTCTGGCCTAGTTTCCAAGATCAACGCAAACGAAGAACAGATATTCTTACGTACATCTGGGTGAGGATCGTTGGCCAAATTAAACAAATTCGACAAGTACTGGTCCAAGTGGACGAGGAAGGCTTGTGGTTTCAAGGGAATAAATTGGTTGACACAGTGAATAGCCAAAGATCTAACTTTACCACTAGAAGGAAAATTCATCAATGTCAAAAACTTGGGAATCATGGTGTTCAATGGCGATTCTCCGTTGTATTGGTTCTGAAGAGTGTTGGCACTATCTTCACAAATTTTACTCAAGGCACTAATGGCAGACTCTTGGGTAAACTGATTGGTGCTTTGCATTTCAATCAATTCAAACAACGATGGCAACACTTGAGGCCATCCATCTAATCCATACTTGGAAAACAATGATGTGATGACATTTCCACTGATGTTTCGTACCATGGTGTCGTTGGCTAATAAACCATTTAAGACATTAGAAAGCAAGTATTGTCTGTCTTGAGAAGCAGACTTTAAAATGCTGTTCTTCAAGTTAACACCAGCAGCAGCACGGACATCGGATTTTGTGCCATCATCTGTGATTAAAATAGTCAAAAGGTAGTTTTCAAACTCCGGTTGTAATCGAGCTTCAACTAGGGCATCGTTGGCAGCAGCACGTTCGGCATTGTTAGACGATAACGTCCCCCGAAAAATATGTTTCAACTGGTCTAATGAATGGGCATCAGCAGTCCAAGACATGACAACTCTGTGCTAGGGGTGATATCAATTACTTGTGTTCTTCGGTTTCTTGTCCTTGTACTGTAAATTTTGATTTTTTTTACGCATCGCATCGTAGTGGTACAGAAACATCCTACCACGACTGGGCCGTGGTTGTGGCCGAAATGGGCCTGTGCCCGTCCAGGACGGTTGTTACTACCGATGAACCGGTGGTAGCAATCTAACGACAAGTTAGAGCTGTAAAGTGATTTTGGTGTGTTGCTGTATCCCTCCACCATCATTTTACATCATGTCATAAATTAGTTAATTGTTATTACAGGGTCTACTTAATATATACTAAAGTGTCTCAAAACTGAAGTTATACGTAGTTATGCAGCAAATGTGGTTTATCACGAACAGTAACATGAGTCTACTATTGTTCTTAACAAATGTAGTCCTTGGTTTTTTTTGGTTGTAATCAAATCATATCATCCAATTCCGCTAAACGTTCAGCCAATTCGTCAAACTTACCCAAGATTGGCAAAAACATGTCGTGAACTTCCTTCTTGGGTCCATGTCCATTCATTTGGCCATTGGAAATAGATCCACCCCTACTACCAATCGAGGTATTTAACGAGTTGACGCTCGTCAATGGAGTGTATTCTCCAGGACGATTGGATGCCAACTCTTGCAAGATATCGTCATTATATGATTGTTTTGAAGTACTGTGTGACATCATGCTTGTTTCTCCATTTGATGCCATGCTGTTATTGGCGAACGATGATTCCCATCTGCTAGAGACATTAATTATCGATTCTTTGGAGTTGTACGATATCTTAGAAACATTTGAGTCTCTTCTGGTAAATGATTCTCGTTTTCCGTTTGGCCGTGGATTGAAACTTTGATCGTCAATTCTGTCTCTGAAACTTTCATATGTTTCTTGCTTCCCGCTAAGTTTTGATCCTTCGCTGACAGTCGACCCACTTAGCGACTCACGTCTTCCGTTCATTCTCGAATCAGCTTTTCCTGTGGACCTGATACTATGGTCTATTGATTGTCTTCTTCCATTTCTCGCACTGGCATTCGAACGAATGCTGTGATCAGCAGATTCGCGCCTTCCATTGGATCTTGGGTGAATTGTACTATCGACCGAATTCTTTCTGCTAGAAATCGAATCAATGTGCGATAACCTTCTCTTCTGATCAATTGTACCTCTTTTTGGAAGCTCCACTTTTCCACTTAACTGATCTGAATCGGATTTGTCGTTCATATCTGAATACAACGATTGAGACGACCTGTCTGACATAATTGAATCATTTATCGTGGAGTTGTCAAGCTGATCCTGACTCCCTGATGAAGATTTTGCCAACCGCTCCAAAATAACAGATCTACGAAGTTGAGAAAGGTTATTGGAAATATCCCGATTTCTGTCTGGCGACGCATCGACATTGTTGACGTTGATTTTAGCAGAAGAATCCAATTTTTCAGCATGCTTTGTAGATGGTGAATCAAACTTGCCCACAGCTTTAGTAGGTGGAGTATCTGGTGAAAATGAACCAATGGAACCGTTGTCTTTCGATGGGAACTTGGACATAATTGGCCTATAAACCTTAGGATACTCTTCATCATCATCTGCTCTGAATTTACCATTGTATTTATTGACAATTTTCCTGGGTGCATCAGAAATTTTTCTTCGTGGTACCTTGTCCAACTTATCCTTATAGTCTTTTGACAAGCTATTTGTATGTTTCAAATTACCATGACTTGCAGAAATAACTCTTGAAGAAAGGGATGCTGGTTTTTCTCGTTTGAGCGATTTTTCTTTCTTTCGTTCATCTTTGTGTTCCTCGCGTACTTCTTTACGTTCCTCGCGTGCATCTTTACGTTCTTCTTTACGCTCTTCCTTTTTCAAACGCTTTTCAATCAACTTCTTAGCAAATGGCTTTTTGAGACCATTTGAAAGCGAAGAAACTCTTT
>ERZ778017.1743-NODE-1743-length-19992-cov-4.783719_pt1 | contig 19992 bp, 13 predicted proteins | sample MGYA00375747_ERZ778017 | MGnify/ENA primary metagenome ERZ778017 (study PRJEB29350, sample SAMN05509838) | bioreactor metagenome | biome: bioreactor; material: wastewater | place: South Africa: University of Cape Town | collected 2014-03-17 ...
GCCGGTCCACCATCCACCAATCTCGTTCGCACCATGTCTACACCACAAATAGCCACCTTTCCTGTACTGCTCCACCATCACCACTTTTTCGTTCCGTTTAACCAAGACCTCTTTTGCACAGTATCATCCGGTACCTGCCAGACCTTACCGTACAACAACGTCATTGTCATGAGGAATCTTATGCAAAGTGGGTTCTAAGCACCCTTTATTATTTCCTCGTGATTCTTGGGCCCAATGTTTACGCTGTAGTTACCTCTGAACCTGTTTTAGCATCAGCCTCTGAACCTCTCTGGACACCACGCTGTTTCGCCCCACCGAAAACGAAATATTTCTGGCTTGTATGACCTCCACACTTTCCACTGTCATATGAATACGACATAATTGAGGATGGTGCATTGTCACACTCATGATTACCTAGCGCTGCCACGATAGCTACAGACATTCACCGGTAAGATATGTACCTACTTGCTGCCATTGTTGGGTAATACACTGTGATTTACTTGTGATTGTATTGCAGTGTAGTGAGTGGACAAATCAGTGGATGGTTTATTTTTCTGATTGTCACATTTCTAAATATAATTCGTTGATAAACACTCGTAAACTAACCAAATCGTAATAAAACCCCATCCTGGCTTCCGTGCACCGGCTATAGTGAGGTTGATCCATGACCTTTTTGTACAAGTACTCTATAACATCATCGTACGTGACGATGGGATCCAATCCCAACCGAACTCTTTTGTAGTAATAGGTAAAGTCAAAAGTTATTGTGTATGACTGCGACTTGTACTCATGAGTCGTGGTGATTTGCACATACAAAATATTATCTTCGTCAATCTCTGTTTCAGCGTACTGAGACCCAACCTGAAATCCCACTTGCTTAAGATATTTGCTGAGGCTACGCCCTAATTCTGCAATCTCACTACCCTCGTATTCGCTATCAGTGTCTCTGTATTCCAACCATGGCACGATTCTTCTATCCTGTAAAGTCAATTTCTTTATGAGCCTAGGTCCAATGAGCTCATTGGGTTCGTAAATACGCTTTTCCTCATCTACAACTACGTCATTGTTTTCTTGCTTGCGTTTGTGCTCCTTTATTCTTTTATCGTATGGTGGTTTTGGCATTTGGCTGCGAAAAATTATGAAAACTTGTAAATTCTTAATTTTACTTCAGCAAAAACACTGCAAGTTATACTATACAATTCATTTGACTGGGAACGTACTATTTATATGCTTTTATGCTTCAAGAAAGTATGTGTTACATAATCTATTTTTAATTTTCGTTCCTGTTGCACCTGGGCATTGAGATCTGAGTTCCAGAACTGTTTCAGAGTTACACAGAAAAAGTTACCGTTTGAATTTATTACCTATACGACACTCTCTAATGCTAAACCCGTAATAAGTTTTCACAACAGTAAATACTTTCTCTCAGAAATGCTTTCACGATACAGAAATGTTGAGGACATTCAGTCAAGAATGGTAATGCTATTATTCCTTTATGGCTGATACCGATGTTTTCACCGTATCAGAATTAGATGGGGCTTCCGTAAACAAATTTGTCGAATTAGAGGATTCCTCTTTGCTTGTAGGTTCCTCTTCTTCAACAATATTGGATAATTGCGAAAGCGGTGACGTTCTGGGTGATCTAGAACGCGATCTGGGAGGCTCAATTGCTTTGTTTGGGGTTTCGGTGGACTCATTATCCTCAGACCGCGGCTCTTCATACGAGTAGTTGTACCCATCGTCATCTTCGTACATAAACACATCTGAACTTTCTGATCTCGACAGTTTATTTGTTCTATCACGGATATTGTGGGTAAGGTGTTGTTTGATGGATGTTGAAATCGATTTTGCCCTGTCGGTGCTGGGCAACTCTGATATTCCCAACGCTTCCAACGTTGTTGATGGTTCCATTTCTGATGCTGCAACCACCACGGAGTCGAGGAATGACAATGGTTTCGGAGTTTCGACGGGCTTTGCTGGTGATCGTGGAAGCTTAGGGGAAACGTCATCCATGTGGTCAATGTTTGCGTTAGGATAAACAATATGCGACCCTGACGACGTTGTCGACATGGGATAAAGGTTTGATGACGCGGGTTTATTGTTCAATGGTTTGTGATTTGGGTCAGTTTCCCATGTCAAGAAGTACCGGATCACCTTCAAGTTCATTCCGGCAACTGCACCAACAAAGATCCCCAAAAACACGTTCACCATGAAGAAATGGATGATATTGATGAAAAACAACTCAATTTGTGACTGGAACCAAGGTATACCTCGGGACGTGAAATCGTCATTGAGCTCCAAGATAAACTTGATCGGCAACACCACCGGCACCTTGATGAATGGGATGTAGATTGTGATCAAGAAAAGAAGCCGCAATGGTATAAATATGAAGTGATTCAAAATGAATTTGTTAACGTTGATGAATCTTGTTATTACTGGAGCCACGATGATGATTGGTAACGAGTAGATGGTTCTAATGACCGTAAGAACTAGTGAGTCGGTGTCATCAGAAGACGTCGCTCCTGTCGACGCCTTCACCTCTAGCACAGTAGCCGCTCTACCAGAAGTCATCGCTAGAAGAAAAGATAAAATGCCCCAGAATTTCCCTGGTGATGATTTTCACAGTCTTAAATATTATGTAGGGATAACGGAACTACAGAAAAAAATATCCTTTCCAAAACACAATACCGATCTGCTGGTGCAAAACCACAACATGCAACCGCTGGTCCACGGTGATATTATTCAGGGATGCTACAATCTAAGTCATGAACTACCTTGCCAGAATCCCCTAACCTAATTGCAGGTTGCACCTTCTGTACAACTGAGGCTAGACACCAGCAGATACCCTACGAGCTTACTATGCAATGTCCATTGTTATCATCGTATATAATTCTATACGTAGGATACATAGCATATACAGTACGATACATGTCCGTAAGTGTAGCTTGCCAGGGGGAAGTACAAGAACCACCGGCAGGACGGTAGACAGACTGAAGGAAGGTTCACTGCAAGCACCCACAGAAAACCTGCCACTGTGTACACTTTCTCTTCTTGTTGGGCTTGATTGCTTGTACCGATTGTAGTCTGGCCACAACCTGTAAGTTTGGCGTGACGATCGCAGAACGTATTTGTGTGAACCTGCGTATTTGCAGATGAAGTGCTTATCTAACACTTCCTTAACCGGTATTATTCCACATCGTGCTCGACAATAACGGACATTAGGAGACTACCGCTATATTGCACATTAGTGGGCATTAATGTGTCAGATGTATCTTGAAATGGTACAGTTCTGTGGTGCACACTACTCACACTTGAACCACCCTTGGCGAGACTGATACGCTCCGTACTGCACTTTGCTGATGCGTGTGGTACTTGGTGGTGTACCGGACTGTACAGACTATCCTGTCTAGATTTGTGGTGGTGGCTAGACTTATCCCAGGCAAACAGGGTCCATTGTCCTCCAGAGGGAGAATTTCCCACCATTTCCACATGTACTCGTACTTGACGTACATTTACCCCGAGAAACCACGGGACACAGCTCCGTTGTAATACCACTCCGTTGCTGCGGGTTTTCTACCTGGTATACAATTACTGTACTGAAACACGCGTTCGTATCTGACGTTAGTGTATACTGGTCTCTTGTACAAAAGTTTGTTAGGGTGTAGGCAACATGATGTAATTTAGCGGAGAACAGGGTGATAGTGGGGATTTCTAGACGGGTGTTTCATGTACTTAATATAGAATTTGGGGAGATTAGACGTGCATTGTTGCATTTCTCAATCGGGGCAATTACTCATAGTTAATTTTACCTTTTTTACTTTTAATGTTCTACTTGCGTCACGTATGTATATCCATTAAACCATATATATGCTGGGGATCGAGATATGCTCGATATGCGGTGAGGTGGTGATGTTTGAAAGGGTGATTTTTGACCTGTTTCATGTGGAGTATTTTTCGTAAATATCATAGTATCTTTATTTTTAGTTCACACATCCACATCATTAAGGTTGTTTCATTAATTATCGCCAGAATTTTATTATTTTGTTTCATGCTTGTTTTGACTTCAAATATTCGGTGTAGTAACCTCCAAACACTTGCCAATGGAATTTGCCCAATGTTGAGATTCTGGAAGCAATACTCTTCAATTCAGAATTGTCTCCAGCCTTGGTAACCATTGTAGTTTCTTCGTCAATCGTTTGCATGATCTCTTGTTGTAAGTCCTTGAATATTTTCAATTCCATTAATCCATACACCGAGCTTGATGGCTGTATGTGTTTGATTAACCAATTGTACGAAAATTCAATCATATCACTTGGCAAGTCTGTCATGACAATCAGATCGCCTTGTTCGTTCTTCATGACATTCTTGACTAACTGTAAAACGATGGAATTGATATTCTTTGTCCACTTAATATTTCCGTTATCGTCAGTGACAATTGCCAAAATTTCTTGTTGCACTTTAGCAAGATTTGCTGGTGACAACAAAGAAACTGACTTCTTCTTGTTGGTGACCAATTGTTTATACAATACAATGCATAATTGGACACATACCAACTGTCTTACATCAGCTCTTAACAATACTAATCTGGTATGGTCAAATGCCAATGTTGAAGGAAACTCTGCAGCCATTTGTCGACAACTTAACAAATCGGTAATGGATTTTAACAATATTGGTTTAAGAACAACGCTACTATATTTGTCGTCGCCATTCTCACAATCTTCGTAACTTTCATTGTAATTCTCATTGGTATCATTATCGTTAGATTTCTTGTAATTCTTGTAGAACCAAGCTAATGAATCATTAATGTTGATTTTGTTGTGATTGATTAACGTGTTGAAATAATCACGTTCAAAATCAACTGCAGTTTCAACTAAAACTGGTCTTAAGATTCTTATCTGGTGGTTAGCAACATCCAACTTCATTGCTTCCAAAATTTGGAAAATTGAACGGAGACCATTAATTAAGTGTTCGACAGAGTTGTATGTGTAAGCATCTTGAAACTTGCCGATCATTTCAACCACCCATTGGTCTCTCATAGGTGCGCAGTGCGACTTGAAGACATCACCCAACCATTTCGACATTTGAATAAAGTCAAAAGAGCCATGGTTCAACTGTTGTACAAGCAAGTCGAGATCCATGATTTCATTAACTTGGTGTCTGTCTTTATTGGGAAGCAATGATAAAAGCACATCCCTTAATGTAGAGAATAAGATTGGCAATCTAGTAATTTTGATGGGTGGACTAGAGCTATCACGGTTGAAAAACTGGCTACATTCTCTGTGGATTTCATACCAGTATTTGTCAATGATAGACTTCTTACGTTTGCCCCTTTCGCCATCTAAATTAGGTCTAAATTGTAACTGGGGGTCAAAGAGGATATCGTGTCTTAACTGGGGGTTTTTCAAGATCTCATGAAGGTCGATTTCTTTTAATGATTGTAGATTAATGGGGGGCAAAGGTGGGACTTGTGGTTTCAACTTAATTTGAGGCACGGATTGGTTGTAGCAGATGATGGGCAACGACCTCGATCTAAACTTGCGAACAAACTTGGGTTGTTTTATGCTGGGTTTTGATTTCAACATGATGATGTTCTCTTGTTCATTAAGCTTGACTCTCTTGGAGTCATCATCGGTGGGAACATCTTTGCGCTTTTGACCCTGGAAAAAGATGGGTCTAAACTGGTCATCCAACTCGTCTGACTGGTTGTTCAAGTTCATTATGGGCACAGAATACTAGCTGTAACGATCTAACACCGGCAAAAGTTACACAGTGATCAAATAAAAATTAGGTAAATTTGAGGGTTAGTGATAGGATAAATGAGGATGGGGGAATAAACGATGACAAATAGAGACACTGAAGTGGGTGTACTCGGAGAAAATCAGTAGCAATAACGATGTACAATAACAAATAATAGCAAAGCACTCAGATGAATAGCACAACCTCCGTACCAACTATCAACAAGGGGAACTGGTATAAAAAGAATAAATTAAATTTGTAATTTAAATATACTCAACCGTTACCATGTTAAAATTTTAATCACACCGAAAAAGAAACTAAAATTTCTTTTAAAAATATTTTGAAATCCTCTTTCTATATCTAACCAAATGAAACTAGGGGGTTGGTCGTCCAACTTTCCTTTCGGCAGTACGATAAACAAATCAAGGGGTTTGTCAAGGTTTATAGCTTGTTTACCAGCTTGACTTTGGGTGTATTTTCGGTTACAAACCTACGGATATCATTTTTCTTATCACTACTGTTCTATACACATTCGATTTTTTACCCATTATTCCTATTTTGCCATCACCACTTTTTCCCATTTGTGTATGATGCGATGCGTATGTACACACTATTGATTTTTCAAGAGGTCATTCTATGACTGGCAAAGGAGATTTACATGTTGTTTACAATATCATCCCGTTGATTGGACATGTAGCTCTGCTGATACCATCATTAGGTGGTACGGACTCTATGTCGTTGATCATCATTAGTGGGAGCTTCCTCTTGTTGTAATTACGCCTTGTCACCCATCCTCAATACTCCAACAATATACAAAGTTCTTGGTATAGGCTCAGTGGCTAAATGGCTGCCAAATTTCACTAATCATCGTACTGTATTTGGTGGTAATGCCAAATATATGATTTGTGTACTATTGTTTACGGACTCCTGTTCCTTGACAATAGCGGCACCGCCTATACGTGGTGCGTCTACTCTTAAATAAGCACCTGTTGTCAATAATGGAGTTTAGTATGTCGGGGTAACCTACGATACGGGAGTGGTGATTAATACGCGCCCAGATACGTAAACCTTGATGTTGCTGTACGTATTCCTTGTTGGCAACCATCGTTTCATAGCAATCTTAAGCTGGTGGTACATGCCACCTGTATATTCAAATAGATTACCATATATGGCAGCCTACTGCTGTATCGAAGGAATGTAGTAAGCATTTGAACTAAGATAGGCGATTACAGATCTAGCAAGCGTCAGGAGTAATACACACTACACAACATACTCGTCACTCCCATTGATTCAGATGTTTTACCAGGTCACCATTTATCAATAACCCGACACCGGCGGTCACGACAGTCACAACGAATTGTAAAGATTACAATGTGACCACAAAATCATTGTTAAATAAGGATCACTGGGGATTTTACGAGCTACGTTAAAAATTATCTACACCAGTCATTTCTAGAAAACCTTGCCGGGGAACCCCGACTACGGAATCCGGATTATAGTCATGGAGCTATTGTACTTTCCTCCAAACTTTCGTAATACATAAGTGGTGTATGTAGGGCACCCTTACTTTAGCCGACGTACAACCAAACAATTTATCTAATTAGGAGAAAAATTCCACAAACAGGTCTACAGATACAAACAATTTGCGCCCTCATATCGAGTAGTAGCCGATGCTTCTAGTGGTGATTCTTCCGACACGCATAATGGTGCTATCTAGGAGCCAACAAATGGAATTTTTTTTTTGATCCACGGTACGAAGTCCACTAAGCCTTTGCTGATTTTTCTTCAACCTTCTGCGGTAGTTGAATCACAGGGCTCACTCCCAAATGGATCTAGGTTTACACAGTGCCAATACGGTAATTCTGTATGCAAAAAGGATAAATTGTGCCAGTCATATAGCTCACCGGAAAAATTTCCCTCTATGGTGCATCAACAAAACAAAAATAATGCAGTAGCAAAAAATAGCACTACAGACATAGATAGTTTCACTGGCAAATGAAATAAGAGTTTCATTATATACCTAGTTTTGTTAAAGATGCTGATGCCAGCTGCGTAAGCATAATTGTATCAGGAAACTGGCACCGAAAATATGGTCGATTTGTACATATTAACCAATCACTGCTGTGGGTCTAAACAGGAATTCATGTGGTGCAAATTTCGTCATGGATGAAACCAGCATCGGGCATACCTATTTTTCAACACAATCTCAGTGTGCCCCCACCACCTATACGACCAAAATGCCGCTACCGCATAGGTGAGATGATTCACAGGAAGTGGTGTATAGTATGCAACATAGTACATGAAAATCTTTCACCATACATGGAACACCACTAAAGAAGTAAAGAATGCCGTTATTGTTAATTACCATTACTGCCTTTCAATCGAAAGTGACATTTACAAAATATACGCCGTTGTCTACAAGGTAAACCACAATCAATTGTAGTTGAACTAGCGTAGTTCTACCTAAGCTCCCCAGATTCTCCACCAAGTACGTCGCACCACCACTCCACCAGGAGAACGATTCCCGTCACTGCAGTTGTAGGTTTTCCTAGTGCGAAAAATTTGTCACCGCAGCCTACTTGTGTATTACAATGGAATCCCACTATTTCGGTAGGGGATAATCATCGTGGTATATAATTTTACGTAGACTGATTGTGGTCGTGGCTGGCGAAGCTTTATTGATATTAAATAATTCAACTGAAGTCTTCTTTTCCACAAAGTAGTTAGTCTCAGTCGCGGTTCGTACTTGGTGACAAATCTCACAACGTTCAAAGTCCTAAAGTTCCAAGTTTGGCTGCGGAGTTTTCGTCAATACTTTTCCGTTTCTTTTGTGGTTGCTATATATACTTAAGTGCTGGGAGTTGTGATTTGGAACCTGGTGAAGTTATCCTTTCATACTCACTTGACGATTACTTTTCCTAGACGATTATAGTGTCTTTCCGTTGTTTGAGACAACCCTAGGCGATATTTCGTTCATTCCAACTATTTGTGTCCTACCACCGGTTTTAACCTGACGTTTTGTTTGACTGCTTTGTACTTGTAATACACCACCCACACCGTTTGTATTGTTATGTCTGATCGGCCAGCAACCCCGTCGGACTCAAAGCCCAACGGAAAAACCCAGACGGTGTTCATCCATAAATTGTACGACATGCTCCATGACGAGTCCATAAGCCATTTAATTTGGTGGTCGCCGACTAACGACTCATTCTATTTGCTTCCTGGTGAAGAATTTTCCAAGGTCTTATCTCAATACTTTAAGCACACAAACATCGCTAGTTTCATCAGGCAGTTGAATATGTATGGGTTCCACAAGGTCAACGATACTTTTACCACAACCGTAATTAACGAAGATGAGAAAAAAATCCCACCTACATCGTCATCCCCATCGTCTCAAGTGTCGTCTCATGCGTCGTCTCCGGCAAGATGGGAGTTTCGTCACTCAACCAACCAATTTAGAAAAGGTGATGTGGAATCGTTAAAACTAATAAAGAGAAGATCATCGAAGAATATCAACTCCCACAAAGAGATTGTGAATTTGAATTCTATTCCACCAACATCAAACCCGGGCATGATGGATCGAAGTTATGTTTTTCAACAAAAATCTCAAAACCAACATGCCCAGCCTCCACAACAAGGACCTCCCCAAAACCCGGCGACGTCACAAACTCAATTGTTACAGCCTCATAGGTTATCGGAAGATTACCATGATCCAAACAACCAACTTCCTCGACCATCTCCAGCATCATCAACATATACGCCGACTTCGCCAACCCCACACTCAAATCAACCAGAGTTCGGGGTAAGGCCACCATTAATGACAAATCCATCATTTGAGCATTCAGTACATGTACGATTTATTGAACTAAATAATCAGATTTACAACTTGAAAACAGAATTGGCCTCAACCCATAATGTCCTCATGTCAGAAATCAAACGAAATCAATCAGATATGATCCATATATTGGAAGCATTCGAGAAATACATTCACCATTCTACCAAGTCGACATCTAACACAACATTTAATACATCGTCAGCTCTCCCAACCGATACACCAGACAGACTAGGGAACAACAAGACTCCAACTAATAAACCAACAAATGACACAGACTATGACCAATCACCAATGTCAAAACCACCTACAAATACAAATTCGAACACACCAAATCCATCAAACTCAACACCGACATCAGCAATTGCCAAATCAATTGAAAACGAAATCAAATCTTTAAGATTTCAATTATTGTCGAGATTGGATTCACCTCAACAACCTTCGCCTCTGGTTAATACCTACCATCTAGGCGATAGTACATCGAGACATCCGTCAAATCCAAATCTCCAAATTGTTCCACAGAATTACCCTGTAAACCCTAATTACACAATCTATTCCCATGCACCCCCAAGTGGAATTGCATTCAGAAACATAAAGATGCAACAAACGCAAGAGCACCGCCAATCTGTCCATGTTCCACCATTGCAACCCATTCCATCTCGTAAAAATTCAACTGTGCTATTGAACGATCATAATCAACATGGTAACCTTCTATCAACCAACGTTGCAAGAATAGACACTGAATCACAAAGTCCATGCACTGTTGGCGGTGGCTCTCAACAACCTGTGAATTCAACTGTTTCGGGAGACCCATTACCTAAGTCTGTATCACCTCATTCACAGTTGGGGTCGAACCCCGAGAAGGACAAACCATTATTCCAACAACAAACCATAAAGTCATACTCCCAGTATCCATTTCCAAACATGACAAATGATCGTCCTGCTCCATCTAATGGTCGAAATAGGGGTCCGTCATTTAGTTATTCAAGTCGACAACCATCATCTAGAACTAACTCCTTACCAATCCCAATAATTGATCACTCTGTGCCTACACCAATCCAGCACGAACTCAATAACGCACCGACTGCGAATTATTATCACCAAAGAAATTCATTTACATCCATTTACGATCAACATAGACTCCGTTTGAGTCCACATACTTCAATACATTTTCCGTTTTCTCCTGCTCAACATCAACCTCCACAACAAACCATATCACCATTTCAAAAGCTGCAACCAGCAAATAAATCTGCTTTGCTGACAATTAGCTCAATTCGAACAAGCTCTCCTTCGTCAAATACTGGCGGTCAACAAAGATTACCATCACCCTTATCCACTAGTTTACCAAGATCAATTCCAAATCCATCAACCACACCAAAAACAGATAAACCTGGTAAAACGCAATTGCCATTGGTGAACGAGTTGGAGAAACCGCAGAAACGTCCTCCTTCTAATTACAGTCCCATGACTTTGCTCTTGAACAAACTGGACAATCAAGTTGAGGTAAAGGAAGAAGGCAATGATCTAGAATCAAATTTGAAGAAACGCAAGATCTCCAATGCCGACACAGTAACACAAACATAAACCCTTATATTATATTATCTTGTATATTAGTATGTAACTTTACCAGGAATATTTCAAACTACTGATTGGATGATGAACATAGTTAATCGGTCTAAATGTATATTAATACTATTGATGCAAATCTTCAATGAATGCGGTTTTCGGTAGTACTCAGAACTTCACTTCTTATTTATGATACGTTTAAGGGGATCCACGTAGTCCATTTCTAAAGTGTTCTTCACGTAAACAATATAGTAAGGTGTAGCAGTATTGCCCTCATTGAAGTTGAAAACTTCTGATAATGGGACTTCTGTCACTATTTCATCATTATACTTTCTGAAAACATTTCTATGTGGATCTTTGATGTACACCCAGTAGTGTCCATAACTTGCTTCGCCTCGATGAATAAAGATGGCGAAAATAGAGTAACCCACTTTGGTATAATTAGAAAATTGTTTCGAAACCATGTCATGCAACTCCAGTAACCGTGACTCAATTGATTGTAATTCAAATTTTAACTTTTCAATTTCGTTTTGAATAACTTCGATTGTGGAATTCTTGATGCTTAATGTTTCATGAGGATTTATTTTGCTTTCAAGGAACTTCTTTGTAGCCTCTAATGAATCCAACACATTCAAATTACTTTCTTTATCTTGCTGTAATATCTTATTCTTTTTCTCATTCAACTGTTGGATCTCAGATTTCCACATAAAGACTTCATTACGTTTGTTCAATATTTCTGGGTCATCTGTCTCTAAGTATCTATCAAGATAGATTTTCTCGCTAAATGGAATAGGCTGTAATGATTTGTATGGCATAAGCCGTTCACGATCAAACATGACCCTTTGAACATGAAATTGCAAAACTTGGGGTAATTCTGCTATTGTCAACGATTTTTTACAATCGCCTTCCTCCAACTTTACCAAATCTTCGCTGAAATAGTTATCTAAAGAATCATAAATGTTTTTGGGATTGTCGCTGACATTTATGATCAAACTGAAAAATCGTTCAAATGAAGTTCTAGGTTTTTTCTCCGTATTCTCGATTGGAGTGATGGTTTGTTTTATCTTTCCATAGAATAATTGTTTAATCAAATCATATTGCTCACCATCTTCATCAACTTTCTCAGGTTCCAATGCGGTCTCAATTTGATAGGTGACATTTTCAATACATTCTGTCACATCTTGTTGTCTTCCAACTTCAATCGTACTTTCAATTTGATCGGTGCTTATAGGCAAAAGTGTTGGAATTGATTGTGACTGAGAATCGCCTTCATCAGATGTGGGTTCCATAATTTCCATTTCAGTATCATCAATAACACTTGTTTTCGAGGAATCCGTAAATGCTGATTTTTCAGTAACCAGAATCACTGGGTCAATCTGCTCCATTGTGTTGTCATATTCGAGTTCCATGGGATCAGATTTTGGAGACGTTACTAAAATTGGATTGTTGATATCATTGACAAAATTATCTGTATCATCAACCTCAATAACCTCAGTTTCTTCCAGATCATTTCCGTCAGCAGGTACTTTTCTTTGTGATAAAGGTAAAAATGAGACTTTCTGAGACAATGGTAAAAATGCTAAATATGCCAACGCTTTAGAGGGTTGGACACACCTACTTTCGGTATGGATCATTTCATAAAACAAGTGCCTCAAATGATAAATAAATTGATTCGATCTTTGAATCTCCAAATCCTCAACTTTTCTACCACCAATTTTTCTATCACCATGTAAATGCTCAATATTAATTTCTCTTTCATCAAATGTCAAAATCAAATCTCGTAACGGCTTAATACAGAAATAGTATTGTAATAACGAGTTCAAGTAGCAGGTATTTCCTATATTATCCAAACCAGCCGGCCAGTTTTCTGCTGGAAGCAATGACGAGTCAAGCTTCCCGGTTTTCAAGAACGCAACCAAAATCTCAGACTTCCTAGATTCAGCAACAATCTTCAAACATGCACGTAAAACTCTTATATCATCGCTTCCTCTTACTGTACCGCTATTCATCAACTTTGATTGAAAATTGGTAATTAAATCAAAATCAGAATTTTCAACACTAGAATTCAAGATTTCGTAGGCTTTAGAAACCGTGATATTGACGTTATCAATAGCAAGGATATTAGGGATTTTAGTTTCAATGTAATTAAGTAAAAGATAACTCTTTCTATTTATTGCAACGGATAGCAATGACTTGTGTAAAAGATTAATCTCATCTGCATCAGCGTTGAACCCATTTGTTTGAAGTATATCATCTAATTTGAATTCATATGCCGTGATTACAACATCATCTTCGGTGATTTCTTCGATATTCAACTCGTCGAGAGCAATATCCAACGGAACAATTTCTGTTGCAATAAAGTCAAGTAAGTTTGCCGAGTTCTTAACTTTTCCAATTATTTTAAGTTGCTTGTTGAAATAAGTATAATTTTTTTGGTCTTTCTTGCAACTTTCTTTATACATTGCAATAATAATATCGTCATCAATTGAAAATGTATCACTGAAATCTTGCATGGTTAATCCAATATTCCTCAATGCATTGGCGAAATCATGGAAACCAATCAATTCACCTTTATTTGCTAAATTTCTAATGTAAGATGCAAGCCTATTTCCTGAATTGTTCAAATAGTTGGGACAATTCTTCAAGGAATCCACGTAGTGCAATTTATTCTTGGGATCCGAGTTTATGGTATTTTCGAAACACTTTATCACAAAGTCGTCCTGAAAAAATGGTGACACACTAAGGTTTGTTAAGAAGGGAGATTGTGTCGCGTTTGAAATAAAGTTTATTTGTGAATTATGCTTGTCTGCTTCTGGAATTGTTCTAAAGATTAAGGAAGCATTATCAGCGAAGGAATATTTAGTCAAAAACTCGTTATTTTCAATATCTTTACCATATGTCCTGGCAAGGTAGATTAATTCTATAATTTTTCTTTTATATTCCTCTTTTAATTGCGGTAGGAGGTTCAAGTTTGGAGGAACTATATCATTTCCCTCTGTGTTCAAAGAGAATCCTAATTTGTTGTAAAGCAAATTTAAGTCGATATGGGAATCCAAAAAGGTATTATTCAAGTTGATTGTTTTCAAATGTTCGTTTGGTTTTAACAAAATGGGCCCCTTGAGCACTTGAATCAATTTTTTCAAAACAAACACCAAGTTTGGAACTGAATCCGGGGACAACTCAGGATATCTCGACAACGACTCGGTATACCTCAATTTAATTTTCTCTGAGTCTATCAACGATGTCAAATCATTTCCTGTGAACTCCTGCTTAAAAATCGATACTCGTAAAATGTGGTTATCTGAGTTGGACCTGAAAAATGCATCGTCTATCAAGTCCTCTGGCCCTACATGGAGGCTCAATAAATCATCTTGCGACAACACCGACTTGGGAATGAGGTGATATTCATGTTTATCGATGACGTTTGGCGTGAATGGGTTGGAAGTGTTACGTAATATAATAAAACGGAAATGGTTTACCATGTAGAACGAAGTTAATAATCCCCTAATTATAGTCACCGAGTAGGGGGAATTGGGAATTTCAACGGTCTCGGCAGATTGAGCATATTCCAAGCTATTATTTAAAGTCAACACATTCCACACAAATGGAGCATTCATGGCGATCTTTGCCAAATCATTAGAATAGTCAATTGGCTTTGCTGTCAAAAGTCTGGTACCAAATCTCTTAATAAACGGTATGGACCACCGAAGATCGTCGAGAATCCGATTCAATGTCTTGAAAGGATATGATTCCAAATGGTCAATGATAGATGCTTTGTATGTGGGATTTGCCTTGGTTTCTGACTGAAAAGGATTGTTTGTACTACGTTGGGGAAGTTGTTCGGATTGAAATGCAGTGGTTTTCGTTTCTGCTTCCAGTTTTTCACAAACATCTGCAGCAACAGGTTCACTTTGTAAGGTCATTGTAACTTCCTCAGTTTTATCCAACTATATCGCTGTACTTCACTGTTGAAGGATTGATTGTACCATATAAATTGCCAACGTCTGGTATACAGTCCACAATATGATAAAGTTATGTGTCGGCTTGTGAGCATCATTATACCGGAGCGAAAAACTATTTCTTTCGATAGAAAGCCTATTACGGAATAGATGCTTTGCACCACGAGAAACACTTGCAATACTTACGAGAACGTTACGCAGAACTTATTGTGGCAATTTTCGAGAATTTGTTTTGGTGCACTGATTGAGTATAAAGGTGGAATTTGTGGAAAAAAAGTTGTTACTGCACGGTTACAATACTAGAATACTAACGGCATTTGATAAAAGTGAAAAATTCTTGTTCTAAATTCACATTGATTCTTTTGTATTTGCATCATGTCGAACCAAATAGACTTTGAGAAGATAAGGAACGAAAGCGATGGGTCGCTTTCGGGAATGATCCGTGGTGGGTTCAATGAAATTGTTGTCAACAACCCCTACTTCGCTGCTGGTGGTGGATTGATGGTTTTAGGTACTGGTTTGGCACTAGCCAGACAAGGAATCGTTAAAGGTAGTAGTTTCATATACAGACAAATGTTGGTGGACTTGGAGATTCCAAGTAAGGACAAGTCGTATCTTTGGTTTTTGGAGTGGATGTCTCAATATAAACATAGACGTTCAAGACATCTTTCTGTTGAAACCAATTTTGTTCAACACGATAATGGAGCAGTTACAACAAAGTTTTCCCTTGTTCCTGGTCCAGGGAAACATTTGATTAACTTCAAAGGTGCGTACATGCTTGTTAATAGAGAGAGATCAGGAAAATTAATGGATATGACTAGTGGAACTCCATTTGAAACCGTTACTTTGACTACTCTTTATCGGGACAGAGCATTATTTAATGAATTATTGGCTGAAGCCAAAGTGTTAGCATTAAAAGCCAGAGAAGGAAAAACTGTTTTGTATACTTCATGGGGTCCAGAATGGAGACCATTCGGACAACCAAGAAAGAAGAGATTATTAGGATCTGTCATTTTGGACGATGGGATTGCTGAATCGATTGTGAAAGATGTTAGAGACTTTTTGAATTCGGGAGACTGGTATCATACCCGTGGTATTCCTTACAGAAGAGGGTATCTTTTGTATGGACCTCCTGGAAGTGGGAAGTCGTCATTTATTCAAGCATTAGCTGGTGAATTGGACTACAATATTTGCATTTTGAACTTATCAGAAAACAATTTGACTGATGACAGATTGAACCATTTGATGAACCACATTCCTGATCGTTCCATTCTTTTGTTAGAAGATATTGATGCTGCTTTCAATAAGAGGGAGCAAACTGAAGAAAAAGGGTACACTTCTGGGGTGACATTTTCGGGGTTGTTGAATGCACTTGATGGTGTCGCTAGTGCTGAAGAGTGTATTACCTTTATGACGACCAATCATCCGGAGAAATTGGACCCAGCCTTGTTGAGACCAGGTAGAGTTGACTTCAAAGTGCTCGTAGATAATGCCAGCGACAGTCAAGTCAAGAATATGTTCTTAAGATTCTACGAGGACGAAAAAGAGCTTTGTGACAAATTCATGGCCAGATATCGTGAATTGGGCTTGAAGGATGTCAGCACGGCGCAACTCCAAGGACTCTTTGTCTACAACAAACGGGACGCCCAGGGTGCAATCGACATGATCGAAACGTTGAAAGTTCCTCATCATGCATTCACTATGAACTAGTTGATCTACATTGTACAAATGTGTCCTACCACCACCTAACATTGTATATTATGTAAATAGAGATGACCCACACCAGGATCGAAATAGATGTATATAATGCCCACATCATCCCCAGGGATATTTACCGGACTCGTTTCTCTTGTACTCATCATATCTGACCATGGACTAAAATTTTATACTGGTCTTTCTACGCACCGAGGCCCATCTAACAGGTCTTACAAACATGGAACCACTAGCAGAAGTTCTACACATTTCATCACTTGTGATAGTCTCAGCACTTTCCGATTAAATGCTTATGAATGTTGTTGAATGCTCCCCACATGTTTGTGCATCAAGTTGTAAAAGCAGACTTCACTCCTTCACGAAGTGTTTTGTGCCTCACCCCTTGTATTTCTTCATGAGTAGCTTGTGCGCATTTTCTAGACGGTACAGTGTTAATTCGCGATTTCCTGATTCACCACTACCAGATTTTGAACCTTCGTCGATCAACTCCATCATGTACTTCACAGTAATCAAGTAGATCAATAAATCACTATCGTCCTTTTTGAACGAGTCCTTACGAACACGGCCAGTCTCAGCAGAACTTGTCACTTTCGACTGCAAAACCCGACCGAATTGAGCATGACTGTACGTCTTACGCTTCTGCTTCAACTCTACCATTGTTCCCCTAACGGATGTTCACACTGTGATGGTTGGTTCTTTTGTTTACCTTGTTTCCGCTCCGGAGTTGTACAGGAATAATCAAATTTACCCACGTGCATTGGCACGTGTATTTGATAAGCCGTGATTGCTACAATGTAACGGCAAATTGAGCCTAAGATAGAATGGTAGTTTCTTTTCATTAGAATGAAGTCAATTGCGATATGGTACGGTGTGTTGGTAGTTTTTGGGTTCATATGTACACGAGTGTACTCGTTGGAGGTTTTGAACGATAAGGAGATGGCCCAAATGTTCAACAGAGTGAAACGTGTGGGTGGTGGGTTGAATGACGTATTTGATATAAACCAGAATTTTGTCAAAAGCCAAGGTCAAAGGAAAGATGGCCCAGACCGTGATAAGGACTGTCCTCCATGTTTCAATTGCAACTTACCAAACTTTGAGTGTACCCAATTTTCAGTCTGTAATGCATTCACAGGAATGTGTGAATGTAGAAGAGGATATGGTGGTATGGACTGTTCTAAACCATTGTGTGGTTCATTGAGTGATGGAAATAACAATAGACCTATTAGAAAGAAACATGAATATTGTCTGTGTAAGTCAGGATGGGAGGGAATTAATTGTAATGTTTGTAATGAGGACTCAGCATGTGACGCATTTATGCCTGATGGATTGAAAGGAACATGTTACAAGTCAGGAGTCATTGTGAATAACCTTCATCAGTTGTGTGATGTTACTAATGAGAAAATCATTTCCATTTTGAAGGGGAAGAAGCCTCAAGTGACGTTTGCCTGTAATAGAACGGCTGAAATGTGTGATTTTCAATTTTGGATTGCACAAAATGAATCGTTTTATTGCGATTTATCCGAATGTCAGTTTAATTACGACTTGAAATCTAATTCAACCCAATATAGATGCGAGAAGATTGCATGTAAATGTCTTCCTGGAAGAATGTTGTGCGGGGAAGAAGGTTCAATCGACATTTCTGATTTCTTAACTGAAACAATTAAGGGTCCTGGAGAAATTTCGTGTGATATTGCCAAGCATAACTGTAAGTTTTCTGAACCAAGCATGAACGAACTCATTCAAAATGTATTCGGAGATCCTTACATTAATTTGCACTGTAAGTCTGGAGAATGTATCCATAAAAGTGAAATTCCTGGATATGATTTGCCTGGAAGTCCCAAATTGACTTGGGGAAATGTTTCCTTAATTATTAGTGTTGTGGTCATTTGCTGTTTAGGTATTACCAGCTTCGTTTATAACGTAAAAAAATCGCCATTATTTAAAGTATCAAACTTTGAGTTTGATGCAGATGAGGGTGATTTCAGTGCGTTAAACAAAAACTTTACTCCAACTACATTATCTTTCGAAAATGTTAGTTACACTGTTAAAAATGGCAAGAAAGTATTAAAGAATATCTTCGGTCAAGTCAAACCCAGAGAATGCTTGGCGATTATGGGAGGGTCTGGTGCTGGTAAAACCACTTTATTGGATATTTTGGCTGCAAAACGTAAGGATGGGAAGATTTCTGGATCGATTTATGTAAACGGTAATGTTTTGAGTGAAAAAGATTACAAGAAAATTGTTGGTTTTGTTGATCAAGAAGATCATTTGATTCCAACTCTTACAGTATATGAAACTGTGCTCAATAGTGCTTTACTTAGATTACCTAGAGAAATGACATTAAGACAAAAGGAAGCGAGAGTGATTGAAGTTTTGAACGAATTAAGGATTTTAGGTATAAAGGATATGGTGATCGGTTCAGACTTCAAGAGAGGTATCTCTGGTGGTGAAAAAAGAAGAGTTTCAATTGCCTGTGAACTAGTCACTTCACCATCGATATTATTTTTAGATGAGCCTACATCTGGTTTGGATTCGTACAATGCTAGAAATGTTGTTGACTGTCTTGTCAAATTATCAAGAGACTACAATAGAACGGTCGTATTCACCATACATCAACCCAGAAGTAATATCGTCTCATTGTTTGACCAGTTGGTATTATTGAGCGAAGGGGATTTGATATATTCCGGTGATGCAATTAAATGCAACGACTATTTTGGTAAAAATGGGTACAGATGTCCATTGGGTTACAACATTGCAGATTATCTCATTGATATCACCGTTGAAGACAAACTGGCTCTTCTTAATTCTGAGGAAAATAACCTGAGTGATCCTTCGGAAGACTTACATCGTAATTTTGTGCGTACCTCGTCGAACATTGATACTACACTGGAATGGGAACATTACGCAGAACACAGAGATGAATTTAATAGTGCCGGTACCAAAGACACTCCGGAAGTTCAATCCAAATTGGCAGATTTGTTCAAAGATTCTGCCATTGGGCTAGAGTTGAAACAATCAATTCAAGAATCCAAGGAGAACGCTAGTCCAATAGATTTGAAAACACAATATCTTAAACGTGCCAGTATACCTTCTCAAATTTTAATTTTGTCTTCTAGGACATTCAAAAATTTATATCGAAACCCAAGGCTCTTACTTGCCCATTATGCACTTTCATTTTTAGTGGGG
>ERZ778017.1746-NODE-1746-length-19974-cov-6.865857_pt1 | contig 19974 bp, 10 predicted proteins | sample MGYA00375747_ERZ778017 | MGnify/ENA primary metagenome ERZ778017 (study PRJEB29350, sample SAMN05509838) | bioreactor metagenome | biome: bioreactor; material: wastewater | place: South Africa: University of Cape Town | collected 2014-03-17 ...
AGCACATTATTGTACTTTTTCGTACAAAAAACTTTCGCATAATCGATCTCGGATTGACGTCCCAATCAAGTAAACAATTTGCTCATCTAGTATAAATGGTGAAAAATCCCCACATGAAGTTATCAATTCAATCTGTACATTAAAGTAAATATGTTCAAAAGACACGGTGTAATGCCCCACTCAGACCATGATGACATGATGTCAATGGGTTCCATGATGATGTCCAGTATGGCATCTGTTACCTCGATGGTGATGGACTCAATGGCTACAGCTACCACCACCAGTGGTCACAATCATATGTCGATGTCGATGGATATGCTGTCTGCTACATCCAGTGGCAGCGACATGATGGATATGGGCTCCATGCATATGGACTCTATGCACATGTACTTCACTACTCAATTCAAAGATTATCCGGTATTGTTCAAAGGATTGACTGCTAGTACCAAAGCACAAGCATTCGGGATCTTCGTGTTGCTATTCTTCGTCGCATTTATTGCTAGAAGTTTTGACTTTATAAGAAACTATATGGAATTTAAAGTATGGCGTAATCCAGCCTACTTCAACCTTCCCGAAAATAACTTCCATGCCTCGAAACAAATTGTGTCTGATTCTAAAGATAGCGAAGTGTCTGAACACAGTTTGGAACCAGTCACTTCTCACGGATTATCACTTTCAGCTTCGTTGTTTAGAGATGCGATCAGATTGGCATTGTCCATCATACCAGAAATTCTCTTTTTCGCATTGATGTTGGCAGTTATGACATACACTTTGACATATTTCTTCGCCGTAGTGTTGGGTTCTGGAATTGGAAGATTTGCATTCGATAAATTGAGTTACAGAATGGGTATAAGACCCTCCGCTGGCTCGGCCCATTAATACCTTGTACAATAGATATCTAATATATACCTTAATGCTATGATTTCGTTAACCATTGAGCAGCATTTGACTCTCTACAATATTAATGTCGTAATTCGTCTTGTATTTGTATCTATGCAAATTGTGTATCAATCAATTTAATAAGGTCATTATATTTGGACTTGTTGAATGAACTGCCTTTACCATCTGCAAGCTTCTCGCTGTAAATCAACCTTGTCATATTCTTGTACTCTTGTGCTGTAAAGTTATATTCATTTTGCTTGATCTTTTCCTTGTAGACATTTTCATTCAAAGTGAACATACTGAAAAAAGCCGAACTTCTGGTAAAATCAACTGCTTCCGGATTGGTCAACAAGTTCCTCAACAGCTGTTGTAAAATAAAAATGTTGAGCATGATCCGTTTGACCCCGTTAGCATTGATTTTTCTAATCTGTTCTGAACCTTCAATCAAAACCTTGTTGATAAACTCACCCAATCCAACGTAGATTCCATCTAGCTGTTGTTGATTAAAAATGGCTTGTAAATGGTTGTTCATGGAATAAATTTCGCTGTTCAACATACTAATAAACCGGTCAGCATCCCCCGGTTCAGACGACAAAAACCAGTCATTTTGTGTTAACGACTTTCCAATGTAAAACAAACATTTACAACGTAAATCATATCTCAATGATAATAAACTATCATCTCTGATTCGTTTGAAGTGTTCGATGACTTCGTTGAACTTGATGGCTTTTTCAGAAGTCAATGCTAAAAATATGTTCTGTTGGTTAATTTCGACATTACTGGAGTTTGTGTCAATGATTGTTTTCCCATTTTCAAGGAAAGACCAGTCATATTTCAATTTGTCAATAGCTGAAACTTTTAAGTCGTCACTTTGCTCCAGGTAAAATTCATAATTTGATTCCTTTTTGAGTTGTGGTAACCATGTTAATATCCAGGTAGACGTAAGCAATAAGTAGCACACTTGGTCAAACGATTCAGAATCTAACAAATCCTCCTTACTAATGGCAAACAAGTGTCTAATATCACCATTGCCATACAACATTATCGAAATTTCATTATAGATTATGGTTGTGTCATCAAGGTTTTTGATTAAGACTTTACTCACGTCTGTCAATGAAGGAGTCTTCAACCACTTACTAACTTGCGACATTGGTTTGTTGGACACTTGTTGCATAGTCGTTCCATATTGAGTATAGCTTTTATCGTCTATCGAAATAAGTTCCTTGTAAAACGAATCGTACGCCAACGCAAAATGATCCAAAAAGTTTAAGACTATCCCACAATATTCAATTCTGTAATTTAAGGATGTATTCAAAATGGAGCAGATATTTAAAAATATTCTCTTAAAGTCATAAGCATTTTGGTAAATGATGTAGCTCCTGTTTTCATAGGTACTTGTCGTCAATGAGTTGTCTTTTAAGTTGACATCTTTTGCAATATCAATTGTATCTAACTTGAATCCTACAACATGGGATGCGGTCAGTTTGGAATGGTCTTGATGGTAGATGACACTAGACGCAATATTTTCCCTAAACATAGCATCCATTTTTTCTCTAATCTGGGATAAGAATGAAATTTTCATGAAATCTTCGAAATATTGTAACGCTGCTTTATTCGTTGGCGTATTTGCACCTTTTTGTTCATTATTGGTTTGGAATAATTTGTGAGATCCAGCGATGAAAATCAAAAAGAATTCCAAAATAATTCTCATGTTGAACAAATCTCTGGGAACAATCACTTCAATATTGTGGTTTGTTGACTCGTTCTTGATATATGGTGAGTTTGAATTATCACCTGTAGTTCCAGGAGTTTCTCCAATTGTAAATCCGGGGAACATATCTTGCAAAATCAAATGCAAATCTTCAGACGACTTTGCCGTGTCTCTAGGAACAACATCATCAAATCTAAACATGTCACGTCTCTTCATCACATCATAAACTTTACTTGTTTGCTTCATAAGCGAAAGATTCGAATTGTCGGTAATAATGGGTGAGATATCATGGATATAGTTGACAATCAACGCTTGCAACTCTCTTTTGAAAGTCGACCAAACCTCACGAAACGAGTATTTTGAGTTAGAATAGTTCGAAACATTTGCTTTAGTGTTCACCGTTACTGGACTACCTTCTCTTGGACTTCCCGCCATAGGATGTCCAATTCTTGGACTACCAATGGTTGTGGACACCGTTGGTGTTGGGTGGTTAAGTTGGCCATTTTGTGAATTGGTTTCGGTTGGTACTTTATTTTGTCCTTCAAGAATTTGTACCACCTCACTGACCAACTTGTGTCTCTGCAATACAGCTAGACATTGGATAAAGATTGAGCCAAACAAATCCTGAAGAATAATAACAGCGGAATCGTGAATATTGACATCGCCTAAAATAACCGACTCATGACCATGATCGAAGCTTTGAAGTTTAGACAATTTGCTAATGGCAAACACATGCTTCAGTTTTATTTGTTCTGTGCATCTGTTGATCAACGCTTGTAATTCCAGTTGGGTTCTAGTGGTGAGTAGTTCCATGACTTGTTGCAATCTTCCTAGTTTGGAGGCTGTGTTCAACAAAAGATAAATGTAACTAAACGAGTCAGAACTGGCACTAACGCCCGCGTCCAAGATAATTGAATAGTCCACTTCTGGTTGTTGTTTTGAGTAATGGCCGTGAATCTTTGGTAGTTGTTCAGCAACAAAAGTCTTGAACGGCTTGGTCATAACCTCTGCAATCTCCTCAGTATCTAAATTTGCCGAGTTGTAAATAAATTGCTCCAAAGTATGCGATTCATTGATAAGGTTCTTAAACGATGCTAACTGAGGGTTATTTGACAGCATCAACGACAACCATGACACATGGCTCTCACTGATATCCCCAATAGAGCTTTTCAAGTAGATTTCGTTTTGCAATTCGTCGATAATCATGTCAAACAAACTGTTAGACTGACTATCCAAGTAACTCTGGATACCACTTAACGCACCCAACGACCACAATTTGTACTTTTCTGCTTGCTTGTAAGCGTTGGCAATTACGTCGTACACTTGATGCACCTTTTTGTCCGCCACCAACTGGTCAATTTTGTCAGGAATGGCGTTGATTTCTTCAATTGCGTCCAAAATGTCAATAGTCTCATTGATCTTGATGGCCGCAGTATTCAATTCATTCAACGTATCTGACCGCGTGTGTATTTCCGACGTTGTCGCCTGCAACATCTTCTTGATGTTGTTTGCGTCCTGTTGCGATTTGTCCATTAACGGCAACATTAGGTGGTATGACGATACACTGTTGTTGAACAACTCATACTTGTCATTAACCACCTGACGTAGAGCCGTAGACGTCTGCTGTCTCAAATTCTCAAATTCATCTAGTTTGTGTGCCATTCCCACTGACGTATCGTCCAATAACCCTACTGCCATCTCGATGGGGTTAGCGTTCTCGCTCAAGATCTGTGGCCAGTCGTACTTCATGGTGTTGTAGATCTCCTTCAATTGGAACATAGACTCGGATGTCGGTTCATTTTTGATGTTCCGGTAGTCATACGAGTTCCCTCGAGAGTTAGCGTGCAACCTCCGACGGCTAGAGATCGACATGGTGGTGTGTTTCGTACGGGAGTTTTTAGACTATAAAGTAAATATTTCATTTTCGTATAGTGTAGATAAACGGTTATTTTTGTGCAGTCTGTTGATTCTACAATTTGATTTATTCTTTCTTTTGTGATCCCCGATGGATCCCATCGAAGTGGTTGACGTTTCCGACATTGTTCCTAGTGAACGGGACGTTATTGAAGTGTATGTGTGTCGATTTTCCCCGTGTTTTTCCCGTTACTAACCATTCAGCTTGTCTACTACCACTAATGAGTTGCAAGAGAGCTCCATCGTGGTCGAATGTAACGAGACCTCGTCGCCAATACGAATTTTGCCGCTGAAACACCAACAAAAAGACTCCATTCTAACAAAAAGTTCTCGAAAACGGAGTTTTTCTGCTCGTGCTAGTCATAATGTGCCTTCTGGTCTGTCCCCCCAACGGATTTTACCGTCTAGTAGCTCTCCAATACGGGTATTGCCAGCTGATTCGTCCCACGTAGCGATTCCACAATTGAATCTGTCGCCAGTTCATACCAATTGCATAGATGTGGTTGAGTCGTCCAGTGGTTTCTCCTCAAGTCAGCCCCAGGCCGTGCAAAAACATACAAATCAAATAATCGTCCCTCAAAGTACTAACCAACAATCTTCAAAATCTCTCCCAGTTGATCTCAGACACTGGTTGTCAGAGAGCGACCTGGACGTGATGTCAACCACTCTGTTTCCACAATCAAAAAAAACTAGCATTTCTACACAAAACCATTCATTGCGAATAAGTCAACCTTCGGATCCCATAAGCGAATATTCGTCTTCGCCTATAAAACAGCCTCTCCAACAGGTACAACGCATTGTTAAGCTTAAGGCGAAAGAAAGCATTTCAAACAATGGGTTTATGTATACCCCTAGAGAACTACGCGAGGCCAACAAGGTGACAAAAAAAAAAGACGAGCTATTGTCTGAAATGACAATCAACTTTCCCAAGCATGTAATAGACGAAAACTTCACATTTGATACTATAAAACAAGTATTTGAGTTTTCAAATGTTGAGACTTATGAATGTTCTTTGCCTATTATATTCTGGAAACGTCGTATCAAAGCAGAATACGACAGTTCACATGACGTATTCATACCTTGTGAACCAAAAACCGTTGTCGAGAAGACGATTGCATTGTACTATAAAGCTCAGGAATTCTTTGCCAAGCTAAAAGATGGCTCTATCGATGATGAAATCACCCAGTCTATTGCTGTTGCTAAGAAACAGCAAGACTTGGACTATTCTGTGATTGTAATTATTGAAGGTTATGATCAATATATCAATAAATTGAAGAATAATGAAAACAAGAGATTTCGTGATGGAATATTGCTGCAACTTAAGGGAACAGAGAAAAGCAAAAGGAACAAGCCAAACGATTCATTGGTCGATTTATCACAGAAACAAATAGAGGACTTGATCAATAAAACACAAATCGAAGTAGGGGTTAATATATTTCCTATTAGATCAAACCAAGAAGTTATAGAATGGCTTCACTCGTTCACGTACACCATTTCGTTTGCACTATATGACAAATGGGAAAGAAATCAATCGTTGGCAAATTTAGGTCGAGTTAAATCGGGCACCGACTCCAAATCTACTTTTATTAATTCGTTTTGTCAATTTCGATTAATGACGGAACCAAAGGCAGAGAGACTTTATGGGTTTCATTCAACGATGTATTCCATCTACAATAAATTGAAACAAGATGGAAGCTTAGGCAGTGATGAGTACAACAGAGGGTTGGTTCCTCCGAGCACTGGGGTTGCTATACGAAGAGCATTTTTGTCGGACAATCCGGACGAGGTAGTAAACAGTTAAGAGCACATTGCGCTCCATTAGAAAATAAGACGTGAAAAATTTTGGGTCTTTCTACTTTGATAATATGTTGATTTGCATTAATTTTCTAGCGATTTTCAAAGCAAAACCCTTTAACTGCTGCATGAAAATTTCCACTTTACTAACATAGCCTTACGCAATGGTACTTGTTACCCAATACAAAAAGAAAAATTGGTGATCAAAAATATTCGTGAATAAAAAAAATTATGAATGGGTTGTTTACATACGAGCAAGAATAGCCTGTAAATCAGCCAAGATGTGAATGCAAAACCTACGTTCATTTTATTCGGAAACCGAATATTTTTGTGGACCTGGAGCTAAAACCTGTTACAATGCTACATCATTTTCAACCTGGCGCAAGGAATCTAGATTTCATGTAATGTATGTATAAGCTGCATAAGGGTCTATAAAATAAATGGTTTGAAGTACTTATTGTTTCAAGCGAGGTGCTTCTGCGATACGAAAATCGACCCACTCTCATGTAGATTGGATTCATCAATTTGGTTTTCTGCACGGGTGCTGCAAGACGACTGTGTCAAGTACATTATTGACGTCGAGCCTAAAGAATATTCGTGCCTAAATAATCTTGTTGCGTCAGGTTCGTACTTGAAATTGAATACTTACTAATGGTAAAGTTTTGTATATTTGTTACATTACAATGACTAAAAATAATGTCTATGGTACAATGGATATGAGATGAGGTGTTGTTTGTAGTTAGAATTCTTTGTATGCGTTTAACGTGGAATTTCTTGGAAGTGGTTTACTTGCATCCAGCAATAGCTTTTGATGCTGCTAAATCCTCTGGATGTAAATGTTCTTGTAAATGCTCAACATTATGCAATCCTTGCTGTAACTGAAGTAATTCAGCTTGATTGAATTGGAAGTTTAATTGATGTAATTGGTTAACGATATTCAAGCATTTATCAATACACCCAGTATGGCCATCTTTGGTTAAAATAGATGACACAAAGTCCAATACATCGTACTTTTGAATTAATGATACCTTCTCATCATCTAATCCCGTAGAGAAAAGTGCCGAAGTTAACGATAATATTCTCATGTTGAGTTTGTCATCTGATGGAGATTTCAATTTCAAAATATCCCATCCATTGTTTTTCGTAAAGCTTTGGTACCCTGGCTCAAAATTTCTCACAAAACATGCAATTGCAAACAAGCACTTTAACAATAATGGCTGAGAAGTCGACTGGTTTGTGCAAAGAGAAATCAATCTTTCCAATCCGTGTGGGTACTTGTTGAAATCTTGTTGGGATTTTGGATTGTTTTGGGTAGCTACACCAATAATCGAAGCTGCTTGTACTTGAAGGTCAACATTGGACTCCGAAGTTAAGACATCAATAATACCTTGCCATAATCCCAAGTTCTCAATATTGTTAGCATTGTCTAAGTTTTCAATTAACATTTCAAAGTTATCTAAAGCTGTGAGTTTGTCTTCATCAGTGGCATCTTTATTACCAACCACCATCATTGCCTGCTTCATCAAGGTTGGCTCATCAGCTCCACCAAATAGCTGTTCCAACATTTTTGGGTCGGGAGCACCGACTTTCTCGATTGCTTCTTTATCCCCTGACTGATGAGCAATAGACCACTGTAAGAGCTTTTCCATTTTATGAGTCTTGAAGTAATTAAAGTTCTTTAGTTTGTCACATATATAAAGAGAATGGTTACTGTTTCTAGAATCTTCTGGTAATCGCATCACGTGTGCCCATCGCACTGGCAACTGTCGTTCTAGTTTAGGCAGGACTACGTCCACGCACCGCCAATTATTACCTCAGCAGTAATCTTAGGTCGACAGAGAACACAAACAAACACTTGTTGAGTCCAATCCACATATAGCCATTCTTACGTGAAGTGGAACAAACAGATCATGCGACTGACACGCTAACTAAACTTTGAACTGTTGCTATCTCTATAAATGTTGTTGCAAAAACATATTGGTCGGCGCTACCATGAACTTTTAAAAATACACGAGTAACACTATTGTGGCCCAATTACTGTCATGGTGGCTATTAAACAATGTTCTGCTATACCAGCATCATATAATATTTCGGTACAATCATTTGACGACATTTGAAAGTTGATCAAAAATTACAGCTGCGATGCACCAGTTCTTTAACTACTCTGAAAATAATAGCTGCAATTTAACCATAGCGGAGAGAGTTTTGGTGTATTCATTAAGATGATATCTTCTCGTCATACTCTACAGCCTTACTTGCTTGCTGAGTTGCTGTACTTTCTTGAATGCTGCTGTAATGCTGTTGCAACAACAGAGTAGTTGCTACTATGCCGGAACTGTTTAAGAATGTGTTTGAAAGACCCATCCTAAAGTAATTTGCTACATACGATGATCCAATGGTTCCAGATGTGATTGGGGTCTGATGATAACAACTGCGATTATTCGGCTAAATATTGTACGAGATTGATTTAAAAAGTTGCCGCAAATGTATTCTTTTGCAGCCATCCTAGTCTTCGATCAGCTGAAGCTTGGTTTGCACAACGAGAAGGTCCGAACCGTATGGGAGCGAGTTGAGTTATCCCGAAATCGTTGTTAGAGTGGGCAATATTCTCACAGAAGTGCACTAAAGAGGTGCATTGTGTGAAATTGAAACACCAACCTTATTTGATTCTGGCAAAATACAAACCAATTTTGCTAATTTTGACATTTAGCCTACTCATGCATTGCCGTACATGGGCCGATGAACGTTGCTACATGTAGCGCTGGACTATTTCCAGTGCTTAAACTAAACAATTGACGCTGCACCTGGATGTACCTCGTACATACTGTTGCAGGGGCAGGCATATCTGGGGAACACTGTTCAAGGGGTCCAAAATCATGGTAAGCCAATTGTTCCGTTGTACAAGCCTGTTGTGTCTATTCTGTACACATTTACGGTCCACATGGCCACTGGATCATTCGTATCATTGTTAGTTCCCTTCCCTGTATACTCGTGATGTACATAGCCTAATGGACCAGAGGTGTCCTGTGGTACATGTAGCACTACCAAACTACTACGACGTCATGCTCAATTCTCCAATTCCCTAAACCTCGTAGAATGTGTATGATACATCCAAATATCACACCACACCTCCGTATCCTTCTCCTGTACTGTCTCTGCCCAGAGGTTAGTGTGAATTTTTGTTCCTCGGACACCAGGAACCAAGGTGCAGAAAACCACTGGACCGATGTTGGCCACCAAGTCACTTTCACCCAAACCCACGCGAGTTTCCCAGTCCCGATTCAAGGCCATTAGCTTCTACATCTACTCTACAGTTTTGTGTCGTCATTGGCTTCATTTCTTCTCCCGTGGTTGTTCCCAGGGTATTCAATTCTCTCACGTGATGGTGATTTGTACAACGAGAGCAACCACGACGTGGTGCAACACACTAGTAGTGTACCGAAAGGATGATTTAACGGCCACGGTGATCCGGCAACTGGCAATTGGTGCAATTGTTGCCGTAATGAACCTTATGGAGCACGCCTACGTGACAGAACCTCAGTGCAACCCCAGTGGAACCGACATTCTCAAGACGTGGTACCATTCAATCGTGGGTCGAATCGGTCAAGATCGGAACAGCGACGGCCGGGATCCGTAGTAAATTACTATGGTGAATTTTAGTATATAAGCGTGTAGGATCGACAAAAGTAGTAACGAGGAAATTATTCGCTTTTACCGTGAGAGTTTTCAGAGTAAGAATGTCGTTGTCTAACAAATTGTCCGTCAAAGACTTGGATGTCGCCAACAAGAGAGTCTTCATCAGAGTCGACTTCAACGTCCCATTGGACGGTAAGAAAATCACCAACAACCAAAGAATCGTCGCTGCGCTACCAACCATCCAATACGTCTTGGAACACAAACCAAAAGCCGTGGTTTTGGCCTCCCACTTGGGTAGACCAAACGGTGAAGTCAACGAGAAATACTCGCTTGCACCTGTTGCTGAAGAATTGTCTACTTTGTTAGGCAAAAAGGTCCAATTCTTGAACGACTGTGTTGGTCCTGAAGTTGAAAGTGCCGTCAACGGTGCTTCCAACGGGGAAGTCTTTTTGTTGGAAAACTTGAGATTCCACATTGAAGAAGAAGGTTCCTCCAAGGTCAATGGCGAAAAAGTCAAGGCCTCCAAGGAAGATGTTGAAAAATTCAGAAAACAATTGACCAACTTGGCCGATGTCTACGTCAACGATGCTTTCGGTACTGCCCACAGAGCTCACTCTTCTATGGTTGGTCTCGAATTACCACAAAGAGCTTCTGGTTTCCTTATGGCCAAGGAATTGGAATACTTTGCCAAAGCCTTGGAAAACCCTGTTAGACCATTCTTGGCTATTTTGGGTGGGGCCAAAGTTTCCGATAAAATCCAATTGATCGACAACTTGTTGGAAAAAGTCGACATCTTGATTGTCGGTGGTGGTATGGCCTTCACCTTCAAGAAGGTGTTGGACAACATGAAGATTGGTTCCTCATTGTACGACGAAGATGGTGCTAAACAAGTCCACCACTTGGTCGAAAAAGCTAAGAAATTCAACGTCGACTTGGTCTTACCAGTTGACTTCGTTGTCGGTGACAAGTTCGACAAAGATGCCAAAGTTGCCCAAGCTTCTCAAGAAGAAGGTATTCCAGACAACTGGATGGGTTTGGATATCGGTCCAAAATCTATCAAATTGTTTGAAGATGCCGTTGCTAAGGCTAAGACTACCGTTTGGAACGGTCCACCAGGTGTTTTCGAATTCGAAAGTTTTGCTACTGGTACCAAGGCTTTATTAGATGCTACCATCAAATCTGCTGAAGCCGGTAACACCGTCATCATCGGTGGTGGTGACACTGCTACTGTTGCTAAGAAGTACGGTGTTGTCGATAAATTATCCCATGTTTCTACTGGTGGTGGTGCTTCATTAGAATTATTGGAAGGTAAAGAATTACCAGGTGTAACTGCTATCTCTGATAAAAACTAGGTTATATAGTAACGATTTAATTGGATTGAACGATCAAATAAATATACATATTATACATATTATATTCTACTTGTATCATGTGTATTTAGTGAATCTTGCTCAGATCGCACGCATTCTATAAATCATTAAATTCGAAACAAATCATCTATAATTTGGATGCACCCTTCATAATCTTGCTCCAAGCATCTTCGGTTAATTCTTCATATTTATCACCATTCAACCAGTAAATAAGTTCATCACCAGAAGCACCCTTTGGCAAAACTTGCTTCTTATATTGATTCTTTGGAACTTTATGGTTGTGCGATGCTTCGATAGCTGGAATTATTTTAATAAATAATGGGATAGCATACTTTGGTAATGTGTTGATGACGGCGTCGTAAATTTGTTTCAATGCTTCTTGGTGAGTGGATGGGTCGGCAAATTCTTCTGTTGGTTCAATAACGGCAAATCCGGCTCTACCTTCGTGATGTGGAACTTTAACTCCAACAACAACCGATTGTTTCAAGACTTTTGAAGCCATCAATTCGTTTTCAACTTCGGTAGCTGAAACGTTCTCAGACTTCCATCTGAAAGTATCACCCAATCTATCAACGAAGTAGAACAAACCATCTTCGTCCATCTTAAGCAAATCACCAGATCTGAACCAAGCATCACCCTTCTTGAAAAGATCGTGAATGATTTTTTCATTGGTGGCCTTCTTATTTCCTAAGTAACCTTGGAAGGTCTTTTCAGGTTCATCCTTATTACGGATTCTCATGACCAATTCACCTGGAGAATTATAATCTGCTCTGGAACCAAAACCAGTCTTAGGGTCTCTCCAGATTTCGTTGTCATCTTCTGGATCCATCTTGATAATCGCTTGTTCAAATGATAGGACAAAGTTAATCAAATAACCATATTTACGACAAGCACCGACACCAAAAGTACCAAATTGAACATTTGTAGTAGCAATTGGAGATTCAGTAGAAGCATAGAATTCTCCAATCATGTCAATATGGAACCGTTCCTTGAATTGCAACCAGATATCTGGACGTAATCCGTTACCGTAAGCTTTCGTGACAGAATGAGCTTGTTGATCGGGATGTGGTTTAGCGTTCAACAAATATCTACAAACTTCACCAACGTATTGAATATGAGTAGCACCACTCAACTTGGCTTGAGTCCAGAAAGTTGTAGCTGAGAACTTTTGAGAGACTGAAACACAACCACCGGCTAATAAGGTTGGACAAACACCCAACATTGCAGCTGTAGAATGGTACAAAGGCATAGCGGTTAAAACAGTAGAGTTTTTATCAATTTGCATAATTTTTCCGAAGAATGATGAAGCCATAAATGCCTTTCTCCATGACATAATAGCAGATTTTGGTAAACCAGTGGTACCAGAAGTAAAAATCAAACAAGCAGCATTATGGTCACCATCATCAGGTCTTCTTGTGTTATCTGGAGCTCTATATTTAGGGGTATTTCTGTCTTGAATTACACGGAATAATTCCTTTTCATTCAAGTAATTTAACTTGACGTGAGGTAATTCTTCTCTAATTTTTGCTTCAGTTGCCCTAATTGGTTCAGCACAATCAGGATCAATGAAAACTTGTGAAGACTTCGAAATGTTCAAACAGTGAACCAAGGGCTTATCCTTGGTGTTGAAGTTTAAGAAGGCAGGGCAAGCACCAAGATTCCAAAGTGCAAGCCAAAGGATAATGAATAATGGCTTGTTCATACAATCCACTGCAATAGTGTCAGCAGAAGTGATACCATATTCGGTCTTCAAAAGGTGAGAAAGTCTTAAAACCATATTGTATAACTCCTTGTAGGTGTAGTTTTCAACTTGAAATTGATTATCGAAGTTAGGGACCCCATTTGCATCTTTTTCGATTGGTGGTGGGTTTTCTTTTGGTCTTGGGAAAGAAACTGCAATTCTGTCCTTATGCTTTGCTGCAGCTTCTTCAAAGAAATACCAGTAACTTGCTCTTCCTCTATAACAACTGTACAAAAAGGGGACTGCTTTACTGACAACGTGCTTAGCAAGCAGCAAATCTTCTCGAATATGATATTTTGCATCAAGTAACTGGGCACCTAAAACCCCCGCAGCTGCCAATTCAAGTGTACTCATTTTAACTAAATTGAAAAGTTTCTAAATTTGCCAATAAAGTTTTAGAAGCAAACGAACTTTTATATAGAAATCATGGCCCCAACTTTTTGGTACCATTTACAGTTACTTATCCAAATGAGGTATTCGATTTTCACGTGAACGATTTTTTCGGAGTCTGTGATTTTTTGACAGGCTTGTACATGCACATTCAAAATCGACGAACGAGGAAGAGCATCGATAACTAAGGGCCCTGGGCATCACTATTAACGAGAAACTGTGGGCATACACTCATTTGAAGTAGTCATTAAATGAGCTGTCATAAATGTGTTGTGAAGGTTCGTACAGAATAGCTCGGTCACTATCCTTCGAATCACATGTGGAGACGTGAAACTCAAGATTGTATCAGATGCAACTTCCACGTGAAGGCAAATATGCTTTCGTCCGAGTGGATAATCAGGAAGGTTAATCGTAATCAAAGCATTTCGTGGATGTTCCAAGCACCCGGCGTGATGGGACGTTTGATATATATAGATTCTTCCTCGTATCTTCCTTCTGTTGCTGCAAAAACCGGAGAAACGTATGTTGAGCTATTATTTATCTCCATTAACCAATTGCCAATATCTTTGTTTCTAGAACACAAAAATTTTATCATTTCTTGACTACATTCCTTTATGCCGTTATCTTGTCTGCAATAAATCCCATGCTGTATTATCCTCTTCAAATCAGAATTTGTTGTAATTGAATCTTTCAAGCAACACAAATAATGCTCTTCAATTAAAGCCTTGATTTGTGTGTACATTTCAAGCTTGATGTTTGATTCCCCGTTTTTAGCGAGAAACAGGCAGATTACGGGAAGACTGTCCCTGAACTCGCTACAATGTAGTTCGCGAATGGTATTTTTGAGTAACGTGTGGGCATAACTACCCCAATATGATCCAAAATCATGATGTAATGTACCCATAATGCAGAAATAGTGGGTTATCAATTGTAATAATTTCTTTTTATTCAACACGTAAGGGGTAATAGATTCCCATATTTGAGATTTTACTGGAATTTGCAATGAGTTGCGTGTTTCGGAGTTCCATTGGTAGATGAAAAAGTTGTTCAACATGTTCAAAAGCAAAACCTGTAACTTCAGTATGCAATTTGAATATATTTTGTAGAACGACCGTCCGTAGATTAAAGTTTCAATAAAGTTTACAAAATGTTCCACAACGTTAATAGCTGGGTTTCTAGTCAAAGATACCAACATTAACAAATAAAGCTGTCTGCTACAACTTTTCTCTCTTTTAGCAAGAACTATTGTCTGAATTTGAGTAAGCTTTTTCTCAATTTCTTCAGACTTCAATATTTCAGTAATAGGAATGCATCTTAAAAATACGGATGGTTTCTGAACTGTCAATGATATAGCAAACAATTGTTCTGTACTGTAGCGTAACTTTCCAAATAATTCTTCCCCCTGAGTAGTATTGGGCGACTTGTCCAATATTCCAGAAGAAGTTATTCCTTCTTCTAAAACTCGAATACGTGAAAAGTAATTGCTTTCTTCGTCAGAAACAAATGCTGACGATTTTGCTGCAAATGTATTTTTACAATCAACCAGCTTCAAGTTGACAATTTCGTCACTAGTCAAAGAGTATACTCTCGTTTGTGGTATAACAAATTCGCTGTTGGCATATGGCTCTGGTGTTTCTTCCTGTGTTTGTGACGCCCATTCATTCTCTCTTAAAGTCGAACTGGTAGGATTAAACCTACGCAGTCTCTTCGACAAAACAAACTCCCTTACTGCAAAGCTTACAAACCCTAAACTGATTCCAGAGAGTACCAAAAGCAAGAAAATAGGAACAGCGTTAACAAGAACTTGCTCTTCATAATCGTTCGCAGGGCCAAATATACCAACGAGATCATCGTTGCCGCCATCAACTCCAAGAGACAAAACTTGGCCCATGGAAACATCCTCGTTCAGGAACATACTCATAGATACGTGAGAGTCACCTTGTCCTTTGATTTGCTGCAAGCGCCGAGAATGCCTAGACATATTTAAGTACGGTGAATTGCTGCAAAAAAAGATGGCACACACAACAACACAAGAAAGTTTCTCAAATTCAAAAAACAGAAACCTTCAGGTAATACAGAAGATGTCTACAACCCTAAACTTCTGAATCAAAACGGAATTCCCAGTAAAATCAGGTCAAAATCTCGATTCACACTATCGTCGCTTAAATAAGGGGGTTTTTGCAAGTATCAAGACTTTTCGGTTTATATACTGGGTTATATGCCGGATTTCACTATTTACTATGTATAAGAACAATTATGGCCTCATCATATTAAACCAATAGGTAAAGTTGAAATAGTAAAAAGCAAGGATGCTTTCGAAGTCGAAGTTTTTCTTTTCCAAGAACCTGTTTGTGTTGAATACGCTAGCACAGACTCGGATCTCCAATTTTAGCATTGCGTCCAAGAGACCTGCCCGGTTCACCCAAGTATTTCATAATTTAACTACCAAAAGATGTGTGGTAACAACACCTGCTGTTGCAAAGCGTTCTTTTTCGCAAATGGTAGCTGATGCTGGAAAAACACAAGTAGTCCGTGCTGATCCTGTAATTTCAAAGTCTACTGTGGGATACTGGCTTCTTGGTACCTCTGGTTTGGTATTTGGTATTGTTGTCTTGGGAGGGTTGACAAGATTGACTGAATCAGGTTTGTCTATCACCGAATGGAAGCCTGTAACTGGTGCTATTCCTCCATTATCCCAGGAAGATTGGGAGATAGAATTTGCCAAGTATAAGGATTCCCCAGAATTCAAACAATTAAACTCTCATATCACTCTTGATGAGTTCAAGTTTATTTTCAGTATGGAATGGGGTCATCGTTTGGTTGGTAGATGTATTGGAATGTTCTTTGTATTACCAGCGATTTATTTCTGGAGAACCCGGAAATTTGGTCGCCATGTGTCCAAGAGAGTTATTGGTTTAACTGGATTGTTAGGTCTTCAAGGTGCTATCGGATGGTGGATGGTGAAGTCTGGTTTGGATGAAGAAGCTTTGAGTGAAAGACAATCAAAGCCAACAGTTTCGCAATATAGATTAACCACACATTTGGGTGCTGCTTTCCTTATGTACCTTGGAGTGTTGTGGACGGCATTTGAAATCTTGAACGAAAACTCGTGGACCAAGAAGATTAGTACAAAGTCAAGCATTGAAGCTACGACTAAGTTATTGGCACAATTAAATAGCCCTGCTATTAGAAAAGTGAGAAACTTGGGTACTGCCTTGTTGTGCTTGACTTTCGTTACTGCCATGTCTGGTGGTATGGTGGCCGGTTTGGACGCTGGTTTGATCTACAACACTTTCCCTCACATGGGTGACGAATATGTTCCTTCCTATGGCGAGTTAATGTCTCCAGTCTTTGCTAGAAAAGACGACTTGTCCGACTTGTGGTGGAGAAACATTCTTGAGAATCCTACTACAGTTCAATTAGTTCACCGTATTTTTGCCACTACCACGTTCTTTTCCATCTTGGGTGCCCACTTTTTTGTCAACAGAAACAAAGCAATAATACCTCGTCCCGCTGTCAAAGCAATGCATGGCGTCATGGGATTAGCAAGTTTACAAGTTGCTCTTGGTATCTCTACTCTTATCTACTTGGTACCAATTCCTCTTGCTGCTGCTCACCAGGCTGGAGCATTGGCATTATTGACGGGTTGTTTGGCTTTCTCAGCTAGATTGAAGAAGCCAAGACCAGAAGTTATGGCCTACATTAACAAAATGATGAAAGATCAATTGTTAAAAACTAAAGCCTAAATGTAAATAGACCATTCTGTATATATGCGTGTATAAAGTTATCAAAATTCTACCATATTCGTTTACTTGACATCTCGTATCTCATAACTTTGTGCATCGGGTCGGTGTCTGATTGGGTCAGTTCTATGATTCGCTTATTTCTTGTCATTTCGAGGTTTGGTCGAGGCTCTTCACCGTTATCATAAATGTATTCTCTCGTGTTGGGATTGATTGTAGCAACCTCTGGACTAGGAATGCCGGGCAAAAACTGAGTTTCAATTACAGCTTTGGCATATGCTTCTGACGAATCAGTAGAAGACTCATCATTAGGAATTGATTTTTCCCCTGCTAATGAATTGGACAGAACAGTAAACGTACCTCTAGAATGGTACTTTGTGCCGAGTGCCGGCTCGCTTGAACTTTTCTCCTCCATGATCTTTTTAGCCCTGGATTTCAAGTATAGTTTGTGAACTCTATACTCTTGTTTGATCCGAGTTGCAAACTTCAATATAAATAATCCAAGTAACACCCTTATTAGAACTAATACCAAAAACACCGAAGAAATGAGCAATAAGGTGCATACAATTGCTTTGGTTAAAGACCCGGTGGTTGGGAATATCAAGATATGCTTAAAGTCTCCTATTGTCATTCCTAGAAAGCATACTATTGATGCCAACAACGGGACCCCCAAACGTCTCATTAACACGATGTAATCTGAGAGAACGTGCACTTCAGATGAGGAACTTGGAGAAGTTTTGGAAGCTTGTAAATAATCCAAACTCAAAACATGAATATAATTTTGATAAACCAGCGGTCTGAATTTATTAAATCTCGAGATAAAGCAATGTTTTAGCCAATCAACAAATATTTCAGACCCAATAATGATGATCCCAGGACCAAAAATTGCCCCTACCCACCTATTCCAGCTATTCCAACTATATGGAATCAACCCAAATTGGTCGATGTTCAACTGTAAGATGTTTCTAATGGCAATAATCCCCACCATCAACGTCAATTGGTATCGTTCTGCCAAATCTGCTATAGATACTTGAAACAATCCTTCTCGTTCAAACTTTTTGAACACCGAACCTTTGAGTTCAGCAAACTGGTTTGAAAGAAGTAATGTCAATAACGCATTTGAATAAGAATTTGCGGCGACATTTAATGAAACCGTTTGGTAAATGAGGACGTATCCATGGCCAGCCAAGTACGCTATCGAAAGGACATAAAAGATGGTAAATTCAACAAAAGCAGCGATCAGTTCAATTTCAGGCAACTTGTACAAGATGTTTAGAATATCTTGACCCATTGAGGACAAAAGTCTGTCAGTAACTTCCAAAACCCCAAACATTACGTATAGTTTGATATGAGCTTGGCCCCGAATATCGTGATACATCCGTGAAATATCGAGCGTTGAGTAAGATAATGTGACTAGTGCTAGAAACACCATCGAAACCGTCAATACATCTCTCTTGATCCATCTTATACTGTCTACTAGAGTCCTGAATCTATTCGTAGAATTGACACTTTTGACAAAACTTATCAAAGTTCGGACCGATTGCACCATGATCTTCAACGGTACTAGTGTGAATAAAGTCAAGAACGAGTTGAAACAAATCATTAATCCCAACAACATAAACTTCTCCAAATAGAATGGAATCTTGACCATATTTAATAACTCGTCGTAAGATTGATTTACCAGCTCCGACGAGCCGGAATCGTGGGTATTGGAACTACATGGTAAATCAAGTTCCAACATAAGCAACTCCCATAGTGAAAAAAGCCTATGGCGTTGGGGAGTAGGGCTTGGATTGTGATGTTTGTGTGGTGCTGATCTAGACGAAGATGAAGATCTGCGAAAAGTTGCTGATGCCGATCTCGATCTGGCACTAAAGAGTTTTTCGGCCGACCCTAGCTCCGGTGACGATATTCCGAGCGAACCTGACCGTCGGACCATAACTGTTTATCATTGATTCAGAGATCTAATGTTTTGACTTGCGCAAAATTACGTCTACTATATGGCTAAACCTAGTGCCAACCTCGCGAAATTTTAACGAGAAGTGGTACTAAATTACTGAGAAACTGTAAGTGGCTGTACGTTGGTAGCGAGTCGATGCCACAGTACAAAAATTATTTTGTGTAACTTTTGTATAGAGCATGTCTACAGTATTGTGCACTCAGAGGACGCTTTGTGTCTAGTAAGTTATGGAGTTCCAGTAAATGGAACTGTTGGTTCCAAAAAAAGAATTTTGGACGAGACAGGAATCGAACCAGTGACCTTTTGCTTGCAAGGCAAACGCGCTACCAACTACGCCACACGCCCAGTTTTTCTGTAAGTGAATTACTCTAGATTATTGTTAAACATATACTTAAATATACTTTTTCCCCTAAACCCGTATTTTGCCTTGGAAATAGCCCTCCATGATAAATATGTATACAGTTAGTTTTATACTTTAAGCGTATGAAGTATTAAATGTATTTCACTAAAAAAAAGTCTTCCTGAAAAAATGTGCCCAGTACTTTAAAGCAAAAATACATTTCAATTAGAACCGGTTTCAGGTAGGACACTTGAGCCAGCTCGTTGTCTCTTGTGTCACAAAGAAATATACAAACGAAACGATGTAGAATTGGGTACTCTATTTTACAACTTACGGAGGTAATTTAGTTGATCTTCAAAAAAAAATAAAAATAAAAATTAATATACAAGAATATGGTAGGTTTTTAATTTATTTTCCCTCCCAAACTAAATGAGTATATAGTTACTTATATACTTAAGTAAATAAAGCAATAAATGCATTTTAGTTAAAAAAA
>ERZ778017.1749-NODE-1749-length-19943-cov-8.137470_pt1 | contig 19943 bp, 17 predicted proteins | sample MGYA00375747_ERZ778017 | MGnify/ENA primary metagenome ERZ778017 (study PRJEB29350, sample SAMN05509838) | bioreactor metagenome | biome: bioreactor; material: wastewater | place: South Africa: University of Cape Town | collected 2014-03-17 ...
CTCCATGTGCAGCATGCCGAGGAAGCCGCAGCGGAAGCCGAAGCCCATCGCCTCCGAGCTTTCCGGCTCGAAGCGCAGCGCGGCGTCGTTCAGGCGCAGCTTGTCCAGCGCTTCGCGCAGCGCCGGGTAGTCCTCGGCATCGACCGGGAACAGGCCGGCGAACACCCGCGGCTGCATTTCCTGGAAGCCGGGAAGCGGCTTCGGCGCCGGGTCGCCGGCAAGGGTCAGGGTGTCGCCCACCGGCGCGCCGTGCACGTCCTTGATCGAGGCGGTGATCCAGCCCACTTCACCCGCGCGCAGCACCGGCAGCACCTTGCGCTTCGGGGTGAACACGCCGACCGCGTCGACCTGGTGGGTGCGGCCGGTGCTCATCACCAGCATCTTGTCGCCGGACTTCAGCTCGCCTTGCATGACCCGCACCAGCGAGACCACGCCCAGGTAGTTGTCGAACCACGAGTCGATGATCAGCGCCTGCAGCTTGTCGGTGTCGCGCGGCTGTGGCGGCGGGATGCGCTGGACGATGGCCTCCAGCACGTCGCCGACGTTGAGCCCGGTCTTGGCACTGATGGCGACCGCGTCGGACGCATCGATGCCGATGACGGCCTCGATCTCCTCCTTGACCTTGTCGATGTCGGCGGTCGGCAGGTCGATCTTGTTGAGGACCGGCACCACCTCCAGCCCCTGCTCCACCGCGGTGTAGCAGTTGGCCACCGACTGCGCCTCCACGCCCTGCGCGGCGTCGACCACCAGCAGCGCGCCCTCGCAGGCGGCCAGCGAGCGGCTGACCTCGTAGCTGAAGTCGACGTGGCCGGGGGTATCGATGAAGTTCAGGAAGTAGGTATTGCCATCCTTCGCGGTGTACGGCAACGAGACCGACTGCGCCTTGATGGTGATGCCGCGTTCGCGCTCGATCGGGTTGGAATCGAGTACCTGCGCTTCCATCTCGCGCGCCTGCAGGCCGCCGCACAGCTGGATGATGCGATCGGCGAGGGTCGACTTGCCGTGGTCGACGTGGGCGATGATGGAGAAGTTGCGGATGAACCGCATCGAATCGTGCTGCATGGGGGGCGTCGGCTGAGTGCGGCAACGGCCGCGGGATCGCGACCTGTGGGAAAGACAGCCGTGCATTATCGCACAGGCCCGAGTGCAGCCCTGCCCGTGCGGCAACGCGCCCGGCCGCGATCGCGACCGGGCGCAGGCGACCGGGCTCAGCGCTCGACCGGGGTCACCGTGACGTAGCGGGTGCCACCACCACGCCGCACCAGCAGCATCACCGGCTTGTCGGCGCCGACGGCGCGCAGCTGGGCGTTGAGCGCATCCACGCTGCCGACGTCGTGGCGGCCCACCGCCAGCACCACGTCGCCGCGCTGCAGGCCCGCTTCCCGCGCGGCCGGGCCCTCGACGCGGGCGATCAGCACGCCCTCCTTCGGCTGCAGGCCCATGCCGCTGCGCTGCTGTGCGGTCAATTCCTGGCCGATGATGCCCAGCGGGTTGGCCTGCGCGGGGGCTGCGGGCTTCTGGCCACCGCCCGTTTCGCCGCCGGCAGCGGCGACGCTTTCATCGAGCGCACCCAGGGTCGCGATCAGGGTGCGCGGCTTGCCATCGCGGATCACCTCCAGCGTGACCCGGCTTCCAGGTGCCATAGCCCCGATGATCGGCGGCAGGTCGCTGGATTCGTAGACGCGCTGGCCGTTGACGCTGCGGATCACGTCCTGGCGCTGCAGGCCGGCACGTTCCGCGGCGCTGCCCGGCTCGATCGTCGCCACCAGGGCGCCGTTGGCATCGGGCAGCCCCAGCGCGCCGGCGGCATCCCGGTCCATGCCCTGGATCTGCACGCCCAGCTGCCCGCGCGTCACCTTGCCGGTGGCCTTGAGCTGCTGCACAGCGTTCATCGCCACGTCGATGGGAATGGCGAAGCTCACGCCCATGTAACCGCCGGAATTGCTGAAGATCTGCGAGTTGATGCCGACCACCTGCCCACGGGTGTCCAGCAGCGGGCCGCCGGAATTGCCGCGGTTGATCGCCACGTCGGTCTGGATGAAGGGCACGTAGCGCTGGTCGGCACCGGGGTTGGCACGGCCGACCGCGCTGACGATGCCGGCAGTGACCGAATGGTCGAGGCCGAATGGCGAACCGATCGCCACCACCCACTGGCCGGGCTTGAGCGCATCGGAATTCCCGATGCGCATCACCGGCAGGCCCTTGGCGTCGATCTTCAGCAGCGCCACGTCCGACTGCGGGTCGCTGCCCACCACCTTGGCGGTGAACTCGCGACGGTCGGACAGCTTGATGCGCACGGTGTCGGCGCCATCGACCACGTGATGGTTGGTGAGCAGGTAGCCGTCGGCCGAAATGATGAAGCCGGTGCCCAGCGAGGTGCCGCGCGGACGCGCGCCGGGCATGCCGGGCATGCCGGGCATCGGAGTCATGCCGGGGCCGAAGAAGCGGCGGAAGAACTCGGGGATCTGCTCGTCGCCTTCCTCCCCGTCTTCCGGCATCTGCGGCGTCCGCCGCGCCTGCGCCGCCTGCACCCGGCCGCCGATCTCCGCCTGCACGCTGACCACCGCCGGCCCTACCTGGTCCACCAGCCGGGTGAAATCCGGCAGGCCGGCCACCAGCTCGGGGGCCGGCGTGGTGGCCGGCGTCGCCAGCGGCGTTTGGGCATTGGCGGCGTTCTGACCACTGCAGGCACCGACGCCAGCCACCGCCAGCGCGGTGGTCAACAGCAGGGGACGCAGGGTAGCGAGCTTGATCGCGGGCATGACAAGGGAGTCCTCTTCGCGTGGATCGGAAACAGGGGGCGTGGCGCCGGGCGCGCCACGGGGCTGCACGGTCAGGGCTGCGGCTGGCCCTGCGCATCGGCGCCGGCGGCCGCTTGCGTGGAGGCCGCCTCGCCGGAAAGCAGCTTCGGCGGCGCGCCGAAGACCGGCGGGGCGAACGGATTGTCGGCACGCCGCGGGTGGTCGCCGAAGCCCACCGAAAGGCCGCCGCTGCCGGCGTACTGCGGGAGGATCGAACGCGGCCACGGCCGGGTGACGATTTCGGCCTCCGGCAGGCCGCGGAATTCCGGGGCGGCGACATCGGGCGTCGCCGGAGTGACCGCGGCGATCTGCGCGCTGGCCTCGACTGCGGTCACGGTGGCCGCGACAGCGGCAGCCGGCCTGCTGCGCCGCGCCGGCTTGACGGACGCAGTGGCAGCGGCCGCCATCGAAGCAGCAGCCAGCATGTCCGACCCGCCGGCAGGGGCCGTCGGCAACTGCGGCGCAGGCTGCGACGGTGCCGGCTGCCCATGCAGCGGCGCGGCCGGAGTCGTCGCGGCCACCTGCGCAGGTGCGGCGGGCGACGCATCGTCCTCCAGCGCAGGCCGCCCCATCAGCGCCACCACCGCCAGCGCGGCGGCGAGCGCCCCCATGCCGGCGCCGCGTCGCAGCCATGCCGGCCTGGACGTCGCGGCGGCCGGTTCCGCCGCCACCTCGCCGCCATGCAGCGCCAAGGAAACACGGGAAGCGAAATCGCCCGGCAGGCGTCGGGCTGGCGCCATGCCGCGCATCACGTCGCTGGCGATGCGCCAGCGCTCCCAGTTGCCGGCCAGCTCGTCATCGTGCTGCAGGCGGCGCAGCAGGAAGCGGGTCTGGTCCTCCGGCAGCGCGCCGTCCATCAGCGCGGACAGCTGTTCGCGGCTGCTGAGCTGGGTGAGGTCGATGCAATGGCGGTCGGTATCGGTATTCATGGGCGTCATGAGGCGTGCGAACGCTTCGGGAGTTCATCCTGGTCCAGCAGGGGGCGCATGCGGGCGTCAATGGCCTCGCGGGCGCGGAAGATGCGCGAGCGCACCGTGCCGATCGGGCAGCCCATGCGTTCGGCGATCTCCTCGTAACTCATGCCTTCCACCTCGCGGAGGGTGATCGCATCGCGCAGGTCCTGCGGCAGGGCTTCGACCGCGGCCAGCACCGTTTGTTCCAGTTGCTGGCGCATCAGCTCGCGTTCGGGGGTGTCGTTGTCGCGCAGGCGCAGGCCGGATTCGAACTGCTCGGCATCCTCGATCTCGATGTCCTCGCCCGGCGGCCGGCGGCCATGCGATGCGAGATGGTTCTTGGCGGTGTTCACCGCGATCCGGTGCAGCCAGGTGGGGAACTGGGCATCGCCACGGAACCCGCCGATGGCGCGGTAGGCACGGATGAAGGTGTCCTGGGCCACGTCCTGCACCTCCGCCCAGTCATGCACGTAGCGGGAGATCACCGCGGCCACGCGATGCTGGTACTTGCGCACCAGCAGATCGAAGGCTGCGGCATCGCCGCGCTGCACGCGGGCCACCAGGTCCTGATCCAGCGCTTGCGACACCCGATCCTCCGTCATCTGCGCCGTGGCCTCATGGTTGGGCCCGGTCGCCTCCGGGCGTTATGACAGCGATCCGCCGCGGAAGTTCCGCGGCCCTGCCCCGGACTTGCAGGCATTTAGACAAGTATTCAAGTTTTCGCGGGCTACGATAGCTGCTTCCCTGCTGACACACGGATGGCACGCCCATGGCCGACTCCTCCGCCAACGGTTTCGACGGACTCCGCCTTCGCCACTGGAAGCCGCAGCGCCGCGACGACGGCGTGCTGGTGCTGTGGTTCGACCGCGCCGACGCACCGGTCAACGCATTCTCGCAGGATGCCCTGATCGAGCTGGGCGATGCGCTGGAACGCATCGCCATCGAACCGCCCAAGGCGCTGGTGATCGCCTCCGGCAAAGCCAGCGGCTTCATCGCCGGCGCCGACCTCAAGGAGTTCCAGGAGTTCGACCGCCGCGGTACCGTCAACGACGCCATCCGCCGCGGCCAGGACGTGTTCCAGACCCTGGCCAGCCTGCCCTGTCCCACCGTCGCCGCCATCCACGGCTTCTGCATGGGGGGCGGCACCGAGATCTCGCTGGCCTGCCGCTACCGCGTGGCCAGCAGCGACGCTTCCACCCGCATCGGCCTGCCGGAAGTGCAGCTGGGCATCTTCCCCGGCTGGGGCGGCAGCGCCCGCCTGCCGCGGCTGGTCGGCGCGCCGGCCGCTATGGACATGATGCTGACCGGCCGCGCGTTGTCGGCCAAGGCTGCGCGCGGGATCGGACTGGTGGACAAGGTGGTGGAACCGGCGCAGCTGATCGACGCCGCCGCCACGCTGGCGCTGAGGGGCACGGTGCGTCCGTTCAAGCAGCGCGCGCTGGGCTGGCTGACCAACACGCTCCCGGCGCGCAAGCTGCTGGCGCCGCAGATGGCCAAGCAGGTCGCGCGCAAGGCACCGAAGGCGTTCTATCCGGCGCCCTATGCGCTGATCTCGACCTGGGAGCGCAGCGGCGGCGCAGGTATCCGCGCCCGACTCGACGCCGAGCGCCGCGCGGTGGTGAAGCTCGCCGGCAGCAGCACGGCGCGCAACCTGATCCGCATCTTCTTCCTCACCGAACGGCTGAAGGCGTTGGGCAAGGGCGAACCCGGCATCGCCCGCGTGCACGTGGTCGGTGCCGGCGTGATGGGCGGCGACATCGCCGCGTTCGCCGCCTACAAGGGCTTCGAGGTGACGTTGCAGGACCGCGAGCAGCGCTTCATCGACGGCGCCCTGCAGCGCGCGCAGGCCCTGTTCGAGAAGAAGGTCAAGGACGAGAGCAAACGCCCGGCGGTGGCGGCACGGCTGAAGTCCGACCTGGACGGCGCCGGCGTGGCCGAGGCCGACCTCGTCATCGAAGCCATCATCGAAAACCCGGACGCCAAGCGCGACCTGTACCAGTCGGTGGAACCGCGCATGAAGGCGGACGCGCTGCTGACCACCAACACCTCGTCGATCCCGCTGGACGAACTGCGCCCGCACATCGCGCGCCCGGCGCAGTTCGCCGGCCTGCACTACTTCAACCCGGTGGCGCAGATGCCGCTGGTGGAGATCATCCGCCACGACGGAATGGCCGCCGACACCGAGCGCCGACTGGCGGCTTTCTGCAAGGCGCTGGGCAAGTTCCCGGTGCCGGTGGCGGGCACGCCGGGCTTCCTGGTCAACCGCGTGCTGTTCCCGTACATGCTCGAAGCCGCGACCGCCTATGCCGAGGGTATTCCCGGCCCGGCCATCGACAAGGCGGCCACCCGCTTCGGCATGCCGATGGGACCGATCGAACTGCTCGACACCGTGGGCCTGGACGTGGCCGCCAGCGTCGGTCGCGAACTGGCGCCCTTCCTCGGTCTGGACGTGCCGGCGGCGCTGGCGACGGTCGAAGCCGGCAAGCGCGGCAAGAAGGACGGCCAGGGCCTCTACAAGTGGGAAAACGGCAAGGCGGTCAAACCCGAGCTGCCGGCCTGCTTTGTCGCGCCCGACGACCTGGAAGACCGCCTCATCCTGCCGCTGCTCAACGAAGCCGTGGCCTGCCTGCACAACGGCGTGGTCAGCGATGCCGACCTCCTCGATGCCGGCGTGATCTTCGGCACCGGCTTCGCACCGTTCCGCGGCGGCCCGATCCAGCACATCCGCGCCACCGGCGCCGACGCGCTGCTGGCGCGGCTGCAGGCGCTGCAGGCGAAGTACGGCAACCGCTTCGCGCCGCGTGCCGGCTGGGACCACCCGGTGCTGCGCGAGCCGGTGGCCTGAGGGCTACAGTGGCGGCTGCCGACGCATCGACGGAGCCGCCATGCATCCCGACACACGCACCTACAACGATGCGCAGTCGCCGGACGACCGGGCGATCTGCGACCTGCTCGCCAACGAGATCGACCGCGCATTGCCAGAAGCCGGGAACAAGGTCTGGCACGCGCATCCGGTCTGGTTCCTCGACGGCAACCCGGTCGCCGGCTACAGCAAGCTGAAATCCTGCATCCGCCTGTTGTTCTGGAGCGGGCAATCCTTCGATGAGCCCGGCCTGCAACCCGAGGGCAGCTTCAAGGCCGCCGAGGCGCGCTACGGCTCCGTCGCCGAGGTGGACATCGCGGCCCTGCACCGCTGGCTGGGCAAGGCACGCGACATCCAGTGGGACTACAAGAACATCGTCAAACGCAAGGGCCGGCTGGAGCGGTTGAAGTGACCCGCTAGCGCGCGGGCCTGTTCGCGAAGCCCGTAAACTCCGGCCCGGCCAGCCGCAGGTTCCCACGCAGGTAGGCGCGCAGGCGCTGGCCCGGCGGATCCGGTTCCGGCCCACCGAGGTGACGCTGCAGCATCGTCTCCATCGCGAACAGATAGGCTTCGCGCGCGACCGGCCCTAGCGGCGAATGCCCGCCGCCCGGCTCCACCAGCAACGTGACCGGGCTGCCCTGCGCCTTCAGCGTTGCGACGTAGTGCGTCACCTCGCGGATCGCCACCGTGCGATCAGCGCCGCCGGCCATCACCAGCAGCGGGCGGCGCATCTTCGACGCGTTCGCCAGCGGCGACTGCGCATGCAGGCGTGCGAAGGTCGCCGGGTCGCCGGCATCCAGCGACAGCGCGCGCAGCGTCTGCTGCAGCGAGCGGTCCGGCAGGTCGCCCTGTTCCCCGGATGCGAGCAGCCAGCGCATCGCCCAGCCCAGGTCGGCGGGCGGCGCGCCGGCCACGCCCACCTTGAACAGCTCCGGCTGGAAGGTCAGCCCCAGCAGCGCGGAATAGCCGCCGAAGGAATGGCCGACGATGCCGACGCGCTGCGCGTCGCCGATGCCGCGGGCCAGCAGCCAGCGCACGCCCTCCTCGATGTCCTGCTGGACGCGGCCTTTGCCGTAATCGCCGTTCGACGCGAACGTGTAGGCGCGGCCATGACCGGTGGAGCCGCGGAAGTTCGACTGGAACACCACGTAACCGCGGTTGGCGAGGAACTGCGCCACGCCGTCGAAGCCGGGGCGGAAGTGGTTGATCGGCCCGCCGTGCACCTGGGCGATCAGCGGCGCCCGCGCCGGATCCACGCCGGGCGGCAGCAGCAGGAAGCCATGCACGCGCAGGCCATCGGAAGCGAGGTAGGACACAGCGAGCTTGCGCGCGAGCCGAGCCTCCGACGGCGGATGCGCGTTCCGCACCGGCTCGTCGAGGATGCGGCGAAGGCCGCCGCCGCGGGGATCGAACAGGTACCAGCGTGGATCACGCAAGGTCGCTGCGCGTTCCGACACCAGCCACGGCGACGAAGCGGCGCTGCCCGCCTGCACGGCGATGTCGCGGCCCGGTAAACGCCGTGCGATGGCGGCCACCACCGGCGCGGCAGCGCCGATGCCGTAAGTGGCGGCCACGGTGCTGCGATAGCTCGCCGCCAGCGGCAGCGAGGTACGCGGATCGAGCACCACCTCATCCAGATCGGCTTCACCGCGCGGGTCCTCGTGCAGGGTGTGCAGGCGGTCGTCCGCATCCAGTCGCAATACGCGGCGGAAATCGCCACCCGGATTGCCCTCCAACAGCAGCCCACCGGCGGGCAGGACGGCCAGCAGGCCGACCCGCTCCATCGGCCGCAGGCGCAGCACTTCGCGCAGCGCGCCATCGGGCCGTACGCGATGCAGCGCATCGTGGTCGCCCTCGAAACGCGCCAGCGCAACGATCCTCCCAGCGGCATCCAGCGCAACGTCATGCACCCAGCGCGGGTCCTCGCGCAGCACGCTGCGCTTTCCACCCACGTCCATGCGCACGATGCGCCAGCGCTCGTTGCCGCCGGCGCCGATGCGCTCGCGCAGCAGCACCGCCGCAGGCCGCGAAGGATCCACCTTCATCAGCTGCCGCTGCTCCGCCCCGCCCAGCGGCACGCGCACGCCGGCACGACCTTCGGCCGACACAGTGGACAGCGAATCCGGAGCGCGCAGGAACAGCCAGCGCCCGTCGCGCGACCAGAGCAGCTGGCGTGCCTGGGTGCGCCCCACCAATATCCGCGCCTTGCCACCGGCAGTGGGCAGCAGCACCAGGCTGCGCGATTCGCCGTGCTCACGCAGCCACGCCACGAAATCGCCGGCGGGTGACAGCGTCACCGCCGACAAGGCGCGGGCGTCGAGGAAGTCGGTACGCGGCAGTTGCGGCGCGCGCGGCAATGCGCGCTGGACGGCGACGGCGGCGCGCAACGCGTTGGCGGCGGTCGGCTCGCCCGCAGCGGCAACACCCGCTGCGAGGAACACCAGCGCGAGCAGGGTCAGCATCCCGCAGGTACGGAATTTCGTCATCTCGGTTCTCCGGCGGTGCCTGCGATCAGGCGGTGGCAGGCTGCGGATGCGCAGTCGGTGCGACCGGCAATGTTTCCCTCGGCGGCACCATCAGCCACAGGCTGGCCAGCGCCGGCAGCCCGACAGCTCCGCAAAGCACCACCCACAACCAGCGCTGCCGCCTGGACAGCTGCAGGCGCGCAGCCAGCCAGAGCGCACCGAGCAGCGACAACCCGCAGGACACCAGAGCCAGCCAGACCATCGCGCGCGGCACCGGCTGCGGGTCGGCGCGCAGCGGATCGCGACCGGCGTACAGTTCCTGCGCGCCCAGGCACAGCGTGCGCAGCACCGGTGACAGCCACCAGATACGCGTGGTGTAGGCCACCGGCAGGTCGAGGTTGAGCGTGCGGCGGGCCACTTCGCGCACCTGCCCGTTGCCGTCCACCCGCACCACCTGCTGGAACGGATGCTGGAGCGCTCCAGACCACGCGCCCCAGGTGTAGGTGAACGACACAAGGTAGCCATCCAGCAGTTCGATCATGTCCACCCGGCTGAGATTGCCCACCGCGCCCGGCATCGGCACGCGCAGCAGCGGCTGCAGCAGGTCCACCCCGTTGCTCGCCTCGCGGCCCGGATAGAAGTAGGCGGCGCGGTCGCTGAGCGCCAGCAGGTTGTCACCGGCCGGCTCGGGCGGGCTGGCCATCACCTCGCCCTGCGGCAGGCGCACGCGCTCGAAGATGCGCTGCTGCCCGCTGTCGTACTGGTAGGCCGCATTGGCGTTGAACAGGTAGCCGCCGGCGTACTGCAGGGTCGGCGCGGGGAACGCCGCCAGGTTGTCGCCCACGCCAAGTTCGCCGTGCGCGCGCCCGTCCCGCGTGCCGTAACCGGTGAAGCGCATGCGGTCGTGGCTGAACACCCAGCGCAGGTGGCGCTCGCCGTCGTCGAACTCCATCGGCGCGACGTTGCCCAGCTCACCGCGCTTCGGCAGGCCACGCAGCGGATAGCGCGTGACCACGTCCGACAGCGCGATCTGCTCGCGCCACAGCGCGGCCTCGGGATCGCGACTGCCTGCCAGGCCCAGCAGCAGGATCTCCTTGCCTTCGGCGCGATCGGCCTCGATGTAGCCACCGGTCGGTGGCACCGGCATGTTGAGCGGATGGGTGCCGGCTATCGTCCAGCCCATTTCGACGCCGAACCCCAGCATCCAGATCAGGAAGTACGCACCCGCCTGCACCGGCAGCGCGGTCGCGGCGGCGGCGGCGAAACTGCGCGGCATCGCCACCGGATCCGGACGGAACACCAGCGCCAGCAGCCCGGCCAGCGCTGCAAGCAGGGTCAGTTCCACCGCCAGCAGCGCGAGCCCGGAGGCCTGCGTGAACATCAGCAGGACCGGCAACACCACCACCGCGAACGAGTGCCGGCGGTTGGCGACCATCGCATAGCTGCCGGCCGCGTAGCCCACCAGTCCGACCAGCCACGCCGACAGCGGCAGCAGCCAGTGGCGCAGGTCCACCACGCGCGCGGTCAGCGTGTCCTGGTACAGCGCGACCAGCGCGATCGGCAGTGCGATGGCCGCCAGCAGCAGAGCGGCCGCCGCGCCGCCCAGCGCGCCGGCGATGCGCAGCCGGTGCAACGGCCGGTGCAGCAGGCTCAGCCACTGGTTCGGCCTGCGATAGCTGCCCATCTGGTACAGGCCGAGCAGCGTGCCGATCACGGCGTAGCTGATGCCGAAGATCTGGTAGACCTGCAGCGGCTGCTGGGCCAGATCGACGAGGCGGGTCAGGAAGCCGAGCAAGCCAGCGTGGACCAGCGCGGCCGCGGCGGTCCACAGGCGGAAGCGCAGCAGTTCGCTCTTGAAGAGATCGGTCATGTCGGTGTCCTCAGGCCGCGGCCGGGGCGGCATGGTGCTTGGCGAGAAAGGCGTTGACGGCGCGGTCCAGGCTGACCGGCATCGACTGCACCGTGCGTGCGCCGCTGGCGCGCAGGAACTGTTCGAACGCGTGGTCCTGGTCCAGCACCAGGTAGTGGTGCAGTCCGTCGAGGCGCTGCACTTCGAGCAGGCCCGGCACGGTGCGCGGATCGGGGCCCTTGAACGGCACGTCGGCCACCCAGTGGCTCACGCGCGCGGTGAACTCCTCCGGGGCCGACATGTGCCGCAGCTGCCCGCGCTCGAGGATGATGAGGTTGTCGGCAACCCGCTCGATCTCCTCCATCTGGTGCGAGCAATAGATCACCGTGCAGTCGTCGGCGGCGTTGCTGTACAGCAGCGACTCCAGGAAGGCGCGCTTGGCCACCACGTCCAGGCCCAGCGTCGGCTCGTCCAGCACCAGCAGCTCGGGTTTCTGGGCCAGCGCCAGCGCGAGGTTGAAGCCGGCGCGCTCGCCACGCGAAAGCTGGCCGACCTTCTGCTCCGGCAGCACGTGGTAGTGGCCGATCACGCCGTCGAACACCTGCTGGTTCCAGCGACCGTACTGGTGGCGCTGCATCGCCACCACCTGCGACACCCGCATCCATCCCGGCAGGGTGTGTTCTTCGTTGACGAAGCCGATCCGGGCGCGGTCCTGCGGCGTCAGCTGCTGGCTGTCCTTGCCGAGGATGCGCGCTTCGCCCGCGCTGGGCGGCATGAAGCCCAGCAGGATGCGGAACAACGTGGACTTGCCTGCGCCGTTGGCGCCGACGATGGCGTGGACCCGGCCGCGGGGAATCGCGAGGTCAAGCCGGTCCAGCGCCAGCTTGCATCCGTAGCGCTTGGACAGCGCACGGGTTTCGATGATGGAATCGTTGGGCATGTGGGCATATCCGGATGGGCCGGCCGATCCGCGGATCGCTGTCCCCCTGCGCTGGGCGCAGACGGACGGCCCCACGGCGGCGATGGCGGGGGTCAGGCGGTCTTGCGGGGCACCAGCAGTTCGAAGGCGTCGGCGACCCGCGCCTGCACCTCGTCGGCTGCAAAGCCCAGCGGAATCACGTCGTTGACGAAGCGGCCGACGGCGTCGTCCAGGCGGCGGTCCCGCTCGGCGTCGGACAATCGCTGGCGGGGTGCGGCGACGAACAGCCCCGTGCCTTGGCGCGATTCCAGCCAACCCTCGGTAGTCAGCTCGGCATAGGCCTTGGCGACGGTATTCGGATTGATCATCAGCTGCTGGGCAAGCCCGCGGACACTGGGCAGCTGGTTGCCGTGCGTGAGCTCGCCGGTGGCGATCTTCATGCGCACGGCATCGACGATCTGGCGGCCGATCGGGCGCGGATCGCCGGTGGCGACCTGGATCATCAGGGGGCTGGTTCGGGCCATCGACGCACCGTCCTATCTGTACTATTAGAAATAGTACAGCGCGAACAGCCAGCCGTCGTCAACCTGTCTGCGACGAAACGCCCCGGGTAGCGATGAAGCCGGACCGGACGCGGACCAGTGAGGGCATGCGGGACTGGACTGCACGCACGGCCTCGCGTTTCCGCAGGCAAGCATGCGCCGTCATCAGGGGCGTTCTTCAGCGCAGTGGGGCAGCCACGCCGTTCATCCAACCGAAGCCGCAGTTACATCGTTTGCGTTGGCTGGTCCGCGTTGAGGGTGCCGGCCAGGGTGGTTTCGATCTTGCCGCGCACCGCTTCCCCTTCCGCGGTATCGGCGAACTGCACGCCGATGCCGGCGGCACGGTTGCCCTGCGCGCCGGTGGGCGTCACCCACACCACCTTGCCGGCAACCGGCAGGCGCTCGGAGGAATCCGGCAGGGTCAGCAGCAGGAACACCTCATCGCCGATGAAGTAGCGGCGCGCGGTGGGCACGAAGATGCCGCCCTGGCGGATGAAGGGCATGTAGGCGTTGTACAGCGCCGCCTTGTCCTTGATCGCCAGCGACAGGATGCCCTGCCTCGCCCCACCGGTCGGATTGCTCATTCCCCGTTCCCTGTCAGTTGCCTGTCCCAAGCCTCAGCGCCATGCCAGCAGCGCTTCCGCCACCGCCAGATCCGCGCGCACCGTGGTGTGCAGCAGCTCGCGGGCGCGGTTAGCCGCGTCGAAGCGCGCGGCCAGCGTGCGGGTTGCGGCCGGATCGGTCAAGCCCGCCGCCTCGCGCAGCGCGAACTCTGCCAGATGACCCAAACGTTCCGCGGCGCGTCCGTCGGCCACCCAACGCTGGGCGACCTCGCTCGCCTCGGCCTGCCCGCGCATCAGCGCCTGCGCGTCCTTGACCGCGTCACGGCGCAGCGCCAGGCCATCCCCCGATGCCCACGCATCGGCCAGCCCCGGGTGTCCGCGCGCGGCATCCAGCGCCTCGCTGGCCAGAGCTTCCGCGTGGCCTCGCTGGCGCAGCCACTGCAGGGCCTCGTCGCGCGGCGGCAAGCGCAGCTCCAACCGCTGGCAACGGCTGCGGATGGTGGCGGGCAACCGCGCCGGGCTGGATGCCAGCAGCCACAGGTAACGCCCGGGTTGCGGCTCTTCCAGCGTCTTCAACAGCGCGTTGAAGGCGCTCCAGTTGATCGCATCGCAGGGGTCGACGATTACCACCTGCGCACCGCCGAGCTGCGCGGTCATGCCCATTTTTTCCGACAGCGCACGGATCTGCTCGATGACGATCTCGCTGCGCGGCTTGCCGGTCTTGTGGTTGATTTCGAAACCAAGGAAGCGCAGGTCCGGATGTGCGCTGTGCCCCCACGGGTGCGCCGGCGTGCCGTCCGGGCGGACTTCCGGCGTTTCCATCTGCGCGCGCGAGGCGAACAGCGCGCAACTCCTGCAGGCGCCGCAGGCCTCGCCATCGGGGCGCGGCGACAGGCACAGCACGCGTCGGGCCAGGTGTTCGGCGAGCAGGCGCTTGCCGATCAGCGCCGGCCCGGTGATCAGCGTTGCGTGGCCGAAGTGCCCGGCTTCGATGGCGGCCGCCGCCTGCGTGTAGGCGCGCTGCTGCCAGGCCGAGAGCGGTGGAAGATTCATGCCAGCGCCTTGCGGTAGTCGGCCAGCACCGCCAGCGCGGCGGCGGCGACGGTGGCGGCGTCCGGGCTGGCATCGAGCACGCGGATGCGCTGCGGATGCGCTGTCGCACGCGCCAGGAAACCTTCGCGTACGCGCTCGAAGAAGTCGTCGCGCTCGCGCTCGATGCGGTCCGGTGAAGCGCCGCCCAACAGGTCGCGCCCGCGGGTGCGTTCGCGCGCGTGCGCCACGCCCAGGTCCAGCAGCAGTGTCAGGCCGGGCTCGATGCCGACCGCGCGCCGCTCGAGTTCGGCGATGAAGCCTTCATCCATGCCCCGCGCCGCGCCCTGGTAGGCGTAGCTGGAATCGGTGAAGCGATCGGAAATCACCCACGCGCCGCGCGCCAGCGCCGGCAGCACTACCCGCTGCACGTGCTGCGCGCGCGCGGCGAACATCAGCAGCAGTTCGGTATGCGGATGCACCGGTTCGTCGCCGGTGTCCAGTAGCAGGCCGCGGATGCGCTCGGCCAGCGGCGTGCCGCCCGGCTCGCGGGTGCAGACCACTTCGCAGCCATCGGCCAGCAGGGCGTCGCGCAGCGCCGACAGCACGGTGCTCTTGCCCGCACCCTCGCCGCCTTCGATGGTCAGCAGACGCGGCTTCGATTGCAGCATCGTCACTTCGGCGTGGCTCCTTCACGCTCGGCCTGGCGCTGCGCGCGGTAGCGCTGCACGTAGCCGCGCACCGCGCTGTTGTGTGCGTCCAGCGAGGCGCTGAACACATGCCGCCCGCTGCCATCGCCCACCGCGACGAAATACAGCGCATCGCCCGGCGCCGGATGCGTGGCCGCCTGCAGCGCCGCCTTGCCGGGCATGGCGATGGGCGTCGGCGGCAGGCCGTCGCGGGTGTAGGTGTTGTAGGGCGTATCGGTGGTCAGGTCGCTGCGGCGGATATTGCCGGTGTAGCTGGAGCCCATGCCGTAGATCACGGTGGGATCGGTCTGCAGGCGCATGCCGGTCTTCAGCCGGCGCACGAACACGCCGGCGATGGCCGGCCGCTCCTCGGCGATCCCGGTTTCCTTCTCGACGATCGAGGCCAGCGTCAGCGCCTGGTCGCGGTTGTCCAGCGGCAGGTCCGGTGCGCGCGATTTCCACGCCAGGTCCAGCGCCTTGTCCATGCCGGCGTAGGCGCGCTTGAGGATGTCGAGGTCGGAGTCGCCGCGCACCCAGGCATAGGTTTCGGGCAGGAAACGCCCCTCCGGGTGCTGGCCGGCGTGGCCCAGCGCCGCCATCAACGCGGCGTCATCCAACTGCGTGGTCTTCTGCTCCAGCAGCGGCGCCTTGCGCAGCGCCGCACGCAGGTCGCGGATGTTCCAGCCTTCGATGATGGTGAACATGCGCCGTACCACCTTGCCGTCGCGCATCGCCTGCAGCAGCGCGCGCGGCGAGGTGTCCTCGCGCAGCGCGTATTCGCCCACCTGCAGCCGGCCGGCGGCACCGGTCTGGCGCGCCAGCAGCTGCCAGTACAGGCGGTCGCCGGTGTCCACGCCCTGCGCCTGCAGCTTGCGCAGCACCTTGTCCAGGTTGTCGCCGCGCGCGACCACCAGCCCGGCGTCCGCCTGGATGCCGGGCAACGGCGCCTCGGCGAAGGTGCGGAAACGGTCCCAGTACCACGCCGCCACCGCCAGCACGGCCAGCAGCAGGATCAGCAGCGGCCGACGCGCCTTCATGCGCCCACTGCGGGATTGGAAAACATTGGATAGGCCATCGCCAGTCGCGCCTGCAGTTCGGTCAGCGCCGGGTGCGCCGCCCATTTGCGCGCGCCCAGCAGGGAGACCGGCAGGATACCGCGCACGGCGTTGCAGAGCGCCAGTGCGGCGGCGTCCTCCACCTCGCCTGGCGCCAGTTCGGCCTCCTCTACCAGTCCCTGCGCCAGCAGCCAGCCGCGCAGCACCCCGGCCACGCCGCAGCGGGCAACCGGCGGCGTCAGCCAGCGGCCATTACGATGCGCCAGCAGGTTGGCGGCAGTGGCACAGACCACGCGGCCTTCGCTGTCCCGCATCAGCCCTTCGTCGCAACCGGCGCGCTCGGCTTCGGCGCGCGCAAGCACCTGTTCAAGGCGATTGCAGTGCTTGATGCCGGCCAGCGCGGGCTGGATCGCCAACCGTGTGTCACAGGCATGCAGGCACAGGCCGCCGCTGGTGATCGGCGGCAGCGGATACAGCGCCAATGTCCACGCCGGCTGCGCATCGACCGGCGGCGCATAGCCGCGGCCGCCGTCGCCCCGGGTGAGCAGCAGCTTGATCACGCCTGCATCGGCGCCGTCGATCATCTCGTCGATGCATGCCTCGATGAAGGCCGGATCGGGCAAGCCGATGCCAAGCCGTTGCGCGCCTTCGCGCAGCCGCGCGAGATGGCCCGGCCACAGCGGCAGTTCGCCGTCATGCACGCGCATGGTTTCGAACACGCCGTCGCCGTAGGCAAGGCCGCGATTGGCGACGGAAACGCCGTCCATGCGTGCAAGCCCGACGAACGCCGCGGATGCCATGGCGTTCATCACTCGACCCCCAGCGCCCGCAGCATGCCGCGTGCCTTGGCGCGGGTTTCCTCCAGCTCGCGCTGCGGATCGGAGTCGATCACGATGCCGGCGCCGGTGCGGAAGCGCAGGGTGTCGCCCTCTACCTCGGCACTGCGGATCAGGATGTTCAGGTCCATGTCGCCGTCGTGCCCCAGCCAACCCATCGCGCCGGTGTAGGCGCCGCGGCCCACGCCTTCCAGCTCGGCCACGATCTGCATGCAGCGCACCTTCGGGCAACCCGTGATCGTGCCGCCGGGGAACAGCGCGGCCAGCGCCTGCCCCGGCGTCACCTCCGCGCGCAGCTGGCCACGCACGTTGCTGACGATGTGGTGGACGTGCGCATAGCTTTCCACCGTCATCAGCTCGTCCACCTGCACGCTGCCCGGCGCGCAAACGCGGCCGAGGTCGTTGCGCTCCAGGTCCAGCAGCATGACGTGTTCGGCGCGCTCCTTGGGATGTCCCACCAGCTCGCGGATGCGCGCGGCATCGTCGTCGCCGGGGAAGCGCGCGCGGGTGCCGGCGATCGGGCGGGTTTCGGCAACGCCCGTGCGTACCGACAGCAACCGCTCCGGCGAAGCGCTGACCACGCTGCCCCACCCACTGTGGAACAGCCCCGCGAACGGCGCCGGATTGTGCTGGCGCAGGCGCTGGAACAGCGCGGCCGGATCCAACGGGCCCGCGAACCCGGCTTCCCAACCGCGCGAGAGGTTGGCCTGGAACACATCGCCGGCGGCGAGGTAGTCCAGCACACGCGCCACCCCATCGAGATAGCGCCGGGGCTCGTCTTCGTCGATGCGGATCGGCGGCACCCATGCCGGCAGCGGCGGCAGGGCACGCGCCCGTTCGATGTCCGCTTGGATGCGCGGGAGCCATGCCTCGAAGCCGGCCTCGGCGGCAGCCCGGAGCCCGCCGCTGCTGCGATCACGCAGGACCACCGCCGGACAGCGCAGCGCGATGGCCACGGGCAGCCCGCCCGCCGCCTGCGGCAGCGCCAGCACCGGCTCCACCTGCGCCGCAAGCTCGTATCCCAGCAGCAGCGCCCAGCCGCCGGCCAACGGCAGACCGGCGCCGGTCGCGGCCGCCCGCCATTGCCGGTCGAGCACGTCGAAGAACCCGCCTGCGAGCGCTTCGCCCGACAGCGTGCGCGCCACTCCATCGCGATGCAGGGCGAAGCCCTCGCCGGCGTGGGCCAGCAGCAGGTCACGACGACCGTGCGCGCCGGTGGCGCTGGACTCCAGCAGCACCGGGTAGCGCGCCGGGTCGAGCCGGTGCAGGTCGAGCAGGTCGATGTCGGCGGGCAGGGTGGCGGCAGTCATTGGTGAAGTGCACCCTCCCCGGCCCTCCCCTGCCGTGCAAAGGAGGGCATGGGCGTCAGATCCGCTTGAACACCAGCGTGCCGTTGGTGCCACCGAAACCGAAGCCGTTGGACACCACCACGTCGATCTTCGCCTCGCGCGCCACGTTCGGTACGTAGTCCAGGTCGCAGCCCTCACCCGGGGTTTCCAGGTTGATGGTGGGCGGGATGATGCCGGTCTGCAGCGCCTTGATCGAATAGATCGCCTCCACCCCGCCGGCGGCACCTAGCAGGTGGCCGGTCATGGACTTGGTCGAGCTGACCATCGTCTTGTAGGCGTGGTCGCCCAGCGCACGCTTGATCGCCAGCGTCTCGGCCACGTCGCCGAGCGGGGTGCTGGTGCCGTGCGCGTTGAGGTAACCCACGTCCTCCGGGTTGATGCCGGCGTCACGGAAGGCCATCGCCATGCAGCGCGCGGGCCCCTCGCCGTTCTCGCTGGGTGCGGTCATGTGGAAGGCATCGGAAGTCGCACCGAAGCCGGCCAGCTCGCAGTAGATGCGGGCACCGCGGGCCTTGGCGTGCTCGTACTCCTCCAGCACCAGCACGCCGGCGCCATCGCCCAGCACGAAGCCGTCGCGGCCGGCGTCCCACGGGCGCGAGGCGCGGGCGGGATCGTCGTTGCGGGTGCTCATCGCCTTCATCGCGCAGAAGCCGCCCATCGAGGTCGGCGAGCTGCCGCGCTCGGCACCGCCGGCGAACATCACGTCGGCGTCCCCGTACTGGATCATGCGCATCGCCATGCCGATGCTGTGGTTTGAGGTGGCACAGGCGGAGACCGCCGAGAAGGTCGGCCCCTTGATCCCGGTCATCAGCGAGAGCTGGCCAGGGAGCATGTTGATGATGGTGCTGGGGATGTAGAACGGGCTGATCTTGCGCACCCCGCCCTCGTGCAGCTTGATGGCGGTTTCCTCGATGCCCCAGATCCCGCCGATGCCCGCGCCGATCAGCGCACCGATGCGCTCGGCATTGGCCTCGGTCACTTCCAGCCCGGCATCGTCCTTCGCCATCAGCGAGGCGGCGATGCCGTAGTGGATGAAGTGGTCCATCTTCTTCGCATCCTTCACGTTCACCCAGCGGGTGACGTCGAAGTCGCGGATCTCGCCGGCGATGCGGGTCGGGTAGGTGCTGGCATCGAAGCCTTCCACCATGCCGATGCCGGAGCGGCCGTTGACGATGCCATCCCAGTTGCCGGCCAGGTCGTGGCCCAGCGGCGAGACGATGCCCATGCCCGTGACCACCACGCGTCGCTTGCCCATCGCCTTCTCCTCCACGCTTCTCGTTACGTTCGATGCAAACACAGGGGGCCGCATGCGCGGCCCCCGGGGTACAGCTGGCGGACGCCGGGCTTACGCCTTGACGTGGGCCTTGATGTAGTCGATCGCAGCCTGCACGGTGCTGATCTTTTCCGCGTCCTCGTCCGGGATCTCGCACTCGAACTCTTCCTCGAGCGCCATCACCAGCTCCACGGTGTCCAGCGAGTCAGCGCCCAGATCGTCGACGAACGACGCGCTGTTGGTGACTTCTTCTTCCTTGACGCCCAGTTGCTCGACGACGATCTTCTTGACGCGCTCTTCGATGTTGCTCATGTGGGTTGCTCCTCCCGGAAATCGGGTCGTTCAGTGGTGAAGTGTACGGTAAACCCGGGCGACAGGAAGTCAGGCCGCCCGGCTGGAAATCACGGCATGTACATGCCGCCGTTGACGTGCAGGGTCTCGCCGGTGATGTAGGCCGCCGACGGACCCGCGAGGAAAGCCACCGCGCGGGCGATGTCGGCCGGCTCGCCCAGGCGCCCAAGCGCGATCTGTCCCAGCATCGCCTCCTTCGCGGCCTCCGGCAGGTCGGCGGTCATGTCGGTGGCGATGAAGCCCGGCGCGACCACGTTCACGGTGATCCCGCGCGAGCCGATCTCCTTGGCCAGCGACTTGCTGAACGCGATGATCCCGGCCTTGGCCGCGGCGTAGTTGGCCTGGCCGGCGTTGCCGGTCACGCCGATCACCGAGGCGATGTTGATGATGCGGCCCTTGCGTGCCT
>ERZ778017.1752-NODE-1752-length-19924-cov-10.821481_pt1 | contig 19924 bp, 17 predicted proteins | sample MGYA00375747_ERZ778017 | MGnify/ENA primary metagenome ERZ778017 (study PRJEB29350, sample SAMN05509838) | bioreactor metagenome | biome: bioreactor; material: wastewater | place: South Africa: University of Cape Town | collected 2014-03-17 ...
GTCATTGCCATGAATTATGGCGTCCGGATGTCTACGAAAGGCTGGTCGGTCCATTCGTTCGCGACTCACCTCCTAGCTGGAGGGACCGATATCCGAACGATTCAGCTGTTGCTGGGTCACCGCAACCTCAAAACGACGATGATCTACACACATGTCGAGCAGGCTGCGCGCAAGACCACCAGTCCCTTGGACTATCTGGACTTCGACTGAAGCCGCCGAAGCGGACATCCAACGGATGTCCGCTTCGGGTCGATACCCGCCCTCCAAGACACTAAACCAATTGCGCATCTAGATACTTTCGAACAGCAGCCAGTCCATCGATGCCCTCCTCCGCCACCAAGTCGATCGCGGGTCGTCCAGCAAACAACGGCGCACTGTTGGGCCGCATGATCCAACCGTCGGCCTGGAGCTCATTGGGGAAGATCGTGTGCAGCGCCTTATAGATGCCAAGAACGTAGCTGATGCGAATGAGCACAACATCAGGCACGCCAGCACAGTCGCCTCGACGCCAAGAATCGAGAGTCCGTGGATCTTCGCAACCTAATAGCGAGCTTTGCTGTTCGGGGGACATCTGCCATTTTTCGACAATGCGAAAAAAAGTCCGGAGACCAGAACCCGCCAACTCTTGCTCAGTCATAGATATGCTGCCATTGCACAGTCCTCCCTCGATTCTCAGCTCAATAAGGGCCAAAACTAGGCCGAGAATCCATTAGCAGCTTTTTGAACAATAGCCAGGACGTCCGCGGCTCGTCCCTCCGCTACAGCCCTCGCGGGAGAGCTCTGCAATCCTCTCAAGTCGGCGCACACCCATCGAGCTGCCGACTCCGGATTCGAATACAGCTCCAGGATGTGCCGTGCAAGTTCCGGCTCCGCTTGCACCAGCGCAGTCCAAACCGCATTGCGACACGCATTGAGCTCGCCAGCCTTGGCTTCTTCGGCAGCGACTGCCTTCGACAGCTCCTCATGCTGCATACGGATCTCCCTGGCCTGCGACGCCCTCGGCATCGACGAGCAGGATGCTTGGATCGGAAACTTTTTTGACACGCGCACTCATTAGCCCCCTCAGCCGTTCTGGCCAGAAGAAAGAGTCTGAAGGTACCGCATCGCCTTCGCGGCTTCCCCGTCTCTCACCACCTCAAGCAAAGTCCTATGCCCGAGAAGCCTGATCGGCGTCGCCTTCATGTGGCCCGCGGCCAGTCCCACGTCGGACTGCAACATCAACAGGTGCGTGAGAACGCTGACGAAGGGCCTTAGCCGCTCTTGGACCTGCGGGTCGTCGGATCGGCGCTGCAGAGTGTCGAGCTCCACACCCAGCACCTCTGCAAGCGCCGCTTCGGAAATCCGGAGCGCGCGAGCAAAGCTCGCCGGACACATGGAGTTGGCCTCCTCTTCCTGAAGCGCGCTTTCCATACGGTCCATCGGCTTGTGGCTTTCCTGCATGGCTCTACTCCTTGATCGTCCAAGTGGTACGCCTAGGTAACAAACTTATGCTAGCGGCGTACGTCACGGCCACCTGCTCAGACGGAAAGCGAAGCGGGCGAGGCTGGTTCCAGCCATCCGGTCGTATGAGGTTGGGCGCCGGCAGGGGCTCGTCCCGCAGCACTCTTGTGAATCCACGGCCCCGCACGATCAGCACCCAAGAGGAGGTTCTCCCATCGAACACCTGAGCAGGCTCAATGGCTCTGACAAGCCCGAACAAGCGGGCCATCTGCAATGGAAACAGGGAGATCAGTCTGTACCGCACCGGGGCAACTCCTCCAAAGTCAGGGGCGCAGGATTGCCGACGGTGGTCTCACCAGCTGCGACCGTCATGCCTGTCTAGCTACCCCGCTTGGCAAAAAATCGTTCTGCGCGAAGACTGCGGGCGTGATCGATGCTTTGACCAACCTCCTGGATGCAGAGGTTGTCGACTTAGGAAACCCAAAAATCTGGTGCACAACGATCTTCTGGAAGCGCTACAACTTCATTTCGCCGCGGTGTCCTGACCCGTAAACCCCAAGTAGCCTTAGATCCTTTGATGTAGCGGCTACAGCCTCCGCAGAGGATTTCGAAATGGCTCGAACCGCGCCTCCCCCCTCCCCTTTCCCACCCCGATCCCCACGTCGATCCCATCCATCGCCCGGATGAGATCGGCGCCCACGAAGCCTGCGAATCCCGCTGGCTTGGTCGAATACCACGTCAGGCAGTGACGCAGGAGCACGGCACCATGCGGCCATTCGCCATCAAGCCAGTGCAGATGCGACGCAAGAATTTCCAGAGTCAGCGCTTCATGGTGCACCCAAGGAGCAAGCGGGGGCCGCTTGGGCCCCTCACCAACGGTTTCGAGCTTCCCGATGTCATGAAACAACGCAGCCGCAATCACCACCTCTTGGAGCGATCTTTCCAACCCTGAACTGCACGAGAGACAGCGCTCCACAACACCCACGCTGTGCATCAGCAGACCGCCTCGTTCGTGATGATGGTGGTTGGCGCTCGCTCGGCAGCGCACAAAGCGGCGGGCGATGTGCTGGTCGGTGAGAACACGACCGACGAACTCGCGAATGGACGCTGTCTTGATGCCATTGAAGATGGCAACCAGCTTCTCCAACGCCGGATAAGCGCCTTCTGGCACATGCGTACGAGACAGGAACAACGGACCACCTCGATACAGTTCGTCGTCACTGATCCTTGCCACATCGTCGGAGTCGAGCCACAGGCGGCTATCCAGGAACCGATGGGATACCACGGCCTGAAACGCACCGTCGCCACTCGGATATTGGACGGACGGCTGACGCCAATCGCACCACCATCGCAAAGTTGCGACATCGGAAAAGTCCGCCACTTCCATCTGGATATAAGGCGTGCCGTCAGGCCGCTCGAGGAATCGGACGCCCTCCACGGCAAAGCTAACCAGAGCGCCACCAGTCGCCCGCTGCCTGAGCATTCGCAGGCTCATCCGACTTCCCCCTGCGGCGCACTGTTCTGAGTCGAGGCTCCCAGCAGCTTCTCGAACGCCGAACCGTCGTTGCGCGTAACGTCCTTGACCCACCGTGCGTACACCCGGAACAGCATCTCCACATTGGAATGCCCCAACTGACGCGCGATCCACAACGGGTTCTCCCCGGCCGTCAGCCACAACGTCGCACAGGTATGGCGCAGCTGATATGGGCGCCTGCTGCGGAAGCCCAGGTGTCGCAGCAACGGGTACCAGACCCGATTGGTGAAGTTGTGGGTATCGAACGGCTGTCCGTTGCGGTTGGCGAACACGTAGCCGCTCTTGTCGTCCGCCATGCCGTGGAGACGCTTGAGCGCGTCATGGACGGGCGGCGACATCACGATCTCACGCACCGAGGAATTCGTCTTGGTCTTGTCCTGCGCGCCATGCGTGAACGTCTCCCGGATCAGGATCTCCCGGCGCTTGAAGTCGACGCAAGGCCACTTCAGGCCATTCACCTCACCGGTGCGCATGCCGGTGAAGGCACGCACGATCACATAGTCGCGGTAATCCGGTCGACAGGTGTCGATCAGCTTCCGCGTCTCCTCCAGGGTGAACGGCTGGACGTCCGCCTTCGGCACCTTCAGGCGCCTCAGGTTCTGGCACGGACTGGTGAATCCATTCCTAGCCGCAGCCTCGTCCAGGATGCTCTTGAGCACACCCACCGTATCGTTCACCGTCTTGGGCGAGATCGTCTCGTCCCTTTTCTTTCCGGGCCGCTTTGCGAACTCGGCACGGAAAGCCAACACGTCAGCCCGCTGAATCGCGTTCACCTGTTGATCGCCAAACACGGGCACCAGGTGCTTGTCCACGATCATCCGCATGAGCTCCTGCGTCGTGCGTCGCCACCGCACCTCGTTCTCGGTGAACCAGATATCGGCGAACTCGCGGAACAGCGGAGTCGCAGGCGACTCCTTAGTCGCCGGCCCAACCGTTCCCTGCAGCAGCGCCTGGGCGGCCTGCTGCTCCACGACCTCCGTTGCAACTCGACTGCTGGGGAAGTACTTGGCGTAGTCGAACACCCCACGCTCGATATCGACATTGAGCGCACGCAGCACCTGTTCCGCCTTCTTCCGGTTCTGCGGCGTATCGTCCAGCGACGTCTGCTCCCGGCGGCGCTTCCCGGCCCAGTAGAAGTCGAAGAACAGCTTTCCGGTGTCCTTGCGCACGCCAAGCCTAGCCACGGCACACCCCGCCCGCGGCCATCGGCACGCCGATTTCCCGCTTAGAAGCCAGATGCATGTCGCGCTCGATGGCTTCCCAGATGAAGAGGATCTTTCGCCCCCCGAACGGACGCAGGTAGTGCGTGCCTTCCAACAGCACGCTGTCCTTCAGCTGCTCTCTGATGGTTCGGGCGTCATACCGGATCCGGCTAGCCAGTTCTTCGGTAGTGAGGTAAGTTGCATCCATTGCTGTCTCCGTAGCAGTCGGGCAAAAAAGCTAGCGACATCGCTAGCTCGGAAGCCATCTAACTACTACTAAAGCAGCCTGTCAACTACTTCCTTAGCCTATTCACTATTTATTCAGCCAAAGATGATCCGATTCCGCCTCCAAGAACTGATGGCAGACAAGGGCTTCAAAGAGAAGCGCGTGGTGACGCTTGTGGAAATTTCCGAGGCCACAGGGGTCCACAAGGTGACCCTGTCCAGGCTGGCCAACAACAAGATTGGAACCAGTACCGAGATCCTCAACAAGCTATGCAACTACTTCGGTTGCAAGATTGGCGATCTCGTCGAGCACATTCCAGACTGACTCACTGGCTTGCCATTCACCCTGACAGAGCCGTGGGTTTCAATTGCCGGATCACCGCAATGGAAAAGGCCCCAGTGAGGACAACCTCAAAGAGGCCTTACGCGCCTATGTCATGGCAGCCATAACAGTCGGGTAGAGTCAGTCGAAGTCAGGCGGTGACATCCCCAGCACCCGACTGTTCTCCCTAGCTGCGCGTACGGTCGTCTCGTCAAACCCCCGCGCATCTGTGGCCTCGATGTCTACCTTGATGACCACGTTGGTGCCGTGGCGGGCGCTGAACAACTCGACCAGTTCCGTCATGATGTTGGCGAACTTCAATGATGCGCCAACGGGATCCAGCTCCGCTGATGCCCAGAAATGGGTCGGCATTGCCGTCCTCGTAGCACTGGCTTTGCCTGTGGTGGCGGCCGTTGCTCCACTCGCCGCTGTCGCTGATGACGCGGTGGCACCAGCGGTGTCCGTCCCAGTCGATGCATTGGTCGCCTCGGGCGGTGGCGGTCGCATGGCCTCCTCATACGCGGCCGCGGCAGCCGGATCGATCAGCAGCGCCACGTCCATGAACGGCGAGGTCGCCTGCCCCAGCGTGAAGCCCATGTAGCGCTCGCCATCCTTGCCACTGGCCAGACCGAAAAAGTCCAGGCTCGATGCGCCCGCCGCGATGGCATGGGCCATGACGTTCGAATTCTGCAGGCGCGGCAGATACAGATAGCTGCACGACTTCTGCCACACGTCTAGCGCCTTCACGTCCACGACGCCGTCCTTCCAGAACCACTGCTTGAGCAGGTAGTGAAGGTTCACCGGCGCCCACTCGGCAGTGACCCAGTCGTTATCAGCCAAGACGCGGTCAATCTCCTTGCCCAGTCCCACCGCTGAGAGGTTCAGCGCCTGCGCCTCCCATTCGATCTCGCCCACGGTGCCGTCCTTGCGGCTGACGGTTTGGGTGGGGGCCACCAGCCACTTATAAGTGTCACGCACCAGGCGCAGCACGGTGTCGCGGGTCTGTTCCTTGTTCTGACTGACCTGCTTGGCCTGGATGTTGTCCAGCGTGATGCGGGTCTCTTTGAGGTCGGTTTCGATGCTGCGCCACGCCAGCAGTGCGCGCACCGTTTCCTTCAGGTGGCTGACCTGGTCGGCGTCGGCCGCCAGGAACAGTAGCCGGTTCTGCTTCACGCGTGGCTGGCCACCGCGGTCACGCAGGATGGCAGCGGCCGAGTCGCGCGCCGGGTTAGGGCCGGCACCGCGGGTCCAACCCGTGTTGGGCGACAGCACCACCAAGCGCAGGTCCCATTCGTCGGGCACGTCCGCGGCTGGCGTGAAGATGTGGTGGTGCGCGATGGAGCCGCCCCCCAGCACCTTACGCAGCACGTCCGCGACTTCGTCGAATACCTCGGGATCCTGGAAGCGCCGCTTGCGGTCTTCCATCTCGCGTCGCAGGTTGGGCTTCACGTCCAGCCACCAGCGGTTGTTACCCTCGTTGAGGAAGGTCAGCCGCGTCTTCAAGCGCGACAGCGCATCCTTGAACACATGCGGGGCCTGCCCCGGCTGGACACAGCTCAGGATCAGCCGCTCGGTCTCGACGCCACGTGCCATCTCGTTGCCGGACACGGGTGCGCTGCCCAGGAAGATGCTGCGTGTGATCCGACGACACGCCTGCACCGACCCGAACCGCGCCTCCTGGGTCTCCAATAAGGCCGGCTCGCTGCGCTCGCCATCGACGTCGCGCGAGAGCACGGGGTCCCAGCCCACCGGCAGGTTGCTGGTCAGTTCGGCGCTGACCTCCGCGTCGTACAGCGGCAGGCTGCCCGGCAGGATCAGAAGATCCTTGTTGTCGCTCTGCCACAGACGATGGATCACACGCGCCATCAGTTTCAGCACGCCGCGCGTGCGCTGGAAGTTCGGCAGTGCTGACCAGTCCTGATACAAGCGCTCGAACACTTCCGGATGGATCGGGTACGCCGAACGCAGGCGGTCGTAATAGCGACCTTCCTGCGTCTCACCCGGCAGATCGTCGGCGTGCTTCACGTACCAATCGGCGAACGCACGGCAGACGGTGTCGCGCGTGTCCTGGTCGCGGATCTCGGCAAACAGGCGACGGCGCACGATCTCGAACGACTCTTCGGTGCTGACCGGCTTCCAGATTGCCTGGACGCGGGAGAAGTAATGTTCCAGCGCATGCAGCGCGGCGACGCCGCGCTCGCTGCCGGCTTCGCGCTCGCTCTCCGGCAACGAGGCCAGCAGCACCGCCTGCGGTGCTGCCTTCAAGGCTTCGGTCAGCGCCTGGATGAAGGTGAGGTTGGCATCGTAGGTGCCGCCGGAAAGCGACTTGCCGTCCTCGAACTGGCGGATGTAGGCCACCAGCTCGTCGATCAGGATCACGCAGGGGCCGGCCTTGCGGATCAGCTCGGCCAACAGGTCCTTGCCCGGGTTTGTGCCGGTCGCATCGGCATCGGCCAGCGCCGCATAGGCTTCGGCGCCGCCGAGTTGCCAGGCCAGCTCGCCCCAAAGCGTGCGCAGGGTCTGGCCATCGACGCGCCTCGGCATGCTGGGCGACAGCTTTACGCCATCGAGCACCACCACCTTGGCAACGGGTAGGTCCAGCACGCCGGCGGCATCAAGCAGCGGTGGAATACCGGCCAGGTCGCTCTTGGGCGCCTTGCCGCCGACCATGTGCATGACCGCCAGCATGGTGTGGGTCTTGCCGCCACCGAAGGCGGTCTGCAACTGGATAACCGGGTCGCCGCCCTTGCCGGCCAAGCGCTTGGCCACCGACGTCAGCAGCGAACCCATGCCCTCTGTAATGAAGGTGCGCTGGAAGAACAGCACCGGATCCTGGTACTCCGGTGTGGCGGAGCCATCATGGACGCGGGTGATGTCGGCCGCGAACTCGGCACGAACGAAGGTGCCGCGATGGACATCCTCGTGCGGGATGGCGACTTCGCGCCAGGGTTTCATAGTCATGGTTCAGTCCTCATCATCAAAGGCGCAACTTGGAATAGACGCCCTCGACCATGCAGTCCTCGTCGTCATCGATGAAGTACAGGGAGCCGTATCCCGGACCAGACAGGTTCAGGATCGCGTCCTCCATGAGCGCCAGGCTCAGGCACGCGCTGGTCTTGATGAAAGTGTCCGTGCCGAACACTTCGTACCAGTCGTCGTCCTCGCGACTGACGGACACTTTGTACTTGCCTGGTGATGCACCGCTATCGCCAAAGACCGCCTTCACATCGCAGCTCGACCCCTCGTCGATGAACACGATCTTGCCGCTCATACCTGACATTCGCAGCAGAGAGTCCTCGCTGTACACGTACTCGTGGCAGTAGCGGGTGTGGATGTAGATGTCCTTGCCATCCACCTTGTACAGGTTGGACCCCTTCCGGGTCACGGATAGATCGTAGTCCCCGGCCGTTACCGCGCTGGAAACCAGCATGAGGAATGCCAGCAGCACGTACTTCATGCTCGGCTCCCGCTTGCACCGGCACCTTCGTCATCGCCGTACTTGCCGAAGAAGCTCGAGATCTCGAACCAGTACTCACCCACGTAGTGCACGGTTGCTTCGTCGCGACGGCGGAAATGGTCTTCTTGGTCGAAGTCGGGCGACCGGATACCCTGTGGTCCCTCCCACTCGGCTTTCAGTGCTTCCCATACTTCCAGCGGAAGCGCAGTGATGTCGAACTCCATCACGTCGTATTTCTTGCCGTTCTCACCGCCCCTCAAGCTCTGCTTCTTCAACTTGAGATTGCAGCCCAAGTGCTGCTTTCCTTCAGGGCGGCACCCGATCAGTTCCTCATACATGCGCAGGCGAGCGAATACATACTCGATCTCTACTCCATTGAACGGCTGGAAGTTCGCAGCCGCCGGATGCGATCTATCAATGATCACGGCATCGGCTTCTGAGTAGCCCCACCCGCCGCGTATCGGAAGAGGTGCTTGCGACTTGTATTGGCGAGCAAGGAACGTCTGTGGCTCGTTGCCCTTGTGGTACTTGGTGATGTTCTCGACTTCGATCTCAACGGCCATGATCTATCCCCCTGTGATCAACACTTCGCGCTGTCGCATTTCGTCCAGCACGCCCGTCATTCCTGCTGCTGCCAGCGCAGCTAATGCATTCTTCCGTTCTTTCCATTCTTCATCGCCATGAACATGGAAAGTAGTGGCTTCCAGTGCCTGGATGTATGCCTCCGGCAAGCCGCCTTGTCGCGCCCCAGCAACGATCAGCGCCAGATACCAGTCATAGGGCACATTCGACGGATCCCGCCTTTGGGGGTCCGCCATGTACGCCCACGCCGTTTCGTCACCTGACGGCGTGGCCACGACAACCTCTTGCGCCCGGTAGTGCGGGCCTTCGTGCTTATCGAGATCAGCCTTCTGCGAGGCATCGAACTCGTACAGCACGCCCCAGACCTCACCACCAGGACTCGACACCATGTCGCCCTTGCCGGAGTGATCCACGCTGACCTTGGCGAAGTCGAGACGGAAGTCGCGGACGACACCTACTGCCACTGCCCGCGCTGTGGATACGCGGGCCACCAGCCGTTCGCGCAGCATGTTGGAGCCGTAGGCGAAGTAGCGCAGCGTGGCCATCAGACGTCCAGACTCCCCTGCACGTTGATATGCCCCGCATCGTGGCTGGCCGCTTCGATGGCGTGCCAGGCGGTGATCAGTTCGTTGTAAGCGCGAGCTTCTTCCGGCAGGCGCTTGCGTTCTGCGCAGGCGTTGTAGAGCCAGTAAGCCAGGCGGCGGATGTCGCCGGACTTCTCCGGCATACGCGCCAGCAGCAGACCGGCGTCGCTCTCGCCGCCGGCGTTGTAGGCACGGATCAGCTGGTGCAGCGCTTCCCAGACCGGGGTGCGGTTGTCGGACTGCGGGTCCCAGTCCGCCGGGTACTCGTCGGGCTTCAACAGGCGCACCTTGCCGCCGTCGGAGGCCAGCACGCCGGCATGCTTCACGGCGTCCACGCTGGTGGCCTTGGCGCGGGCCAACACGTCGGCGTTGCCGAAGGCGCCGGTGCCGAAGCCGACCTCGTCGAACCAGCCCAGGCAGAAGTTGGTGTCGGCATCAAACGTCTCGCCGCCCAGCACCTCGTCCACCTGACGGTTGATCAGCATCAGCGCGGTTTTCACGCTCATCGGCTCGCCGTTGCTTTCCAGCACGGCGGCGTACTGCGAAAACACGCCCATGCCGGGGCCGATGGCGGCCTGAGCCAGGTCAACCGGGGCGATGGGGGAGGCACCATCGGCACCACCGAGCATGGCTTCCAGCGCCTCGCCAAGCACCTCTTTCAACTCGCGCTGGAACTCGCGACGCGGGATCTGCGGAGCGTCATCCGGGCGACGGCGGCAGACGAGGATGATGCTGGAGGCCAGCGCGTTGGTGCCGCTGCCGATCATGCGGTTGCCCAGTTCGGTGCGCATGGGCCAGGTACCATGAATAGCGAAGCCTGCGCGCAGCACAGCGGCGATGAAGGTCTCCCAGCCGGTCGAGGCGGTGCCATCGCTGCCGGTATCGGATTGCTTGAAGGCGTAGTAAATCGTGACTGGGAATGCACCATGCGCCTTGTCGGCGATGTTGTGCATGGCTGCCGTCATGCCATCAAGGAAGAACTGCTCCGCGCCCTCCCTGCCACCATGCCGATAAGGCGTTGCCACCAGCTCCTCAGCCTTCGGTACCGCCACCGTTGCGAACAGCGAAGGGAAAGTGGACCGTAGGTTGCGTCGCAGCCAGACATAAAAGAAGTCGGACAAGTCGGCGTAGCCGATGTTGTCGTAGTACGGGGGGTCAGTTGAGACCACGCGACCGCCTAACGACGCCCCGCCAGCATCTTTCTGCTGAGCATCTCCATCCGGCCATCCGGATTTCGTACCAACGGACAACAGGTTGTCAGCGGTGTACTTCACCGCGTTCAACCAGCAGATAGCCTTCTCACCCATCACATTGGACTCTGGGAAGTCCCACGTCATAGGGATTGCCTGTCGCTTGTAGGTCTGCATTACCTGTTCACCAGACGGCTTCCAGGTTGCGATGGAGCTGTTGTAGTCGTTCAATCGACTGATAGCGAACGACAGGTACGTAGCCACCGCCTCCGCATATGCCGTCGCGCCATCGCCACCCGCATCCAGCCCACGACCGTTATCAGCCATACAGCTCTTCACGGCGTCGGCGCGCACCTTGTCACGCGCCTCGGCCACCAGATCGGAGAAGGTGTTCAGCGCGACGAGCTGGCGCGGGGTGAACAGGTCGCCGAACTTCGACAAGCCGTAGCTCAGCGTCCAGAAGTTGCGCGGATCGTCCGGCAGCGGTGTATCCGGCTTCCATGTCGGCTGGGCGCTCTCGGCCAATGCCTGCATGGCGCCATCCGGCGACAGATAGACTCGACCGCGCTTTCCTTCAGCCACCACCGCCATCAAGCGCTGCCCCATGCGCCCCGCCACGCCTTCTGCCTTGATGTAGTCAGGCTCGACAGGCGTATCCGACACCAGACAGCGGAAGTTCGCGCCACGCGCCAGTTTGGTGCCGCCCTTCGCACTGGCCGGCGGCTTGCGCTTGCCGTCGGTCACATTGACCTCGAACCGATACCCGCTGCCTTCCACCACCGGCTCCACCCACGCCTCCTTGCCCGCCTTGGTGGACAGCAAGAAGGTGGACGCCAGCGGCACCTGCACGCTGGAATACGCCGGGTTGGGGCTGCGCACCGTGCGCGCCCACAGCCAGGCGATGACAGTCAGCTTCTGGCCGACGTACTGCTTCAGGTCCGGCCTGTCCTCGGCCATCTCCGCTGTGATCTCCACCTGCGGATACAGATGACCGATGCGCTTGTGCGCTTCCTCACGCATCCAGTGGCCATAGCGGCGCACGTCCTCGGCCAGCCCGCGCGCACCGGACCAGTCCTCGGCCATCTTGGCCTGCTTCTCGCCGGCCGGCACCGGCCCCACCGGCTTGCGGCCGGCGAACTTCGGCGGAATCTCGATCATCGCCTTGTTGATCAGCACCGCCACCGGGTTCAGATCGCTGGCGTGGCTTTCCAGGCCCAGCCTTTGCGCTTCCAGTGGAATGGCGCCACCGCCCGCGAACGGGTCATGGAAGTCGGGCAGCTTGGATGGGTTGAACAGTTCCGCCGCCTGTGGGTGCTTCTTGTTGAGTTCGCAGGTCTCTTCCCAGCTCTTGCGGATTTCCGCCCGAGCCCGTTCCAGCACGGCCTCGTTGTTGGTGTTCTCCCACTTCACCAGGTCGCGGATAATGTCGAACAGGCGCTCACGCTCGCGAGTGGCCTCCTTCTTGTTCGAGCCCCGCCTGAAACCCTGACCTTGTTGCAATCCTGGGTCATTCACCATCTGCGCGAACAGCACCGCCCTCGCCGCCGCCAGCGGGCGCCGTGCCCACCACAGATGCAGGCCACGCGGATGCGCGCCAATGCCCGGCTGCTTCTCTGCCGCCGCAGCGATGTTGATGTCGTCGAGCGGCAGCGCGACTTCGATGAGCTTTTTTGGGGTCTTGATAGGGTGCATCTATCTCAGGTCCAGGAAGCAGGGCGTGGCAGGACGAACCCGTCCGGCTTGGTGATGGTGTCGGGTAGCTGGCTGTCCTGCAGCTTCTTGCGGCCGATGGTGAAGCACGCGTTGGCAGCAGCAGCGAGCTTCGCGGAATGGCGCGCGGGCGGGCTGGCGATGATGATTCGCTTGGCCGGGAAGCGGGCGCGCACGGCTTCCACCGGCGGAACCAGGTCGCTGTCGGCCGAGATGATCATCGCCGTGTCGAAGGCATCGTCCATCGCGTCGGCCAGCAGGCGCACGGCAATGTTCACGTCGGTCATCTTCTCCTCTGCCTGCTGCCACTGCGCACCGCACGCGCGGCACTGCTTGGGCTTGCTGAGGTAGTGGCCGTAGATCGCCTCGACGCCGGCCAGGGTTTCCACGGCTTCGAGGTAGGTCTGCTGGCGCAGGTGCTTGTCCGGGTCGGCGGGGCTTGGGCTAATCCGTGCGCTGAAGTACCGGACGCCCGCCAGCGTCTGCCAGTCCTTCATCAGGTTCTGGATCAGCAACTCCGGGTTCAGCCAGTAGTAGCGGCGCAGACCGCTATCGCGCAGGCCGAAGAACAGGTTGAAGCCGTCGATGTAGCCCACTACCCTGTTCATGTTCCGGCTTCCTTGCCTGTTGACAGCTGGCAACCCCTTGTCAACAATGCGCCTACCCCGTCGGGGATAGCATCCCCGGCCCGACGCCCCGCAAGGGGCGTTTCTCTTTTGTGGCCTCGCAGGCCATGAAAGACAGCCCCGCCGGAGATAGCATCTCCGGCCCGACGCCCGCCTCGCGCGGGCGTCTCTGTTTCTGGCGCAGCATGCCGTGCCGCCGCAAGGCTCATGCCCCACCCCCATGACACGTGGCCCGGGCCAGCAGTTCGGCCAGTTCCAGGTTCTTGCTGACCTCGGCCCAGTCCGGTGCCTGCGACACCGGGCCTTGCAGGTAGTACGGACCATCGGTGCTGTCGTCCTCATTGACCAGGACGATGGCAAGCCAGAACTGGTCGGGCTTGTTGAGCGCAGCGATGATCTCGTTCTTGGTCAAGGTAATCGTGGTCGCACCCTTGGCGCGGCCCTTCACCTCGATCAGACGGTCGTCAGGCAGCGTGGCGCCGCTCGGCGGCACGGCCGAGGTGATGTCCCAGCCGCACTTCTCCGCCGACACGTCGCGCGGGCTGAACCCCATCGCGCGCTCTGCCGCGGCAACGGCTTCCATGGCCAGCAGTTCGATGCGCGAACGCGCAAGCGGATCGACGCTGTGAAGCGAAGGCGTGGCGGCAGGATGGCCGATCTGGAACCAGCCCGCTGGCACCACCAGCGCGCCACCCACGATCCTGGGCGTGGCCGGCACGATATGGCGCTGGGCTTCCAGCTCCTTGAGGCGCGCAGCGCGACGCGCCTTCAGCTCCTCGGCTCGGCGGATCAGGTTCTCCGGCTGCACCCTGGGCTGCCTGCCAGCGCTCACTTCCTGCTGCAGCGTAATGGCGCGATGTTCGAGAAAGTTGATCTCGCGGATCAGTCGCTCATGCACAGCCTGGCTGACCCGATCAATGTGGCGCAAGCGACGGTCGCGGACTCCGGACAGATGCTTGGGCACCAGCTGTCCGCCGGCCCATTCCAGCGCACGCTGTTCGAGGCCCTGGTCGAGCCATGCCGCATCGAGCAGGGGCTTGACCTGGTCAGTCTCCGCTTCGGTGGCCGGACGCAGATCCAGGTGCGGCGCCCAACCTGCAAACGTGGCCTCGCCATTCGGCGCGATCCGCAGGAACTGGACTTCGCGCGAGATCGTGCGCTCGGAGTCGCCCGTTCCCTCTCGCACCTCGTGGTCCACCATCAGCAACAGGTGCGGCTCGGTGCCCAGGTCGGTCGGATCAACCAGCACGCTGCCCTGCTTCAAGGCCGGCAGGCGCGCTTCCAGCGTCATGTCGATGACCGAGGCCATCAGCGGATGCGCCGGGTGGATCAGGTCGGCCATCGGCTTGTTGAGCAGGCGGATGTCGCCCTTCTCGAAACACACACGCGCGTACTTCGGCAGCACCGGCTGGCGGGTCTGGCCAATGCGGCGGTCGCGCTCGCGGATGGCCGCAGGCACATGCGGAAGTTCGTAGCGGCCCTTCTCGCGTTGCCGGGCATCGCCGCCCAGCTGCTCGAAGGCTTGCAGGAAGAAGGCACGGATGAAGTGGGGCTGCAGCTTGCGCGCCTCCGCCTTGTCCATCTCTTCCTTGATGGCATGCAGTGCATCCAGGCCCATCTGGTTGTCCACCAGCGCGTTGCGCCGGAAGATCTCCTTGAGCTTCTCGGAGTCCAGGCTGTTGTCGATGACCTTGAACAGGTCGCGCTGGACGTCCTCGCGCTCGCCGTAGCGGATGGCCTCCCACAGCAGCTCTTTCAGCGGCTTGCCGGTGAACGCCTCCCCCAGCACGTCGAACACGCGGCCACCCAGCGCCTGGCGCTCGATCTCGATCTTCTCGAACAGACGCTGGAACACGGCGCCCTCGCGGGTCTTGTCCGCCACCAGGTTCCATAGGTGGCAGATCTCGCGCTGGCCAATGCGATGGATGCGACCGAAACGCTGCTCCAGCCGGTTCGGGTTCCAGGGCAGGTCGTAGTTGACCATCAGGTTGGCGTTCTGGAGATTGACGCCTTCGCCTGCCGCATCCGTGGCCAACAGCACCTGGACGTCCTTGTTCTGGCGGAACTCCTCCTGGACACGACGGCGCTCGTCGCGGTTGGTGCCGCCGTGGATCTGGACCACCGCCTGCGGCCGGCCCAGCAGGCCGCCGATCTTGGTGTTGAGGTAGTTCAGTGTGTCGCGGTGCTCGGTGAAGATGATGATCTTGCGGCGGTTGCCGTTCGCATCGAACATCAACGCGCTGTCCTGCAGGATCTGCGACAGCTCGCGCCACTTCTGGTCGTGGCCGCTGTCGTACAGTGCCCTGGCTTCCGCTTCCAGCGAGCGCAGGGTGAACAGTTCGGCCTCCATCTCCGCGAGGGTGTCGGCGGTGCTGGCCTGCTCCACCGCCTGGTCGGCGACGTTCTCGAAGTCCTCCGGTGACAGCTCGTCCTCGGCCTCGTCCAGGTCGTCGGGCACGTCGATGGCCACCACCTTGCCGTAGGCCGGGCGATCTTCCCCGACCCGATTGCCGCGGGCGATCAGCTTGGCTTCCTCCAACCGCTCTTCCAGCCGCTTGCGACGGCGCAACAGCGACTGGTAAATGGCGGCCGGGCTGGATGCCAGACGGCGCTGCAACATGGTCAGGGCGAAGCCAACGCTATTGCGCTGCTTGCCATCTAGTTGCTCGGCCCGGTTCCACTCGTTGCGCACGTAGTCCGAGACATGCGCGTACAGCGCCTCCTCGGCAGGCGACAGGTCGTAGTTGGCGGTGTAGGCCAGTCGCGGCGGGAACAGCTTGGTGCCGTCGAACTTCAACAGTTCTTCCTTCACCAGGCGACGCATCAGGTCCGACACGTCCACGCGCGTGGCGCCCTCACGGAACTTGCCGTAGAAGCGGTCGCCATCCAGCAGCGCCATGAACAGCTGGAAGTCCTCTTCCTTGCCGTTGTGCGGCGTCGCCGTCATCAGCAGGAAGTGGCGCGAGATCGAGCCGAGCAGTTCGGCCAGTTCGTAGCGCTGAGTCTTCTTGACCTCGCCGCCGGAGAAACTGGCGGCGCACTTATGGGCCTCGTCGATGATGACCAGGTCCCAGTGCGAGGCGCGCAGCTTCTCCTTCAAGTCATCGTTGCGTGCCAGCTGATCGAGACGCGCGATCATCCGGTCGGTCTGGGTGAAGGCGTTGCCGTTGGCGGACAGCTCCTGTTGCTCACGACTGAACAGGGTGAACTCCAGACCGAACTTGTCGCGCAGTTCGTCCTGCCACTGCCCGGACAGCGAGCCCGGCGACACCACCAGGATGCGCTGCGCGTCGGAGCGCATGATCAGCTCGCGGATCAGCAAGCCGGCCATGATCGTCTTGCCGGCGCCGGGGTCGTCAGCCAGGACGAACCGCAACGGCTGGCGCGGCAGCATCGCCTCGTACACCGCCGAGATCTGGTGCGGCAGCGGCTCCACGTCCGAGGTGTGGACGGCCATCATCGGGTCGAAGAGATGGGCGAACCGGATGCGCAGTGCCTCGGCCGCCAACTGGAATGCCTCGCCGCTGGCGGCGAAGGACCAGGGACGGGTGGCAGTCGCCTCAGCCAGGGACGGTTCGTCGTCCCGGAACAGCATCCGTTCGCCGATGACACCTGCCGGGGACCGAAAGACGAGGGTGATGGCGTCCTGCCCCCCGGGTGCTACGGCCACGACTTCCACGGGTCCAGCGGGGTCCACCCCTACCAGCCGCTGCCCCCTGGCGATGTCTTCGATCTTCAACCCGGTCATTCCCTTTCACGGACTTACAGGATTCTAGAACCCTGCAACAAATTCCGCTTGCTCAGAACAGGCTCTCTCGAAGTGGTCCGCACGTGTGAATTTTGCAGCCGCTCACCATATGGAAACTCGTTACCTGCCCGATCTCCAGACTCATAGCAGATTGAGGATGCACCCTTCCCATCTCATGCCATGCGACCAACAAGCGGAATGACCCCTTGAAGCCGTCACTGCCTCGACGGATCAAACAACATGACACGGATGTGGCACGGATCTGACACGGAGGCCGGCCGGAGCCCCAAAAGCAAAAGGGCCAATGAGTGCTAACTCATTGACCCTTGTGCTTTTTAGGTGGTGCGCCCGGAGAGATTCGAACTCCCGACCCCCAAGTTCGTAGCCTGGTGCTCTATCCAACTGAGCTACGGGCGCAGAAGCGGAATTATGCAGATCCGCTGGTTGCGCGTCAACGGAAAATTTCCGTGTCAGCGCAGGTTTTTCGCGTTTCGCCGCAAGTGGCGGAGACTGAGGGATTCGAACCCTCGATGGAGCTTTTGACCCCATACTCCCTTAGCAGGGGAGCCCCTTCGGCCTCTCGGGCAAGTCTCCGTGAGGCGAAACGCGAGCCCGAAAGAATACAGGCAATAAGGTGTTCCGGCAAACCTCAGGACGACTTTTCTTCGTCCCGGTTGTCCTCGCCACCCTGGATCCGCTGATAGATCTCTTCCCGATGGACGGCCACGTCCTTGGGCGCGGTGATGCCGATCCGCACCTGGTTGCCCTTCACGCCAAGCACGGTGACGGTAATCGCATCTCCGATCATCAAGGTTTCGCCTACCCGTCTGGTCAAGATCAACATCGCGCAACTCCCCTGTCGCTGGCTTTCATGCGTTACCGACCATACGGGAGCGCAGACATCCAGTCCCCCCGATCATACTGGCGCGGCTTCAGGTTGGACAACCCAACGCAATGCACTCCCGCCCTCATGATTGGAGGGTTTCGCGCACGCGGACCGGCACGCCTTCCAGTGCGGCAACCAGTGCCGGCCCATCTTCGCCGCCACCCTGCGCCATGTCCGGGCGACCGCCGCCTTTGCCGTTGATCTGCCTGGCGACTTCACCCAGCACGTCGCCGGCCTTGATCCGGCCCAGTGCTGCACCACTGACGCCGGCCACCAGCGCAGCCTTGCCGTCCCCGGTCCCGGCCAGCACCACAACCGCATCGCCCAGCTGCTGCTTGAGCCGGTCCATCGCGTCGCGCAGCGCCTTGGCGTCGAACCCTTCCAGCCGCGCCGCCAGCACCTTGATGCCACCGACGTCTTGCGCCTGTCCGGCGAGGTCGCCAGTGGCATTGGAGGCGGCCTTGGCCTTGAGTGCCTCGACCTCGCGTTCCAGCTTCTTCTGGCGGTCGAGCAGCGCATGCAACTTGCCGGAAAGGTCGGCCGCATTGCCGCCCAGCAACTGCGCGGCCTCGTGCAGGCGATGCTCTTCTTCGGCCACGAAATCCAGCGCGCCCTGCCCGGTGACCGCCTCGATGCGGCGCACGCCTGCGGACACGCCGCCTTCGGACACGATCTTGAACAGGCCGATGTCGCCGGTGCGGCCGACGTGGGTACCGCCGCACAGTTCAGTCGAAGTCGGGCCGAAGCGCAGCACGCGCACGCGCTCGCCGTATTTCTCGCCGAACAGCGCCATGGCGCCGAAGTCCAGCGCCTCCTGCATGTCCATGTGGCGCACCTCGCCCTCGTGGTTGGCGCGCACTTCGGCGTTGACCCGGCGTTCCACCTCGGCCAGTTCCGCCGCGGTCATCGGCTGGAAGTGCGAGAAGTCGAAGCGCAGGCGGTCCGGCGCCACCAGCGAGCCCTTCTGCTGCACATGGCTGCCCAGCACTTCGCGCAGCGCGGCATGCAGCAGGTGGGTCGCCGAGTGGTTGAGGATGGTGGCACCGCGACGGGCGCTGTCGATCCCGCCGGCAAGCATGTCGCCGAGCTTGATCACGCCCTGCTTCACGGTACCGACGTGGCCGTGGAACTGGCCGGCGAACTTCTGCGTATCAGAGACCGAAAGCTCCACGCCGTTGCCGGACAGCATGCCGGTATCGCCAACCTGGCCGCCGGATTCGGCATAGAACGGCGTCCTGTCGGTGAACACGATCACCTCGTCGCCGGCCTGCACACCCTCCACCGGGCGGCCGCCCTTGAGCAGGGCAACCACCTTGAGGCCGTCGGCCTGCTGCTGGTCGTACCCCAGGAAGACGGTGGGCGACAGGGTCGCGACCAGTTCGGCGGGCAGCGTCACGCCACCGCCGAACTTGCCGGCGGCGCGCGCCATCTCGCGCTGGTGCTCCATGGCGCTGTCGAAGCCGGCCATGTCCACCGTCATGCCGCGCTCGCGGGCGATGTCGGCGGTCAGGTCGACCGGGAAACCATAGGTGTCGTACAGGCGGAAGGCATCACCACCCGGAATGACGCCATCGTCGACCTTGGCCGCGACGTCGTCGAAGATCTTCATGCCCGCATCCAGCGTCTCGGCGAAACGCTCTTCCTCGGCCAGCAGCGCCTTGTGCACCGTGGTGGCGGCGGCCGGCAGCTCCGGATAGGCCTCGCCCATCTGCTCGACCAGGGTCGGCACCAGTTTGTGGAAGAACGGCTGGCGCACGCCCAGCATCCAGCCATGGCGCAGGGCGCGGCGGATGATCCGGCGCAGCACGTAGCCGCGGCCCTCGTTGGACGGCAGCACGCCGTCGACAATCAGGAAGGCACAGGCACGGATGTGGTCGGCGATCACGCGCAGCGACTTGTTCTCCAGGTCTGCCGTGCCGGTCAGCTCGGCCGCATGCTTGATCAACGCCTGGAACAGGTCGATCTCGTAGTTGGAATGCACATGCTGCAGGATCGCGGTGATGCGTTCCAGGCCCATGCCGGTGTCCACGCAGGGCGCGGGCAGCGGCGTCAGGGTGCCGTCCGCGGCGCGGTCGAACTGCATGAAGACGTTGTTCCAGATCTCGATGTAGCGGTCGCCGTCCTCGTCGGGCGAGCCCGGCGGGCCGCCGAAATGGCTGGGGCCATGGTCGTAGAAGATCTCGCTGCACGGACCGCAGGGACCGGTGTCGGCCATCTGCCAGAAATTGTCGGAAGCAAACGGCGCACCCTTGTTGTCGCCGATGCGGATGATCCGGTCTTCCGGCAGCCCGATGTCATCGCGCCAGATCGCGTAGGCCTCGTCGTCGGTGTGGTAGACGGTGGCCAGCAGGCGCTCCTTCGGCAGCTTCCAGACCTCGGTCAGCAATTCCCAGGCCCAGGCGATGGCCTCCTTCTTGA
>ERZ778017.1753-NODE-1753-length-19923-cov-6.784125_pt1 | contig 19923 bp, 9 predicted proteins | sample MGYA00375747_ERZ778017 | MGnify/ENA primary metagenome ERZ778017 (study PRJEB29350, sample SAMN05509838) | bioreactor metagenome | biome: bioreactor; material: wastewater | place: South Africa: University of Cape Town | collected 2014-03-17 ...
CTATTCAAATAAATATGAAAACCGATCTGAACTGAAAACAAAACTGGAAGTTTTAGATTATATTCATTCCTGATGAAATAATTCTATTTGGAGGTGTGGATTAGCTCTTCTTTTCCATCAAGGATTTCGTCATCAAAAGACATATCACTCTCGTTGATGTTGGCTTTTGGACCCTTGTAGAACTTGTGTGCATATGTGAAGTACCAGATTGAGGATAAGAGCATTGGCCCGAAATACACCACGACCGTCCAGTTCATCATATCTAATGTCAAATCAGATCCAGACACGGTTGGGAAACACAAGATTGGAATCATCACCAACACGAATGACACAGATACCCACCCGATTGGTTCAGAAAATTTTCCCAAGTTCCATGGCCCTGGACGGAATATATCTCTGGCGTAGGTAATTTTTAAAAGCGTTGGCATTGTGAAGGAAACAAACCCAGAAATACCTCCAACAGAGAAAATGGCACCAATTGCTGTATCACCTGCAAACATTAATAATAATAATAATTGACCAACAAACCAGTTTACCCAAACTGCGTAGATTGGGGTTTGGGTCAACGGACTCACTTTTTTCCAAATTCTTGATAATGGGAACATCCCATCACGAGAGTATGCAAATGTAACTCTGGATGCAGCCAACATACATGAACATCCCATAAACCAAGATGAGATAATTGTCAAACTGGTAGCAGCAAGCACCAATTCCTTCTTTAAAATTTGTGATAAGTATGTTACAAATGGTTGGCCCAAACCTTGTGGGTCATTGATGATTTCATTCATGTCAACTAAAGTGTAGGAAATAGCAATCATGAACAAAAACCCAACCATACCACCGACACTGGAAGTCAACACGATTGCAGTTGGTGCGGCGGTAGCGGCGTTGGAACATTCTTCGGCCAAGTGGAAAGGTGAATCATATCCTGACATCGACCAAATAACACCCAAAAAGGAAATCAACATGGCAATCCCGGTAGGGAAGTCGGTGTAATTTGTCAATCCCCATGCCACCGAATTGGTGTTAAATTTGGTGGTGACACCTTCGTTAAGACTGATCCGGTCGTTTCCACCCAAAATCATCACGAACACAATAACCAAGAAAACTATGTTACAAGTGGTACCAGCAGAATTGAACTGGGCCAACCATTTAGTGGGTAATGAACTGATGAATGAATGGGAAACGGTGATACCTGTGGTTAAAAGGTATACATGCCAAGTCTTAGGTGTATAGCTAGGATCAGTGTAGGATTTTAACGCAAGCATCATTGACGCACCGGAGTAGTTGACCGAAGGTGCGGCGGTGATCTGGCATAACCAATTAGACCAACAGGTTAACCATGTTAAATATGCTTTCCATTTTGGGGGAGACAATTGCGAAACCGCGTATGGCGTACCTGAACTAACAGGAAATGCGGAGGCAGTCTCCGCCAAAGAAAGTGCGACCGAAGTGACAAAAAATACTGCAATCAACCATGGAACTGGCGACATACCAATCACCTCTTGTTGATAATAGAAGCATGCTGCGATGGAGGGAAGTAACCCCAACACCGAGAAAGAAACAGCAAAAACGGTAAAAAGCGAAAACTCACGTCTAAACTCTTGTTTGTACCCCATGGCAATGATCATGGCCTCATCGTTATCGATCTCATGGTCAACGTTCACGGTGATGCCTCGGTTGGATAAGATCGACTGGATATTCAACTCATCGACATGGACCTGGGACGTGACTGGATGCAACTCTGGATCGCGCTTCAACGACGGGGTAGTTGAAACCGGACTGGAAACGAATCCAAACTTCATAGCAAATAGCCTGTGGTGTAGGGTATGGTGGAAGTGATAAGTAGAACGAAACTAACAGGTAGTACCTAGCTTGATTCACGAATGTTGCAAAGATGAATCAAAGTGCAAAGGTCACACTAGTTAATTTTCAAGAATAGATGATATAGTATTGTGGATGATACTATATAAACAGAAACTAACAACGTTAACTGTCACGATCTGTCAAAAGATGATCTTTACTTCTAGGAATCCCGTCTTATATATATATTCATCATGCGTTAGCGCTACGATAGATAAGCTATGATGGGGTAAATATAAAATAAAAAAATTCAGTGTCAAGTGGCCGTCGTCCCCACTAGTAGAAAATTACGCAACAAAAAACTACCACCTAACAACGCCAATTGTTTTCCAATTTCGTACAGCCTTTGCCGGTTGTTTTAATTACATCAAATGTTGATGCCTTGTTGCTATACTCACTGAAGCTCTAGCCATAGACCTCGTAGGCATTTATTGTCGTTATTTCCATAACCATCTTTGGCCCGGTATTGTTATCTAAAATTCCTCGTTACTTGTTACAGAAATCGCCTTGCGCTTTTTCCGTCACCGGTGACAATAATAAACTTACGTAATCGTAAAATAAGATAGATTTTGACACAGTCTGGAGAAGACGAAACCAGCGTGGGAGGGTCAGTCTGTAATCCCGACAAGAGTCGGACTGTGGCTTGATATCAACTACAGTTTCAGTAGCGACGTTTGTGTCTGCTAGGGATTGGATATCATACGGTCCTCCGCGATTAGCGAAGGCAGCGAAGGCAGCGATAGCAGCGATAATCACACAACAAAATGCTTGTTTTGGAACTTGGCGGAGTCCTTGCCGCTATTCATATCTAGGATTTCTCCGATCTATCCTGTTATCGTAATGTGTATCAGTCTCTCCATCCCTTTGATTTCTACATTTTCATTCCAGGAAATGCGTTCTGTTACTGTTTCGGGAAATGCGCATTGTCCAAAGTGGTAGTTGAGAATTGTTGAACCCGCTGTTTGCAACCCATGAACCCGTCACAAGAGATTGCTTGCACCATAAGGTGTAGCGGGTGGGCCCCTGATTGAAAGCTTTCAGGATAATGAGATTGAGACACTTCGCTCTCAAGACTGACAACAGAATTTTGTCCTCTTTTCTGATCATAATCGTTTCCTCGGAGCCAATCGGCCAGTCCTTGGCGACAAAGTGTCGGATCTGATAACGAACAATTGCAACAATGGATTCGGGAAAAGGAAGCTTACACGGGCCCGAATAATTGTTGTTTTCAAAAGCGACATGTTGGGACGGCAAACTCACATTGTCGATGTAATGAGAACATTCCAGTGCATGGTTAGAACGCCTGATCCGTCATGTTGCACTCATTATCATCATTTGGGAAGCGTGGTGGGCACAACGCTGTCGAGACGTATTTGATATTACATTGGATTCAAGACACCAGACACAAACTGAACATGTCACTACAATCTGAAATTCTGGTCCAGTGTGATGACCCTCTAACGTTAATATACTAAAGGCTAGGCGTCAGGTCGTAAAGACAGCTGATTTTGTCATACGATTCTACTGCGAAAACGCAGTATTTGCCAGTAACATGTCGTACTACAGATCTGCAAAGGTGCAAGATTCTTCAACTACACAGAAACACAAATAGTTCGAGCGAGTCCCCCACACCTCTCTAGTCGGTTCAGACTTCATTTACAGCAAGAACCAAACAACCGCGCCGCCGCAAACGTGCAACTTTGCCTACTGGTAAACGGCTATAGTGATTATAATCTCTTATGTAATCAAGGATACAACTCCGAATATTACATTTACCCCCTAATTTCCGGCCGCAAATCCTTGGTAGCACTACCAGCAAAGAAGTATGGTGAGCATCTGGGGAAGAATTAGCACTGGAGGTGGTGGCTACGGCTGTGGATGAGTTGATTGCAAAGGTGTTAATGGCAGTGTAGAAATGAGTACAAAATCAGGCGGCGCAGTTGAAGAATTTTGTGGTCATCAGATATTCATTTTGATGGTTAGAAGTATTCCATATTTTTCATGAACGGCTGATTATTGCGTATATGTGTTAAGTGGAGTAACTGCAAATCTGACTATTTAAGCCGGTGTACTGAACATGAAATAGCAATTTGGTCAGTATTTCCATTAGAAAGAACTGTATTGCAATTGTATAAGCAATGGATTTTACCAAGTTTGGAGAGGAAAGAATTATTGAGTACGACTTGGACTTGTCCAAGTTTGAGGACCATATCACCAACACGTACAAATTGTTAAAGACACTGGACTTTGCTAGTGATTCATTGTACGAGCATGAACTACAGATAGTGGCCAAGATCTGTCTTTTTGACTATTATATTATCAATTTCGACAAGTTTCGGGACATTCTCGAGGAATCAAATGAGTTTACTCCCATTCCTGATTTGAAGGTTCCTAGATTTTGGTACCAGATGATTCAGCAAATCTGCAGGCCAATGTACTACGGAAATGAGATATACATCCCAAAAGTCAAGTTGTATGACAACTATCTGTTACTTCAACAGCCGGGTACAGAGGTTTCTGCCGAGACGTTCAACAGCGTAATTGAAATACTACAAGAGTACTACGCAAATTTTTCCAAGTCAAAACATGCCAATCCAGTAGTTTTAATTGGCAAAGATCCGTTTATTTTGGCCACACCATTTACTAGTTTTCGGTTGACAGATCCCTACGAAGTTAGACTCAGACATTACCACCAGAAACAATCTAGAACCAATAAAGTTTTGCAAAGTTACATTGACAAGACCAATGTCGATATTCCTGTGGAGAACATTGATCATGGTATAATTGAGACGGGGGTGGTATTGACACCAGATTTGCAAATTCCCCAGGCAAGAAGCAAGGCGTTTTCTGCGTTATTGCACTGTAGATTCAACCAGATCGACGAGCCTACAATTGAACAATTGCTTAACGACGAGACAGATGTGAACATCCAATTCAGCAGCGAGTTGATCCACCAATTTAATTTAACGCAGGGGTTTGCTACAGGCGAGCTTATCAACTGCACCAGGGTGTGGAGTTTACCGGTTGAGTTCGATGGGGGGATGACGTATGCCATCTACAACGAGTTTCCTTCGATTGAAGAAGAGTTAGAGACGGAGAAAAAACGCAAGTTGACATCAAAGCCCAGCTCCAACCTGATTTTGACGTCGAACGACGCCAAAGTCAGCATTGTCAAAGACTCGATCACTGACACTACTGGATTAAAAGAACTCGTGCACAGCACTAACGAAATGACTCTCTCGGCGAAAGATGGATCAGCTGCAGCCGGCGAGTCACATGGAACCCGACACACCCCACTGCAGGCCGTTGGCACCGACAGCGGGCCAGTTGACACGGTTGGGCACGATGACGGAACGGTTGTCACTCCTGCAGTCACGGCCGACCCTAGTGCAGACCGACAAGAAATTGACGGCGACCAGAACACCATCCAATCAGACATCAGTCTGATCCATCGCGAAACCCCAGTCAAGAGCTAGCCCCCGTACGTAATGAATTGATTCCATAATCGTACCAACATTGTGTAGCTTGACCCCATGACCCGTGTAGGCCATACCAGGAACTGTGGCCAGACACCCTGTAGAAAAATGTACCTCAGCATTACAGGTGCATAACCGCAAGTACCCGCATGGCAGTATGCTTTTGGCAGTTGATGCCCCTCACTACAACGTAATAGCTACTACGAATCTAAACCTAGTGCTAGATTCTGTTCCCACAACTGCTTCCTTGTGGTGGGTGTTTAGGTGACGTCGTTGTCGATGGCGCACCTCGTCTCCGTAGTGCACTCCGCCGGCCTCCCGGGCAGGGTTTTGCCCGGTGAAACCTGAGCTCATCGCGAGGGGCCGCGTGTTGCCGTGTACACTATGGAGATTATAATCCGTAAACTCTAAACGTCAATTGTTGGTCTTTGTTGTCGTCCAAGTATACGTTGTTCATATCGGTTAAATCGTTTCTTTACCAGTTTTCTTTCTTCAGTGTAGCGGTTATTTGAAAATTGCAATTTGGTGGCATCCTGTGATTTGTCATTAAGTGTAAATTGGTTATCTTGATTTGCATCTGCTGATTACGTGCTCATCGTGGCCGTTGTGATTGTTTTGTTTGCTGGCCCGTTTGGCAATCGCTATCATGAGGTTTGCTTTTCCTCCGAGACTCGTTCAATCGAGACATGTTTCCTCATCCATCACGATAAATGCTGTCGACAGACGAATATCACTGCCCCCAGCAAGATTACGGGTGCCGTTGATGAAGTCACCAAGCTATTTTGGCCATGCCACCCAGAGAGTGAACCGTCCCTACAACGAAGATCGTTACAGTGCCGCTGTCATTGACGTCGACAACCACAAGTTGTTTAATTTCAATATTTACGATGGTCATGGTGGGTCCCAGTGCTCGAGCTACTTGGCCAACAACCTCTCGAAGTCGATCGAACAGTTCGACTACGACCAGTGTGACGAGATCGTGAGCCAGTACGGCGTGAAAGTCGGCGGGTACTGGCGGAGATGGGCCAGGTCCAAAGATGACCATTACGCTGCCATGAACAAGAACACATTGTCACTAACAAATGTGCCTGTAGAGCCTAAATTGAAGCTTACGGTGCCATTGAGCTTTTTGAAAACTGACTTTGATTTCATGAATTCGGAAGATAACAGATCGGGGTCGACTTGTACCTCCACTTTCATCAACACATTGTGCTCGGAAGAGGTGGACGAAGACTACTATTTCAACCGAGGAACGGTCAATTTGCTCACCGTGGCCCATGTTGGTGATACCAAGGCGATTTTGGTGGACAATTCCGGGTTGGCCCACGCATTGACTATTCCTCATCATCCTTCCAACCCGTTAGAAGCAGCCAGATTACGGAAATACGCCACAAACTTCATGACAGACTCATTTGGAGAAGAAAGATTCATTTCACTTGCCAACACTAGAGCGTTCGGTGACATCAATTTCAAGCAACAGGGGGTTTCTGCCGAGCCAGATGTTTCTCAGTACATTATTGGTGATAAGGCCACCATTTCGAAAAAATTGTCGGAAGAGGAGATTGGAAAGTACACCGTTGCGGGCACAGGCGGTGATGAATCGTTCTTGATCCTTTGTAGCGACGGTGTTACTGGCATTTTGACCGACCAGGAGATCGCCGATATCATCATGACCAACTACAACAACAAAGGCATTGCGGGCACACCACAACTGGGAGCAGAAGAAGTGTTGAAATTTGTCGAGTATGTTGGTGGTGACGACAATGCCACGGTATTGGTTGTGAGATTGAACGGGTGGGGGAAATGGCCCATTCTTGATCGGACCGGTGAGTTGAGACAGTCTAGATTAGATGATTACAACCCCAGAGATAGACGTGGGTAGACAAACGATAGAGAAGTATGCATAACCTGGCACGGCAACGTTTATATAGTAGTGTTGTTTGGTCCGTGGTGCGGTTGGACGGGCCTACAAAAATGATCTGGCATGATTTTTGTTAATTTACATGAACCGCAAACCAAATTCGATTGCAATGTCGAAAGTCGTATTCTAACATATACGGTCTGTATACACGGAATGAGCCATTAGACGTTACCTTGATGGTATGATATAATTTAGTAGGAAATGCCCGCATTAGTGAACGTAACTTAGCTAAGTAGTGAGCCAGCGTAGTGCTGACATCGCCCAAAGTCGTACAGAAACTACGTCGCAAGCGTACGAGTCCGCACATGGCCAATACAGAAAGTAGCTTGCAATTGTATGACGAAAAGATGGCCCCACGACCCTAATTCTTGGAGAACTTATACATGAATCTCTTTCTGGTGGCAGCAAATTCCCCCAACTTGGACCCCACCATGTCATCGGTGATCTCTACTTCGACATACTCCTTCCCGTTGTGGATTTGGAATTTCAACCCAACGAATTGTGGTAAAATGGTACAACTACGGGCATTAGTTCTGATGGCAGTACCGTTTTTCATGGCCTCGGCAATAGGCAACGGTACCACGTGTGGTCCTTTCCACGCTGCCCTCTTCAACAATGTAAATCCCGCCTTCATTATTGCTTGGTAGCTGGTGTTCTTGTAGTGGTTGGTTTTTGACTAGTGAAAAATTTATTGAGATTTCGTCCTGCAGAAAACCAAGTGGTTCTCTCCTGCACGATATCTGGTAGTGGTGTGCATATGGATTTTTCAAAATGTACCCAGCGAGATGAGAGATGAGAAGCAGGAGAGATCAGTGCTAAGTAGGCGGTATGTTTGGGGCCAGGTATGATCCGAGCGGTGGTTTTGCCGGCACAAAGTCTAAGATCAGCATTGATGAGATTTTGAACCGAAAACGGCGTCTCAGTGGAAGTGATAGTGACAGTGATGGAGATGAGGAAGACAAGAAGGACAGTGGTAGCGAAAACGACAGCGAAAATGACACAAGTAGTGGCGAGAGTCTGAGCGATAGCAGTAGCGAAAGCGATAATGATAGTCAAAGTGACAGTGATAGCGAAAGTGACAGTGGTAGCGAAAGTGACAGTGAGAGTGATAGAAGCCAGGCTGAAGCACCTAGGTCAACAATAGATATCGACACCACAAAAGAGCCACCAAAGCAAGTCGACTCAATGGACGTAGATGTTGTTGAAAACGATGAGGACTATGTGGCGAAGCACCTGACTATCTTCAGCAAGCTTAAAAAAGTGTCTGACTTACAAAAGACCAATTCTGAGGAGGACAAAGACGTCGAGATGGAAAGTGCTGAGGAGGTGGAAAAACGAGATTTGCAGCCATTGCCGCAACCTGCTCTCCCTCGTGATAAACGGTTGAATTCCAACTCGACTCATCTCAAAAACTTGAACTGGTTAGCATCTCCAATATACTCATTACCAGACGAGACAGAACCTTTTGAGAAATTTGGGTTATCGGAATTTATGATGAAGAATTTGGCATCGCAAGGGTTTGTAAAGGCATTTTCTGTTCAGATTGCAGTACTTAATCTTATGTTGAAAGACCAATTGAGGAATAAATTACGGCCAGATATCGCTGGTGACATCCTAGTAAATGCATCGACCGGTTCCGGTAAAACATTAGCATATTCGATACCTATCATTGAAGCATTACACACACGAACAGTTCCACGAGTACGAGCAATCATTTTAGTTCCCACAAAGCCGTTGATCAACCAAGTGAAAACTACCCTAGTCCAATTATCGAAGGGAACAAGTTTGAATATAGCCAGTTTAAAAAACGATATTTCAATCAAGGAAGAAGGAGAAAAGTTATTAGATAATCCTCCTGATATCATTGTCTCCACCCCCGGTAGATTAGTTGATCACATCACCAATGAGTCTGTGAACTTGAATAGTTTGCGGTATCTTGTTATAGACGAAGCCGATAGGCTTTTAAATCAATCGTTTCAAAATTGGGCCAATGTGTTGATAAGCAGGTTGCCTACTCCAGTAAACATTTCTGAGAAATGGAGACTCCCAGTGCAAAAGTTGATCTTTTCAGCAACATTGACGACAGATGCCGGGAAGTTATCGGTTTTGAACTTTGTGAAGCCGAGACTAATTATTGTTAACCAAGAAAAAGAGTTGGTGAACGAGTTGTTCACTGTTCCAGCCACATTGAGCGAGTATAAGATCAGGTTAGGAAGTGCCAAGAGTAGCATCAAACCACTTATACTAGCAAAATACATGATCCTGACAAACAAGCTATTTAATGTGTTAATATTTACCAAGTCCAACGAAGCATCGTTACGTTTAAGCAGGTTATTGGAGATGATGATGCGCAAACTCACAAACCGCGACATCAATGTTGGCTACATCAACTCCACCAACAACAAGACGATGGTGAGAAAAAAGATATTGCAGCAATTTGCCGACCAAAACATCAACATAATCGTAGCCACCGATCTTATCGCCAGAGGGATTGATATCCTCAGTATCACCGATATAATCAACTATGATATGCCCAACTCGTCTCGAGAATATGTTCACAGAGTGGGAAGAACTGCCAGAGCCAACCAGGAAGGTAATGCGTACAATCTTGTATTTGGTAAAGGGGAAGATAAATGGTTCACCAGTCTTATGAAGGACATTGGCCGTGGAGGGAACGGGATCAATGACGTTGATGTGAACTTGGCAGAGATGATAACCAGTGAGGACGAGCAAGTGTTCCAGCAATGTCTACAAGAATTGCAGGACCAAATCACATCGAAGAAATGAACAGTAGCATGGTAGTTATTTGTATATAATAAAGGTGTATAATATAATGGTAGAATAACTAGAAACAAATGAGTACAAGATATCAGTTAGAAATCGCAATAGAAATCGCAATAGTAGCCGTATACAGAAGAGATGCGATGGCAGATAAAAGATTGCTAGGTAAATGAGAAATTACTTATCGTAGAAAAACTATAGTAGTATATCGCGAGTATCGCGCCATCACGAAAGCCGAGAGCAGGTAGTTGTTGCACGGAGAGTAGGACATGATGAGCGACGCCAACGAGCACACCGGGACTAGTGATCAGCAAGATGTGGCTAGTTTTGGGGTAAAGTTGGTTGATCAGGATCAGTTAGCAAACGAGATTACCAGACGGGCACACCAGGCGTTGGTCTCCAAGGATCAGGAACTAGATGAGAAACGGTTGGAAAAGGCCCAGCGCCAGTTGCAGAAGACATTAGACAAGATATCTGTGTTGAAGCGAAGGCTACATGACTCCAGAACCAAGATCAGCCAAAAGAAACAGTTGAAACAAGAGATAGAATGGTACGAGCAGAATGATTTACGATCGCATCAACAGGATGTTGATGATATTGTTGGACGGTTGAAACAATCAAAAGCAGAGTCGTACGTAGATCCGAATCAGATTTCCGTTGACAGGCTCCCAGGTGAGACGGAAAATGAGTTTCTTATAAGAACCGGTAAAATCACTGCGTTTGGTACCCTGAATCAGTTTCAGCATGAAGGAACTGATTCAAGTAAAAGTCATGTGTTTTTACACCAGCCAGGGTTTGAGGACGTTCCCACCGTAAAGCAAGAAGTCGACACGGCCGGTTTACTAGGAGATGAAAGTGGCCATGATATCAGGCAAAATGAGGGAAGCGATGACGACAACGACTACGACAACAATGACAATGACAATGACGACGACGATTTCAACATGGACGACTACAATGATGTGGAGGAAGATGATATGGATTTGAAAGATGACGTAAAGGATGAATTGAGTGAGTTGAGGTCTGAATCGCATCTGCCAGTTCGTGCAAATAGCGAACGGAATATTGATGACGGTGACGAGTTGGTGTACCAGACTCGTTTGAAGTCATGGCTGGCAAGACGATCTAGTTTGAGGGGGCAAAGTGGTTCCCGAAACGATGACAATACTCCAGAATATTTCAAACCACATCCCACCATTAGTGATGCTGTCTTGGATGGAAAATTCAAGTTACCTGGTGATATCTATCCTTCTCTTTTTGATTACCAAAAAACATGTGTACAATGGTTGTGGGAGTTGTACAACCAAAAGACAGGAGGAATCATTGGTGATGAAATGGGGTTGGGGAAAACAATTCAGGTCATTTCATTCTTAGCGGGTTTGCACTATTCACAATTGCTAGATAAGCCAATATTGATTGTGGTTCCTGCTACTGTTCTAAATCAATGGGTGAATGAGTTTCACAAGTGGTGGCCACCGATGAGATGCGTTATATTACATGGAATTGGATCTGGAATGGGGACCAAAATCTCTGAGGACAAGTTGGAGGAATATTTGGAAAGTCACGATCCTGAAAACTCTTCTTCCAAAGCCTTGAATGTTCATAATCAGATTAATGCTCAAGAAATAGTCGACAGAGTTCAATCGAAAGGACACGTTCTTGTTACTACCTACGTCGGGTTAAAGATATATTCCAAGTATATTCTTCCAAGACAATGGGGATATTGTGTTTTAGACGAAGGTCACAAGATACGGAATCCTGACTCTATAATATCCTTGACATGTAAACAGATCAAAACCTACAATAGAATCATCTTGTCTGGTACACCAATTCAAAACAATCTACTTGAACTATGGTCTCTATTTGATTTTGTTTTCCCAGGAAGATTGGGAACGTTACCTGTGTTTCAGCAACAATTCTCTATACCTATTAATATGGGAGGTTATGCTAATGCATCAAATGTTCAAGTGCAAACAGGGTATAAATGTGCGGTCATATTGCGAGATTTGATTTCGCCTTACTTACTACGGAGGTTGAAAAGTGATGTTGCACAAGATTTGCCAAAAAAGAATGAAATGGTTCTTTTTGTGAAATTAACTCAAGTTCAGCAAGACCTTTATGAGAAGTTTTTACATTCAGAAGAATTAAACTCGATTTTAAAAGGTAAACGAAACGTTTTGATGGGGGTGGATATTTTACGAAAATTGTGTAATCACCCAGATTTGGTGAGTAGAGACATTTTGATGCACAAGCGAGGATATGATTATGGTAACCCAAGTAAGTCGGGAAAAATGCAAGTATTGAAAAATCTACTACAATTGTGGCAACAGGGAAAGCATAAAACTTTATTGTTTTGTCAAACACGTCAAATGTTGGATATACTTGAAAAATTTGTTGCCAATCTTCCACGATTTGATGAGCATGGAAATGATTCTCTAGAGTGTATGACATATCTCCGAATGGATGGGTCCACTCCCATTTCCCGTCGGCAAAATTTAGTGGATCGGTTTAACAACGATCCTACTATGGATGTCTTTCTCTTGACGACTAAGGTCGGTGGTTTGGGTGTAAACTTGACAGGTGCGGATAGAATTATTATTTATGATCCAGATTGGAACCCGTCGACTGACATTCAGGCCAGGGAACGTGCCTGGAGATTAGGTCAAAAGAAAGATATTACAATCTATAGGTTGATGACAGCGGGCTCGATTGAAGAGAAAATCTACCACAGACAAATATTCAAAACATTTTTAACAAACAAAATTTTGAAGGATCCTAAACAAAGAAGATTCTTTGAAGTTAATGATTTGCATGACTTGTTCACATTGGGAGATCAGGATGAAGGTGGTACGGAAACAGGGAACATGTTCAATAGTGCGGAAGTGAAGTATGGAGAAGGAAAACAGAGAAAATCGGCCCCAATTTTCAAAAAAGCACATAAAAACGATGATGACTTTTATGAGGTAGCTAATATAAATGGAGTTGCAAGACTAGGTAAGTTCCAAGGAGGAGAAGATGAGAATAAACATGATGATTCCGGGGAAAGTCGAGATGAAAACCGAATCATGGAAGGTATTTTCAGCAAAAGTGGAGTTCATAGCACAGTGAAACACGATGACATTGTCGACTCGTCAAATCATGAGCTTACCTTGGTAGAACGTGAGGCAAGTAAAGTTGCAAGTGCCGCGGCAGAAGCATTAAAGAAATCGCGGAGGTTAGCACGGAAACAAGCAATCGGAACCCCTACGTGGACGGGGAAATTTGGGTTAGCTGGAAAGTTTGGGCCAAAGAAGAAAGTAGGAAAGCCTGGGAAACTTACATCTACGTCTGTGTTGAAAGATCTAAAGCAAAAATCTGAAGTACGTGATACGGTCTTTTCCAATCCAACAGAAAATAAAGCGTCAAAAGTTCCAGATAAGCAGCAACTTATACAGCAACTTATTGATTATTTGAAGCTACAGCCAAATAATTTCGGTACTTCGAACGATATCTTGAAACATGGTGGTATCACCATGAGTTCTGAAAATGACATGATCTTGATAAGGTCCATGTTACGAGAGATTGCGACCTGGGATAAGAATTTGAAGGGATGGCAGTTAAAACTGGAGTATATACTGTAAAATTATGGTTTATGATTTATAGAGATAATACATTAGTTACTATGTGATAGAATGGTTGCAAAAAGACTCGGTTATTGACCGGAAGATGATCGGTCCGGTACTTAACAGTGTAAAGTTTCTGGGATCTATAAATGTTTGAGATGAAGAGGGCAATTGTGGCAATTTGGCCAAAGACTGTAGAGTTAGGCATGTTTAGTAAATTGTCGCTAAGCACGGTACCGAAACTTGTTAAACCCCAGAGGTATCTATCTAATTCGATCAAGTTTATTCCCAGCAGCCCTTTGCCTGTGTATGATACTGGGTGCACTTACTGTCAAATACCAGAGTTTCCTGAACCTATAGACTTTGAAAAGGACCTCAATGGCACAAAAGTCTTACCATGGAAGCATGTGTTGATATTGTCTCATGGTATAAAGAATTTTGACGACATGCCATCGAAGGTTGAGATGGTGCCAAACTCAGTGAATTCAGAAATCGAGGCTCTTAAACGTGGCTTGATAAGTGCGTTTCATCCTATAATGGTTTCAAATATTCTTCTCACAAACCACAACAAATTGTTGAAAAAGTTTCAAATTAATAATGCGGACGATCAATTGGCGTACATTTATCCAGACAGGAAAATAGTGAAATTCAGTAAAAAAGACACCAAACAATTCATCCAGCATTTTTTGGTACCTCCACCAGATGAAACACAAGAATTGCCTCAGGTATATAACCCATTCAAACCAGCAGCATCCAAGAAAACGACAGCTGTAGAAAAAGTCGATGAGTCTATTTTTGAGGAATTCCCAATTGAGAAAGACTTGGTGTTGATCTGTGGGCACACGCAGAGGGATATTCGATGTGGAAAGTTAGGACCGATTTTACAGACCGAATTCGAAGAAGTGTTATCGATTGAGAATTTGGATGAATGTACGGAGTTGGGATTGATTTCGCATGTTGGTGGACATGCCTACGCTGGGAATGTGATTTACTTTCCAGAGGATAAGACAAAACAAGTCATTTGGTATGGGCGAGTATTCCCACCCAACGTCCAAGGCATTGTGCGCGAAACCATCAAGAATGGAAACGTCATCAAGGACTTATACAGAGGGGAAGTGTAGAGATAAATGTGGATGTAAATAGTTAACCCTAGCAACTGAATAATGAGATCAAATCAAGTGTTGATCTCAAATCAGGTGCGAAGTCGAAAATGTACAATTAGTTTAAGATCAAGCCTTTTATTATCAACATACATGTCCCTGTATGAACACTTCGAACAGAAACTTAGTCGCCAGAGAACAACTACGTAATTTCACGATGTTGGATGAACAAATGGGTATTTGAAGTGTGGATGGCATATCATATCAGCCGCAAACGAGATAAAAGACGAGGTGCAAGTTTCAGAATGTCAAATCCTTTGTTACGTCACGTCAACTTCATTGTTCAAGCTATCGCCACATTTAAAATAAGGTTTACCCTTTAGATTTTGCGACCCGAGCCGAATTTTGACCGAAGTCACACTTGAAGTTGTAAAATTCTGCTACCAAAAACCTGTCTTTTACAAGGAGAAGTGCTCATTTTTACACAAAAAAGACAGCAGTATATAGCTTAGCGACACCAGATTCATGATATGTCGGGCTCAAAGCTAAGTTATACTGTTTAGTTCAATCTAACTGAAATTTGTCGGCGCCACAGTTGCGACTGTCGAAAATTGAAAATGTGGTACTTTTTTGGCAACCACACCAAAATGAAATATATATAGAGAGACGCCAACGACGATTGCAACTGTTTAATCACAACAGAGATATAATGGCTGAACCGGTGCACTTGTTGGATCAAAGTGCTGGATATGGAATTTTGGTTGGTGTTGGTGCTGCCTTCGCCATTGGTATGATTTTGACTACCAAGTGGTTGCAAAAGTATCTTAATGAAAATGCAAACTCCACTGAAACATTTTCAGTTGCAAACAGAACTGTTGGTACTGCTTTGACTACTTCTGCGGTTTATAGTTCTTGGTCATGGTCGACTGAATTGTTATGGGTGTGCACAATGGTATACAATTACGGTCTACAAGCTGCGTACTACTATTCCGCTGGGTTAGCTATTCAGATTGCAACCATGGCCACAATTGGTATCCACGCAAAAAAGAAGATACCCCAGGCCCATACTTCTTTGGAAATTATCCAATTACGTTATGGTAAAGCTTGTCACATCTTGTACTTGTTCCTTTGTTTGGTAAACAACTTGTTGTCTTGTTCCTCGATGATTTTGGCAGCAGCGGGTGCTATCTCCATCATTTCTGGTAACTTGCATATTGTTGCCAGTACAATGCTTATACCTTTTGGTGTGTTGTTATATACTGCAGTTGGAGGGTTGAAAGCTACCTTTTTGACTGATTTTGTTCATACATTAATCTTGTTGATCATCTTGTGTTATATCAACACTTCTGTTTTGGCATCTGAACAAATTGGCGGTCTTCACAACTTATATGACTTGTTAGTGAAACACGATGGCGATAAGTATATTGAAGGTAACTATCTTGGATCGGTTTTAACTGGAAAATCACAAGGTGCTGTTATCTTCGGTTTGATTTTAACTGCTGGAAATTTCGGTTTGTGTATCATGGATTCGTCATTCTGGCAAAAGACATTCTCTTCTGATGTTAGATCAACTGTTCCTGGTTATCTCACTGCAGCGGTTTTGATCTTTTCTAATGCTTGGCCGATTGGCACTATTGTCGGTGGTGCCGCTCTAGTTTTGAGCAAAGATCCAAGTTTCCCTACCTATCCTCGTGCTATGACTCAGTTTGAAATCGATTCTGGTTATGTGTTGCCATTCATTGTAAAAACAGTTTTGGGTAATGGTGGTCTTGGTGCCATACTTTTGGTTATTTATTTGGCTGTCACTTCAACGGTATCAGCCCAATTGATTTCTGTCAGCTCGATCGTTTCATTTGATATATATAAAAAGTATATCAATCCCAGAGCACAAAACAAACATATGATGAAAGTGTCACATGTGAGTGTGATCTTCTTTGGGTTATTCGCCGCTGGTTTCTCAGTCATGTTACATTATGTTGGAACCAATATGACCTGGTTGGGATACTTTTATCCAATGATAATTTGCCCTGGTGTTATTCCAATCATTTTTTCTATCACTTGGGATAGACAATCTCGTTTAGCTGCATTTATATCACCAATCATTGGAATGTTTTGTGGCCTTGCTATTTGGTTAGGCACTGCTTATAAGTATTATGGAGCAATCAATATTGAAACAACTATTGAGCAATTGCCTTCTCTTTGGGGATCGTTAACAGCACTTTTCTTGCCGGCTATCGTTAGTATTACTGTAAGTTTGATTCAGAATGAAAAATTTGATTGGAAGAAGCTTCACAAAGCAGATATTTTAATTGAAAAAGAAGACGACAGCGATTCATCCAGTGATCAATTATCTAAAATAGACATTACTGAAACGACGAAAGAAATATCTCATATCGACTCTAATAGAGATAAGGGGGTTTCAAATAATGAATCTGAAATTGATTTTGATACTTCAATCGAACTAGGTAAACATAATGGAAAGAAACCAATAAGTGAAAAAGAATTGAACTTCTACATCAAGATAGCAACTGGAGCAACGATATTTATTTTGCTTATTACTTGGGTACTCTGGCCTATGCCGTTATACAGAGATTGGATATGGAATCGAGCATACTTCGAAGGGTCAGCGACTGCAAGCTTGATTTGGTTGTATTCAACGTTGATTATCGTTGGGTTATACCCAATATATGATGGTAGACATACCATTGCAATTGTTGTCAAAGGGGTGTATCGAGATCTTGTAAACTTTAAGTGGAAAACAAGTAATACCTGAACTTCTTTAGATAAACACATAGATGGAGTGAGTTTTCATTTGAGTGATAAATAAAATATAAATAGTGATAAATAAAATATATTTTAGGGCTGCTTAATGTAATTATGGTTGTATAGTGTTATTTGTTACTTAAATGAGTTGGTTTGTTTTATTTATGTTTCGTTTTTCTAAGCAAATCCCATTTTTCTAGCAAATATTTAATATCTTTTCAAATTTTCAACAAAATCGTAAAGAAACTGAATGATTCTTCAAAATGACAAGGTTAAATTATGGAAAGTTTTAATATACTTATCCAATTCTTCATTCACCACGTAGTAGAGTTAACAATGTATGCTTCTGAAATGTTAGCACTGATTTTGGATATACTTAAATAATGTAGTCACGGTTCGAATCCAAGCAGCGAGTTCAAGAAGTTTTCCCTCAAGAAATGATGTCACCTTCGAGAGACTACCGGAATGCAAGTTCATAAAAAAAGTCACTATATACCAAGCTGAAATGCTAACTACTTGTTGTTGTTTTGCAGCCATAAAACCAGCAGTGCAGCAACGTGCTGATGCAACTGTACTCCTGAAATGGAAAGTCCTGAAGTTCGCGCTGTCAATTGTGCATTATCAATGCACATCAAAGCTTATAGACACCACGCATGCATCTATTTACCGATGCAAGAACGTTATTCCTTCATGAACTCTAACAATCTTGCTTCTTGCATCACGAGAAAAATAATGCATCACACTCCTTTTGTAGTTGAGCACTTGGACTCCAAAGAGCACAAATATTCAAATTCAATGCTTCTACATGCAACAAACTGGACGCAACATTTCTGCCCCATCTGCTTGAATAAAATGATATGCATTAGGAAGTTTCCCAATATTCTACAATTTCATAATTCGTAATGCGTTATGTATTATATATTAAGATCTATAAATGTGGTTTAGTAATCGGAATCTTCAGATTCACTTTGGTAGTTTGGCAATAAAATGATTTCATCATCTGAATCAATGTCTTCTGTTTCAGATTCAAGAAGCCCGTCGTATTTTCCATTTTTGTTGACGATGAAGACCTGTTCATCTTCAGATTCTGAATCAGATTCTGATTCACTTTCTAAATCCGCATATCTTTTACCATAAAATTGATCATTCTCAGATTCGGATTCGGATTCAGATTCGGATTCAGATTCGGATTCAACATCATCGTAGTGACCCCTTCTATCCAAAATAAGAATTCTATCATCGTCTATGTCAGAAATATCTTCATTTTCAGATTCATTTTCAGATTCAAAGTCAGATGTGTCATAATGTCTATTTTGGTTGACGAGATAAAGTTGTTCGTCTTCTGAATCGACATCCTGGCCGAGATCAGAGTCGTAGTGATTTTTATTAACAAGATATAACTGTTCATCTGCGGAATCAAATTCGTCATCATCAGATTCTTGGTCATTAGTTATGTATGGGAAAATATCTTCATCACCGTCTGCAATTTCGAAAATTTCAACTGTTTCAGTTGGTTCTTCATCGTTCTCGTAGTTGTTTTCATCCAAATCTATTTCGAAAATTTCTTCAGATTCAGAATCAGTTTCAATATCAGATTCGTATTCGGATTCAGAGTCGGATTCGACAGCTTTTCTGGGTATATATACCAACTTGTTATATTTTGGATTGATATGTCTAGGTTTGTTGGCGTAATTTTTGGAAACTTTATAAGTAGATTTTGGGATATATCTATTAGAGTAGGCCAACATTTTGTAAAAAAAGTAAGATGAGATTAAGTTATTGATAATGAAAATTAATTCTACATATCGAGCAATATGTTCACATTATATATTACAAAAGAGTGCTGCAAAGTTTCACCAGGTACAAGATGAACAGGGCTGGTGAAAAAATAAATTCAAATAGAGATGAGTAGAGGACCCCAGAAGTTCCTCGTTGAACTAGAAGCTTCTTCAACCTTAGGCATGTACTATGTCATGTTGCTGCTAGCTTGCTTTAAGAGTCATATCGAACATTAAGAACATTCTAGCAAAACGTATGTACAAATTCGGCGTCCTTACATCTTGTTGCTCATCGCGTAAAAATTTCGCCTTCCAGAAAAATTTTTCAATGCAAAATTAAAAATTACATGCAAATTGTTTTTCATACATGTAGTGATGTAGAGGGTCAAGATTCAAAAAAATTCTCCCGGGGGTGAGTCGAACACCCGATCTCAAGATATCTTTTGAGGTTACAAATTACAGTCTCGCGCCTTAGCCAGCTTGGCCACCGGGAGGAATTGTTGAAGTGTAAGGAATCAAGATGAACATGTTGATTCAAGATGGACAGGTCAGGTGACGAAGGTCAACGACTCACAGGTATACATAAAATGCCGGGTATCCCTAGACTTAATGTCTTTCCAGAAATCCGACGTACAACTC
>ERZ778017.1754-NODE-1754-length-19922-cov-6.134092_pt1 | contig 19922 bp, 17 predicted proteins | sample MGYA00375747_ERZ778017 | MGnify/ENA primary metagenome ERZ778017 (study PRJEB29350, sample SAMN05509838) | bioreactor metagenome | biome: bioreactor; material: wastewater | place: South Africa: University of Cape Town | collected 2014-03-17 ...
CATCAACTCCACCGGGCTGGCGATCGTCTTTGTCCTTTCCATCGGCATTTCTTCCTGGGACAGCCTTCTGCCCGTCCTGCTTCTGGCGGCGGTCGCCGCCTATGTGCTGGGAATGGGACTGCCGACGGTCCCGGTCTATGTGATCGTCGGCACCGTCATCGCGCCGTCCCTGATCGAGCAGGGACTGGCGCCGATCGTCGCCCATCTGTTCGTGTTCTATATCGCGATGCTGTCCATGATCACGCCGCCCGTGGCGATCGCCTGCCTGATCGCGAGCAGCCTGGCCGGCGCCTCGTTCACGAAGACGTCCATGTTCGCCATGAAGTTCGGGTGGCTGAAATATGTGCTGCCCTTCGTGTTCGTGTATTCGCCCGAACTGCTCCTGATGGGCGAGCCGGCTGCCATCGCCGGCGTTCTCGTCGCGACGGCCACGGCCATCGTGCTGATGGCGAATGCGACGAGCGGCTTCGACAAGCAGCCGATCGGGGCGTCAGTCCGCATGATCCACGCCGTGGTGGCCGCCTTTCTCCTCTTGCCCGTGGCCCCCGTCGCCGTGCGGGTCCTGGTATCGATCCCCATCATCGTCTGGTTGAACCGCCACCGGTTCGCGGTCCTGAGGCGACGCCGTGCTGCCTGACGAGCATCCTTGCCGTCGATGCGGCGGGCGGTTACCTTGCGGACGCGGCCTGGAACGGCCGTTGCCAGCCCATCCGTAAGATCGGTCTATGAAAACGCGATTCGGTTTCATCTTAGCGCGAAATTTTACGCTGACGCCGCTGTCCCTCTTCATCGATTCCCTGCGGCTGGCGGGCGACGAAGGCGACCTCAGCCGCAGGCGCGAGTTCGACTGGCAGATCCTGGGCGACGGATTGCCGATCCGTTCCAGCTGCGGCGTGGAGCTTTTGCCGACCGCCCGGCCCGGATCGCCGGACGACTACGACAATATCGTGGTCGTCGGCGGATTGCTCGGCCAGCAGTCGCCGCTGAAGACCAGCGATGAAATGTTCCTGATGCGCGCCGCGCGCGAGGCAAAGCCGATCACCGCCCTCTGCACCGGAAGCTTTATCCTGGCGCGCCTGGGGCTGCTCGACGGCTATGCCGCCTGCGTGAGCTGGTTTCATATCCGGGAGTTCCGCAGCCAGTTCCCGGGCGTCAAGGCGTCCGCCGACCGGCTTTACGAGGTCGACCGCGACCGGGCGACCTGCTCCGGCGGGGTCGGCTCGGCCGATCTCGCCGCGCATTTCGTCTCGGCGGTGCTTGGCGATCAGGCCGCGGAGAAGGCGTCGAAGATCCTCATCCTCGACAGGGTGCGCACCACCCGCGACGCCCAGCCGGTGAGCGACATGTTCTCCACCGACGCCAGCATCGCCGTTCGAAGGGCGTTGCTGCTGATGGAAAGCAATCTTCAGGACCCGCTGGAGATCAGCCGCATCGCGCAATCGGCCGGCCGCTCGCGGCGGCAGCTGGAACGCCTGTTCGGGGTGGAACTCGGCACCAGCCCGAAGGACGCCTACGTCGCCCTCAGGATCGCGAGGGCCGCCGAGCTGTTGACGACGAGCGACATTCCCATAAGCGATGTCGGCTATGAGGTCGGTTTCACCAATGCGGGCCATTTCAGCCGCGTGTTTCGCCAGTTCGCGGGCATATCGCCGTCCGAGCACCGCAAATCGAGCGCGCATTCGAGTTCGCTCAACCTGATCGAGCGCATCCGCGCAAAGGGCAGGAAGTCGAGGGAAGCACCGGCCCCCACGGCCTGAAGGCAGGCGCTATGCGAGCTGAAACCCATGTGCGAGCGGGTCGCGGTCGTCGACAAAGATGGTGTTGTGCCCGATGATGCGCGCCCAACCGCCGACGCTGGGCAGGATGCCCTTGTGGGAGCCGACGTCCACGGCCGCTTCCACCCGGCCTTCGAAAATCGTTCCGATCAGGCTTTCGGCGCGGTAACGGTCTCCGACCTCGAGCCGGCCCTTGCCGCAAAGCTGCGCCAGCCGGGCCGAGGTGCCGGTTCCTCCCGGCGAGCGGTCGATCGCCTTGTCGCCGTAAAACACCGCCGAACGGCCGTCGGCCCCCTCGCTGGCGGGCTTGTCGCACCAGAGCGCGTGATGGACGCCGCGTATCCGCTCGTCGTGCGGGTGCACGGGGTCGCAGATGGCCGCCAGCGCGGTCCGCAGCCGGCGGCTCATGCCGACGATGTCCTCGGCCGAGCAGCCGTCCAGCCCACGCCAGTTCCGCTGCGGCTCCACCACCGCGTAATAATTGCCGCCATAGGCGATATCGACCGTCAGCAGGCCGACACCGGGGACGTCGACCTCGACGTCGGCGGCGTGCAGATAGCTCGGAACGTTGAACATGCGCACGCTCTCGACGAACTCGCCGGGCTTGTCGTAGGCGATATCGACACGGCCGGCCGGCGTTTCGAGCGACAGCTTCCCGGGCACGCGCGGCGTCACCAGCCCTTCCTCGATCGCCACCGTCACCAGGCCGATCGTTCCTGCGCCGCACATCGGCAGGCAGCCGCTGACCTCGATGAACAACACCGCGAAATCGCAGTCCTGCCGCGATGCCGGATAGATGATGGCGCCCGACATGATGTCGTGGCCGCGCGGCTCGAACATCAGCGCCTTGCGTATCCAGTCGTGGTCGCGCACGAAGATCGCGCGGCGCTCGGCTATCGGCAGGTTGGGCAGCAAGGGTCCGCCGGCTGCGACGACACGGACGGGATTGCCGCATGTGTGAGCATCGATGCAAAAGAAGCTGTGCCGCATCCGTTATGGCCTCAACTGCTTACGGGGCGCTGGTTGCGTTGCAGGGCGCTGCGCGACAGCCGGTCGAGCAGCAAGGCGACGGCGACGATGGCGAGACCCGCCCGAAGGCCCAGCCCCATCTCCATGCGGGTCAGTCCGCGCGTCACCTCGCCGCCGAGCCCGCCCGCGCCGACGAGGCCGGCCAGCACCACCATCGCCAGCGACAGCAGGATGCACTGGTTGAGGCCGACCAGGAGCGTCGGCATGGCAGCGGGGATTTCGATCTTGAACAGGATCGCGCGCGGCGGCGCCCCGATGGCCTGCCCGAGTTCCAGCAGGTCCTTGGGAACCTGGTTGAACGCCAGCGTCGTCAGGCGTAGCATCGGCGGGATGCCGTAGACGATTGTGGCGATGATCGCCGGCACGCGCCCAAGGCTGAAGAGCATGACCGCGGGGATGAGATAGACCCATGGCGGCACCGTCTGCATGATGTCGAGCACAGGCCGGACGGCCCGTTCGAACCCCTTCCTGCGGCTGGCGAGGATGCCGAGCGGGAAGGCGATCAGGACGGATATGAGAACGGCGACCGACACCAGCGCGATCGTTTTCATCGAATCCTCCCAAAGCCCCACCAGCAGGCAGAAGCCGAGCGCGCAGGCGGCCAGGATGGCGGACCGCAGGCCGATGAAGGCGAAGGCCAGTCCCGCCGCGACGGCGATCAGCGCATAGGAGGGCACGGACAGGAGCGCCGTTTCGAGGCCCCCGAGCACCGTCTCGATGACCGTGCTGATGGCCGCGAACAGCCAGTGCATATGGGTGTTCAGCCAGTCTATGCCCGGCGCCATCAACGCGCCGGGAGACAGGCGGATGTCCGGCGGGTTCATGGCTGCGCTCCCTGGCCGATGCCGGCGCCGCTTTGCGACAGCCGGTCGAGGACCATCGTCAGCACCACGATGGCGATGGCACCGTCGATCGCCTTGGCGATGTCGAGGGTGCGGATGGCTTCGTAGATGGTCTGGCCCAGCCCGCCGGAGCCGACGATGCCGGCGATGACGACCATGCCGAAGGCCATCATCAGGCTCTGGTTGATGCCGGCCATGATGCTGGGCATCGCGAACGGCAGGCGGATCTTGTAGAACATCTGCCAGCCGTTCATGCCGCTGGCCTGGCCGAGTTCGATGAACTCCACGGGCGTCAGGCGGATGCCGAGCGAGGTGAGGCGCAACGCCGGCGGCAGCGCCACCACGACGGTGGCGACCATCGCGGTCGCCGGTCCGAAGCCGAACAGCGCTATTGCCGGCAGCAGGTAGATGTAGGGCGGCAGCGTCTGGATCAGGTCCATGACCGGCGCCAGCACGCGGTCGAATGCCGGCCAGAAACCGGCGACGACGCCCGTCGGCAGTGCCACGGCAAGGGCGAGCACGGTGGCGGTGACCACGAGCGCGAGCGTGCTCGTCGTTTCCGGCCAAAGCCCCATGGCCGCGCAGAAGACCAGGGCCGCGCCGACGAGCAGCCCCGACCCCAGGCCCATCAGGCGCCAGCCCAGAACGGCGAACACCGCCGCCACGACGTAGAACGGCGGCAGGTCGAGCACCCACAGGATGCCGTCGTAGAAGCCTTCCAGCATTGACCGCAGCAGGCTGAAGGCGAAATCGCCATTGTCGACCAGCCACTCGAGGGCGGCGTCGATCCAGGCGTCGAACATATCGGTCAAGGCCGAGGAATCCATGGCGGTCGCCTCAGCTGGCCGGCGCGCCGGCCGTGGGCGCGGCCGATCGCGTGCCTTTGACCCCGTGCAGCAGATCGCGGACGGTGACGATGCCGACGATCGCCCCCTTGTCCACGACCGCGATGCCGTCGCGCTCCGATTGCATGCTGAGGCCGATGAGCTCGTCGATGTCGGCCTCCGGCGCCGCCTTGGGCAACTGGTCGATGCTCACGGCCGGCTGCCGGCTCCGGTAGTCCGCCACCGAACCCATCACCGAGCGTGCCCTGACCAGGTGCAGCCGCGAGATGCCGGCCACGAACTCCGCGACATAGGCGTCGGCGGGATTGGTGACGATCTCCTCGGCGGTGCCGATCTGGATGATGACGCCGTCCTTCATGATGGCGATGCGGTCGCCGATGCGGATGGCTTCGTCGAGATCGTGGGTGATGAAGACCGAGGACTTTCCGAGCTTCTTGGTCAACTGCCGGAACTCGTCCTGAAGCTGCCTGCGGATCAACGGGTCGAGCGCGCTGAAGGGTTCGTCCATGAGGATGATTTCGGGGTCGGCGGCCAATGCGCGCGCCAGCCCGACGCGTTGCTGCATGCCGCCGGAAAGCTGCGAGGGATAACGGTCGACCCATTCGGCCAGCCCGACCAGCTCCAGCGCCTTGCGGGCCGTCTCGTTGCGCGCGGCTTTCGGCACGCCCTGGACTTCGAGGCCGAAGGCGGCGTTTTCCAGCACGGTCCGCTGCGGCAGGAGCGCCACGCTCTGGAACACCATGCCGATATGGCGCGCCCGCATCTCGCGCAGTTCGGCCGCGCCGAGCCGCGCCAGATCCTTGCCCTTCACAAGCACCTTGCCCAGGCTTGGCGCGATCAGGCGGTTGAGCAACCGGATCAGGGTCGACTTGCCGCTGCCGGAAAGCCCCATCACGCAGAAGACCTCGCCGCGGCGCAGCTGGAAGCTGGCGTTGGAAACGCCCACGACGCAATTATAGTCGCTGAGCACCTGGGTCTTCGTCAGCCCGCCCTCGGTCACCGCCTTGATCGCGGCGTCGGACTTGTCGCCGAAGATCTTCCAGACCGACTGGCAGTCGACCAGCACTTCGTCGGTATCGATTGTCGGGGAGTTCATTGCGCCCTCCGGTTTGGTTCGCCGCGCAGGGGTCTGACGCGCGATTTTTCTACGGCCGCCCGCGCGCATGGCCGGGCGACCGTTCGAGCGGCTATTCGCTCTTGATGTTTTCCCAGCGCTTCAGGAGGTCGGCATGGCCGTCGATCCAGTCCTTGACGGCCTCGTCCATCGACTTGCCGTCCTTGACCGCACCGTTGATCGCGGTGATGTCGGCCAGCGGCACGTAGACGCTGGCGATCGCCTCGCGCGCATGCGGGTGGTCGGCGGAAAAGCCCTTCTGGCCGATCCAGTAGTAGCTCTGCGGCGGCGGGAACACGCCCTTGGGGTCCTGAAGGAACTTGACGTCGAACTTCTGCGCCATCCACGAAGGGGTCCACAAGGTGACGACGACCCAGTCCTTGCGGTCGATCGCCGCCTTCAAGGCGGCCGTCATCGCCGCGCTGCTGCCCTCGACCAGTTGCAGCTTGAGGTCGTAGGCCTTCACCGCATCGGCCGCGTCGCGCATGAGGCCGGAACCCGGCTCGATGCCGACGATCTTTCCACCGAACTTGTCGGCGCTGTCGTTGAGCTGGTCCGTGGAATCGATGGTGACGTAGCTCGGCACGGCGAATGCCTGGAACAGGCCATGCGAGACCGGCGAGAGCTTTTCGAGCTTGTTCTTGTTCTTGTTCCAGTAATCCTGGGCGACGTAATCGGTCTGCGACGCCAGGATCTGGACGTCGCCCTTGGTGAGCGCGGCATAGGCGATGCCCCATTCCGAGAATTCGGTGACCTTGACGGTGTAGCCGGCGTCTTCCAGGACCTTCTTGGTGATGCCGGTGATCGGGGTCAGGTCCTCCCACGACATCGTGCCCATGCTGATGGTCTTGTCTTCCGCATGGGCCGGCAGCATGGCCAGCCCGACCATCGTTGCGGCGCAAAGCGCCTTCCATATCGCTTTCATTCTTGCAGTCCTCCGTTAGGTTTCCATTCGTTAAAAGACCAAGGCAGCGCCTTCGCCATTGCACGGCAGGGGGTTAGCCTTCGCGCCCCGCCCGCAATTCCTGCCAACGGATGACGGCGTTGGCGCCGAGCCATGCCAGCGGCTCGGGCGGCAGCCTGCTCGGCTGCGGCTGGTTCCTGTATTTTTCCAGCGGCTCGGAGGTCGTCCCCGTTGCCAGGTCGGCGGCCATCATGCCCGCGAGCGTGCTCTTGACCGTGCCCAGTCCGTTTTCGCAGCAGGCGGAATAGAGGTTTTCCTCGATCTCGCCGAAGGCGGGCGTGTGGTTCCAGCTGAGGCACAGGCGCCCCGCCCAGCTGTACTCGAACGGCAGTTTCGCAAGATCGGGAAAGCGCGCGTCGAAGGAATGCCGCTGCTCCGCGGCGATGCGCGCGACGCGCCTTTGCGACACCCTGATGCTCGGGTCGTAGGTGAAACGGGTTCGCACGACGATGCGCGAGCGGCCGTCGGTGGTGATCTTGCGGATGGTGGCGCCCATCGGGTCGGCCGGAAGCAGCCCCCAGCGGTCCCCGCCTCCGGCATGGCCGCCGAAATCCCGTTGCGAGAAGGGCGCGGTCATCGATGCATAGGTGAAGACATGCATCAGCCGGCCGCGGAAATGGCCGAAATCCTGAATGTGCCCGTTGACGCCGAGGATCACCCTGGGCGCCGTCACCGACCCTTTGGGCGAGCGCGCCTTCCAGTTCGCGCCGTCCCGGTTCAGTTCCACGACCGGCGAATTCTCGAAGATGTCGATCCGGGAATGAAGCCCCTGCATCAGGCCGTGGATATAGTCCGCCGGCTGGATCATGGCCGCGCCCGGCGTATAGAGGCCGCCCAGATAATAGGTCGACCCGGTGATCTCGCGCATTTCGGCGGCGTCGAGCTTCTTGTAGGCCTCGCCGATCCGATCGAGCGAGCGGGCGAAATTGTCGTTGAGCCGCAAGCCGCGCCCGCTCGCCGCCGCGTTGATCTTGCCGGCGGGATCGAAGGTCTGCGCGGCCATGCCGTATTCGGCCGCGGCTTCAGCGGCAAACGAGATCGCCAGGCGGTTCTGTTGGATTTCGAGGGCCGTCGAAGCCTCGTCGGCGACGGAATATTCGCCCGACGTCAGGCTGTGCGGCACGTCGATCATGAAGCCGGAATTGCGGCCGGCCGGACCTTGCGCCACCTTGCAGGCGTCGACCACCACGATCTTGTCGCCGGGGCGCAGCCGGGCGAGCCGGCGCGCCGCCGACAGGCCGGCGAAGCCGGCGCCGACGATGAGCCAGTCGGCGTTGACATCGCCGTCGAGCGTCCGCACGGGCAGGGTTCGGCTGCTGATCGCAAGCCAGCCCGAGGTCCCGGTGTCGACCGGCAGACGCCTGACGCGGGGGTCGCTCATCTCACCGTCTCGTCGACCGAGCGATCCGAAACGTCGATCCAGATCGTCTTGAGCTCGGTGTACTGGTCGTGCGCCCAGATCGACTTGTCGCGGCCGCCGAAGCCGGATTGCTTGTAGCCGCCGAACGGCGTCGTCACGTCGCCCTCGCCGAAGCAGTTCACCGTGACCACGCCGGCGCGGATGTCGCGCGAAAGGCGGATCGCGTTCTTGAGGCTGGACGTGTAGACCGAGGCAGTCAGCCCGTAGGCGGTGTCGTTGGCGAGGGCGACCGCTTCCGAGAGGCTGTGGAAGGTTGTGACGGAAAGCACCGGCCCGAAAATCTCCTCCTGGAACAGACGGCTGTCGCGGCCGACGCCGTCGATCACCGTCGGCTCGACGAAGATGGCCTTCTGCGTCTCGCCGCCGAAGGCGACGACCAGCTTCTCGGCCTTCACCTGGTCCAGGTAGGACTGGACCTTTGCGAAATGCGCCTTGCTGACCAGCGAGCCGACGCGGTTTTCGGGATCGAGCGGGTCGCCCATCTTCCATTCGCGCATATAGGCGCCGATGCGCTGCATCAGTTCGTCCTTGACGTCGGCATGGACGATCAGGCGCGAGGTGGCCGAGCAGTTCTCGCCCATGTTCCAGAAGGCGCCGTTGACGACCTGCTCGGCGACCAGATCGAGGTCCTCGACGTCGGCCAGCACGACGGCGGGGTTCTTGCCGCCGCATTCGAGCACGATGCGCTTGAGGTTGGAATCGGCGGCGTAGCGCAGGAAGCGCCGGCCCGTGGCGGTGGAGCCGGTGAAGCTTACCATGGCGACGTCCATATGCATGCCGATCGGCTCGCCGGCGTCCTTGCCGCTGCCCGTCACCACGTTGAACACGCCGGCGGGGATGCCGGCCTCATGCGCGAGTTCGGCGACGCGCAGCGTCGTCAGCGAGGTTTCCTGGGCCGGCTTGACCACGATCGAGCAGCCGGCGGCGAGCGATGGCCCGATCTTCCACGCCAGCATCAGCAGCGGGAAGTTCCACGGCAGCACCAGGCCGACCACGCCGATCGGCTCCCGCACCACCATGGTCAGCGCATCCGGGCCGACCGGGGCCATGTTGTCGTAGATCTTGTCGATCAGTTCGGCATGCCAGCGGATCGTGTGGACGGTGTCGGGAATGTCGACCGTCTGGCATTCGCTGACCGGCTTGCCGCTGTCGAGGCTTTCCAGGACGGCGAGTTCGTGGCGGTTGCGCTCGATCAGCTTGGCGAGCTTCAGGAGAGCCGCCTTGCGCTCGCCGGGCGCCCGCAGGCGCCAGCGGCCGTCGTCGAAGGCTTCCTTCGCCTTCTCCACGGCGTAGTCGACGTCGGCGGCCTCGCAGGCGGCGACCTCGGCCAGGACCTTGCCGGTCGCCGGATTGAGGGTCTTGAAGGTCTTGCCGGACATGGCCGGCCGGAAAGCGCCGTTGATGAAGGCGTTCGACGGGAACGTCAGCGTTTCGGCAATCGCCGCGTATTCGGCGGCGGTCAGGACATCATGCATTGTTGGCTCCCGCGGTGATCTGCGCGATAGTCCGCTTCAGGTTGGTGACGATGGTTTGCAGGCTGCGCTTCTCGTCGGTATTCAGCCCGCGCAGCGGCGCCCGCACCGAACCCGTCTTCAGCCCGGCCAGTTCGCAGCCGAACTTGATCGACTGCACGAACTTTCCGCCTTCGAGGAAATCCATCAGCGGCAGCATGGCCGACATGATGCGGCGGCCCTTGTCGAAGTTCTTCTCGATGACGCAGGCCTCGTAGAGCGCCACATGCTCGCGCGGGATGAAGTTGGAGCCGGCGCAGACCCAGCTGCGCGCGCCCCAGGCGAAGAACTCCAGCGCCTGGTCGTCCCAGCCGCAGGAGAGCGCGATGTGCGGAAAGTCGCGCGCCATCATGTGCACGCGCCCCATCTCGCCGGAGCTTTCCTTGATGGCGACGACGTTCTTCGACCTGCCGACCCGCGCCAGGTAGTCCGGCCCCATGGTGACGCCCATCCGCGCCGGATAGTTGTAGAGCATGATCGGCAGGTTGGCGGCGCGATCGATCGTCAGCGCATGGATGGCGTTCTCCTGCTCGGTCGGCAGGGCGTAGGGCGGCGAGGTGACGAGGATGGCGTCCGCATGCGCCGCCCTGGCGGCCTTGGCGTATTCGACGGCGTCCTCGGTGCGCGTCGCCCCGGTGCCGACGATGAGCGGCAGCCGCGTGCCGACGACCTCGCGCGCATAGGCGGCGAGGTCGAAGCGTTCCTGCGCGGTGTGGGCGTAATATTCGCCGGTCGAACCGGCGACCACGATGCCGTGGACCTTCGCCTCGATCAGCGATTCGAGAACGGCCGCGAACGCCTGCCTGTCGATCCGGCCGTCCGCCGCGAGCGGCGTGACCGCGGGCGTGTAGATGCCTTCGAATTTCAAGACGACTTCTCCATTGAGGCGTTCTGCGGACCATCGACGAGGGCGTCCGCCTTCAATGGCGCCGGCGCGATGAACATCTCCATATTTTCGCGGGACAGTTCCCAGTGGTCGAAAACCAGATCGACCACGGCATCCTCGTCATGGGCGGCGATGGCGGCGATGAAGCCGTCATGATGCTCCACGGACAGATGCAGGCGGCGGTTCATGTCCTCGTTGCGCGGGTGGAAGAAGGTGTGGCCGATGCGGGCGTGGTCGATGAGCAGCCGGCTGAGGCTCGGGCGCAGATAGACGTTGCCCGACATCTCGCCCATGATCTCGTGGAACCGGTTGTTCTCCAGAACCATGGCCAGCACGTCGTGGGCGAGGCTGGCGGCGCGGAAGCGCTCCTGCGTCTCCTTCAGGTCGGCGAGCTGCCGCGGCTTGAAGTTCTGGACCGCGAGGCGGCCGATCGCGGCGTAGATCATCGGTGCGACCTGGAAGAAATTGCGCAGCGTCGAGTGGCTCATGGGAGCGACGCGGGCGCCGCGGTTCTCGCGGATGTCGACATAGCCTTCCCCCGCCAGGCGGCGGAAGATCTCGCGGACCGGGGTGCGCGAAAGGCCGTAGCGCTCGCTCAGCGCCACTTCGTCCAGATCGGCGTCCGGATCGAGTTCCATCGTCAGGATCTGACGCTTCAGATCGTCGTAGAGACTGCTCTTGCGGCTTTTCATCCAACCCTCGAAGCCTGTCGGCGACGGCCCCCGTCGCCCCGGTGCGTGGCCTTTCGCACGGTCCATGCCGTTACGTCAAGCAAATTGTATTTTTTAAGTACACTTTATTTTCTGAAATAGGAATACAATCTGGATGGGAGCGCCCAGTGGCCGCCGCGCACCGGCGCCGGCCGTTCCGTTCTCGTTTCAGTCGTGTTGCGCGGGTGGAACGGGTGCGTTGCCGCTTACGCCTGGCCGAGCCTCATATGGACGGGCCAGGCCACCGGCCGCTTGCGTCCGCGCGGCCCCCAAAGCCGGGAGAGGTCGGCGGCGAAGGTTTCGGGGATGTCGCCGCGGCCGGCCTCGATCGCGCGTCGCGTCGCCGACCATGTGGAGACGTAACCGAGCAGGTCGCCCAATCCCCAGTTGCGCTCGATCGTGAATTCGGGGGCTGCAAGCTCCGCGAAGGGGAACGCGATATCGGCATAGCCGCCGTCCACGAGCTTGCGCTCCGGCGGCCAGTAGGGGCCGATCTCCTGCCGGTAGAAGTGGCGGAACCGTTCATCGAGGTCGGCGGGTTGCAATCGCAGGACGCCGTAGCTGACCAGCGCGACGACGGCGTCGCGGCGGCCGACACGGCGCGCCTCCTCGTAGAAGCGCGGCAGGTCGAACCAATGGGCCGCCTGCGCGGCGGCAATGAGGTCGGCGCAGTGGTCCGGCAGCGGAATGTTCTCTGCCGGTGCGCAGACATAGCGGACACGCTCGTGGGTGTTGGCGTTGGCGATCTGGTCGGCGCTCGGGTCGAGGCCGACGACCTCGCCGAAATGGGCGGCAAGCTGCGCCGTGAGTTGTCCGTTGCCGCAGCCGACGTCCACCGCCCGCTCGCGCGCCGGCGCCGTCCCTGCAAGGAAACGGGCGAGGCCGACGGGATATTCCGGCCGAAAGCGGGCGTAGGCGCCGCCGCCTTGCTCGAACCAGTTTTTCGGGACTTTCGCGTCAAGCGTCATCGACGAATTCTTCCGCGTCCATAACAGTCTCTAGGTAAAGGGGGGCGACAGCCTTTCGATCTCGGTGGCGGCCGTGGCCGTGAGCCAGTTGATGAAGGGCTCCACCTGCTCCTGATGCTCTTTTCGCGCCACGGCATAGATGCCCGTGCTCAGAGCGATCGGGCTGTCGAGCGCTTTGACGAGGTGACCCTGGCTGATCAGGTCCGATGCCGTTCCTATCCAGCCCAGGGCCACGCCCCGCCCGCTCAGCGCGGCTTGCATCATCAGAAGATGATTGTCGAAGCTGGGTCCCGGAAGGCCGCCTTTCATGGCGACGCCGAAATGCTCGAACCACTGATACCAGTCGAACCACGACCGCTCGAGGGAGAGCGCATGAAGCAGCGTGTGATCGAGCAGGTCGGCCGGGCAGCCGATGCGTGGATTTCGGTCGAGGTATTCCTGTGTGGCGACGGGAACGATCCGTTCCTGGAACAGGAGATGGGATGCGCCGTCGGGCCAGTTGCCATCCCCGAAGCGCACCGCGACATCGATGTCGTCATCGAGCAGCGCAGGACCCTGGTAGGTGGTCACCAGATTGATCTGCTGGTTCGGATAGGCAAGGTGAAAGAACTTCAGCCTCGGCAGCAGCCAGTAATTCCCGGTGGCCAGGTTGCAGGAAATGGTCAGCGTGCTGTGGGACGGGGAGCGTTGCAGCGACTTGCCCGCCGCCATGAGCTGGTTCAGGCAGCCGGTCAGCGTCGCCATGTACGCGGTGCCGTCCACGGTGAGGCTGATCGGCCGGGTGGTGCGGTCGATGAGTTGAACGCCGAGAAATTTCTCGGCGGTGGTGACCGCATGGCTGACGGCGGACTGGCTGATGTTCAACTCCCTGGCCGCGCCGGAAAAGCTGGCATGGCGCGCCGTGGCCTCAAGGGCGAGCAGCGACCTCAACGGCGGGATGAACTTCCAGTACCTCTGCATGAATTTCTTTCATACTCGGATGAATCGATTCCCGATTGTTCCGGAGCCTTCCTACCATAGAAATCGGCACAAGGGCCGCGATCAAGCGGAAACCGGTCCCGATGCAAACATAGGACAGGCATGATGGAAAGCACAGCGGCGTTACTGGATGTCACGATAGCGGGTCCCGTGATGGAAGTCGCGATGAAGCGTCCGCCCGTCAACGCGATCAACCTGTCGCTGAGCCGTGAACTGTATGCGGCCTTCAGCACGCTGAACGACGATCCCGATCTGCGGGTCGGCCTCCTTTCAAGCGCCGGGAACGCCAAGAACATATTCTCCGCCGGCTGGGATTTGAAGGCCTTTGCCGCGGGCGAAAGCACCGATCCGGAGCAGGGTTTCGATCTCGGCCCGGGCGGGCTCGGCGGCCTGCCCGAGTTTTTCGACCTGTACAAACCCGTTGTCGTCGCGCTCGCCGGCGGCGCCATCGGCGGCGGCTTCGAGCTGGCGCTGGGCGGCGATGTCATCATCTGCGCGGAAGACGCCTATTTCTGGCTGCCCGAGATGCAGCGCGGCTTCCTGCCCGATGCCGGCGCCATCCAGAAGCTCCACCACCGCATCCCGTGGAGCGTGGCGATGGACATGATCCTGACGGGGCGCAAGATGTACGCCGACGAAGCCAGGCATTGGGGCCTCGTGCGCGACGTCGTGCCGGTAGGCGAACTGATGGCTCATGCCCGCAGCGTGGCCGCCACCATCGCCGCGGGCGCGCCTTTGGTCGCCATCGCGCTCAAGGAATACATGCGAAAGTACGGCCACGCCTCTGTCGAGGAATCCCATGCCGCGACGCGGCGCGCCTGGGTGGGCCGCAGCGACATGCCGCATTACGAACGGATGATCCGTTCCGACGATTTCCGGGAAGGCTCGGTCGCCTTCACGGAAAAACGCTCTCCCGCGTTCAAGGGTTAGGGGCCTGGGATCGTGACGCACCGTCTTGCCCCGATGATCGACGCCCGGTCCATGGCCGTGGTCGGCGCTTCCGCACGAATCGGCTCCTTCGGCGCGCGGCTGGCCGCGGCCACCCTTTCGGGCGGCTTCCAAGGGAAGATCAGCTTCGTCAGTCCACGCGGCGGCACGATCCTCGACCGTGAGGCAGTGCCTTCCATAGGCGATCTCGATTATGCGCCGGACGTCGCGGTGCTGGGGGTGGGCAGCGCCAATCTGGAACGCGCGCTCATCGATGCCATTGAAAAAGGCGCCCGTTCGGCGGTCATCTTCGATACCTGTCACGGCGCGCGCGAAGACGGCCAACCGATCCTCGATCGCCTCAAGGCCATCGCCCGGGAGGCTGATATTCCCGTATGCGGCGGTTCGGGAATGGGCTTCATAAACATCCGCGCCGGTCTGGTCGCCAGCTTCTATCCCGCGGACCATCTGAAGCCCGGCGGCATATCCCTGATCGCCCATTCCGGCAGCGTCTTCACCGTGCTGGGCATGAACGATCCGCGTTACCGTTTCGACATGATGGTGTCGCCGGGCCAGGAGATCGGCGCCACCATCGACGAATACGTCACCTATGCCGTCGGCCGCGAGACGACCAGGGTTGTCGCGCTCTTCATGGAAGCCGCGCGCAATCCTGAGCGGCTGGTCGATAGCCTGAAGCTGGCGCGTGCGCGCAACGTCCCCGTCGTCGTCTGCAAGGTCGGCCGCAGCGAGGAAAGCGCCCGGCTGGCGCGCTCCCATACCGGTGCGCTGGTCGGCTCGAACGAAGCCTATGCGGCGATCTTCGAAGAGTGCGGAGCCATTGCCGTCGATACGGTGGATGATCTCATGAACACCGCCTTGCTGTGTTCGACCGGCCGCAAGCCCGGCCCCGGCGGCGCGGGGCTGGTGACGGACAGCGGCGGCCTGCGTGAAATGCAGGTCGATCTGGCGATGGAAACCGGCACGCCGCTTGCCGTCTATAGTGAAGCCACCCGTAATGCGCTGCGCGCGGCCCTGCCGGCTGAGCTCGTACCGTCGAATCCGCTCGATTGCGCGGCGGATTTGACGGACGAGTTTCCGAAGGTCTTCGAGCGCGGCCTCAAGATATTTGCCGCCGCGCCGGAGGTTTCCATGCTGGGGCTGGAGGCGGATCTTCGCGACGATTACATATATGAAGAAGGGATACTGGCGCTTGCCAAGTCGCTGGCGACCCTGACGGACAAGCCCTGCTTCTTCTATACGAGCTTCGGCCAAGCCAGCAACCGCCGCCTCGGCGACGAACTGGCGGATGCGGGCGTTCCTTGCCTGAATGGCGCCGGCGCTATGATGACGGCGGTACGGAAATTCCAGAGATGGGCCGACGCTTCCTCGCAGGCGAACGAAGAGGCTACGGAAGCCGCCGACGAAGGCCTCGTCGCCTGCTGGAGGCACCGTCTTGCTTCGCCGATGGACGAGTTCGCCAGCCTCGGGCTGCTGCGATCCTTTGGCATGGATACCGCAGACAGCGCGATCTGCGACAATCCCGAAATGCTGGGCGAGGCGGCGGCGCGGATCGGATTTCCGGTGGTTCTGAAGACGGCGGAACCCGGCATCGACCACAAGAGCGACAAAAGCGGCGTGTTGCTGGGCCTTGCTGACGAGGCCGCCTTGAGGGCTGGCTACGAAGACCTGTCCCCACGGCTCGGGCGGCGGGTGATCGTGCAGAAGATGGCCGGCAAGGGCGTCGAACTCGCCTTCGGCTGCGTGAACGATCCGGATTTCGGGCCGTTGGTCATGGTCTCGGCCGGCGGCACCCTTGTGGAACAGTTCGATGAGCGCCGATACGCGCGCGCACCGTTCGGGCCGGCCAGGGCGGAAGCCATGATCCGCAGCCTGAGGATCGCGCGCCTGATCGATGGGGTTCGTGGCGATGCGCCCCGCGACATGAAGGCGGCCGCGCGGGCGCTGAGTTCCTTCTCCCGCGCTTGCGCCGCCCTGCGCGCGAGCATCGCCGAAATCGACGTCAACCCGGTAATCGTATCCACCGACGGAGCGGTCGCGGTCGATGCGCTGATCGTGCCGGCGCCCGAACCCTGAATGTCGATTGGCCCTAGAATGAAGATATCGATCCTCGGCTGTGGAGTGATCGGCGCGGGATGGGCCGCACGGTTTCTGTTGAATGGCCATGACGTCCGCGTTTTCGACCCGTCCCCCGACGTGGAACGCATCATGGGGGAAGTGCTGGCCAGCTGCCGCGCCAGCTTGCCGGCCCTTTACGACCGCGCCCTGCCCCCTGCCGGGCGCCTCGACTTCGCGCAGACCGCGGCCGAGGCGGTGGAAGGCGCCGAGTGGGTGCAGGAGAGCGTACCCGAACGGCTGGAGGTCAAGCGGCGGCTCTATGCGGCAATCGAGCCGCATCTCGCAAAGGAAGCGATCCTGGCTTCCTCGACCTCGGCCATCCTGCCCAGCAAGCTCCAACAGCTTTGCAGCGTGCCCGAGCGGTTGATTGTCGCCCATCCCTTCAATCCCGTCTATCTGGTGCCGTTGGTCGAGGTGGTGGGATCGGACCTGACGCCGCCGGCCTTGAAGACGCGGGCTGCCGAAATCCTGCGCGGTATCGGCATGCACCCCCTGGTGCTGGATCGCGAGATCGACGGCTTCATCGGCAATCGCCTGCAAGAGGCCGTGTGGCGGGAATCGCTGTGGATGGTTCGGGACGGCGTCGCCACGACCGCCCAGATCGATGAGGCGATCCTTTACGGCTTCGGCCTGCGCTGGGCGCAGATGGGCCAGTTCGACACCTATCGCCTGGCAGGCGGCGAAGCCGGAATGCGCCGTTTCCTTGAGCATTTCGGCGCCTCGCTGGCCGACCCGCTGACGCATCTGATGGACGTTCCCGATCTCGATGCGGCGCTGATCGACCGCATCGCCGCTCAGTCGGAAGCCCAGTCGGGCGGACGGACCATCCGGGAAATGGAACGGGCGCGCGACGCCGGCCTGGTTGCGCTGATCCGGGCCTTGAAGCCGCGCCAGGTCGGGGCAGGGAGGACGATCCGCGCTCACGAGGCGCAGTTGCGCCTCGATCGCGACGACGGGCTTCCCATCACCGCAAGGCGGGTCGTCCCGTCCAGCTGGATCGATGCCAACGGCCATATGAACGAGACGCACTATGTCGAGATCGCGTCCAACGCAGCCGACGCGCTGACGGAAAGTTGCGGCGTCACCGCCGACTATATCGCGGCCGGCCGCAGCCATTTCACCGCGGAGACCCATGTTCGCTACCTGGCCGAATTGCGCCAGGGGGAAGAGATCACGGTTCGCACCCAGGTCTTGCACGGCACCGGCAAGAAAACCCATCTGTTCCACAGCCTCTATGGTCCCGATGGAACCCTGGCGGCGACCGTCGAGATGATGATCCTGCATGTCGACCTGAACACGCGGACCGTCTGCGAGCCGTTGCCTTCTGTTGCGAGCGCCTTGAAGAGCCTGGAAGAGGCCCATGCGCGCCTGCCGCTTCCGCAGGGAGCCGGGCAGGCTGTCCGCACCCTGTCCGGGCAGGCCCCGCCCGAACGCAAGGAGGCTTTGGGATGAGGGCGTCGTTGCGGGAGGCTGTGACGAACCTTGGCCGGAGCGGGAGTCCCGGCACGGTGGAAGCCAGGCTTCCGGGTGCTTTTTTGCCCCGCCACGGCAACTCGACGGCAGTTCGAATACGGCGATTAAAGCTACTATTTGGTCGCATGAGGTCAAATCCGGGGGGCGCTTCATGCTAGCCTTCGGGGAACGAAGAAGAACAATTCGAACGGGAACCTTATTGGTGTTGCACATCAACCTGTGGAGGGGAGGATGATTTGGCGGCTGATATTCGGTAGGCTTTGCACCGCTGTCCTCACTCTCGTTCTGGTCTCCGCGGTAATTTTTGCCATCATGGAGGTGCTGCCGGGCGACGTCGCGTCGCGAATACTCGGACGGGACGCCACGCCGGAGAGCCTGGCGGCGCTGCGCGCCCAGCTCAATCTCACGGACCCTGCGCTGGTTCGTTACGCGCGCTGGCTGGGCGGCGTGGTCCAGGGCGATTTCGGCACGGCGCTGACCAGTTCGCGGCCGATCACCGAGATCCTGGCGCCGCGTATCTTCAACACCCTGATGCTCTCCACCCTGGCGTTCCTGATCTATATTCCGTTGGCTGTCGTGCCGGCGCTGATCCAGGCCGTGCATCGCGAGCAACCGGTCGATCATGCCCTTTCCATCGTCACGCTGGCGCTGTTGTCGATGCCGGATTTCCTGCTGGCGACCCTGCTGCTGATCCTGTTCGTGATCATGGTTCCGGTGTTGCCCGCGATGTCGCTGGTCGACGCGTCCACCGGCGTCGGAGACTACCTGCGCGCCCTGATCCTGCCGGCGACGACGCTCGCCATCGTGATGGCGGCTTACGCGGTGCGCATGTTGCGCGACAACCTGATCGAGGTGCTGGAATCCGAGTATGTGCGCATGGCCGAGTTGAAAGGCCTGTCGCGGCGCGCCGTGCTGTTGCGTCACGCCCTGCCGAATGCGCTGGTGCCGACCCTTAACGTTACGGCGCTCAATCTCGGTTACCTGATCGGCGGCGTCGTCATCGTCGAGAAGGTGTTCGGCTTCCCTGGCTTCGGCAGTCTTCTGGTCGATTCGCTGCAACTGCGCGACCTGCCTCTTATCGAAACGACGGTGCTGATCGCCGCCGCTGTCTACACCGTCGCCAACCTCCTTGCGGATATCGGCGCGATCCTGTTCAATCCGCGCCTGAGGACCCGCTGAGATGGCGCTTTCCGCTCCGCAGATAAGCAGCGCTCGCGGTTTCCAGGTCGTCCGGTTCTGGCGGCGCGCGCCGAACAGCTTCCGGATCGGTGCTGCGATCCTGCTCGCACATTTCGTCGTCGCCGTCACCGGGCCGTTCTGGGCGCCCTACGGCTTCAGCCAGATGGGAGCGGGCGTGCCGCTGTCCGGCATGAGCTGGTCGCACCCGTTCGGCCTCGACCAACTTGGCCGGGATATCTTCAGCCGCGTCGTCTACGGCTCCCATATCGTGCTTGCGCTGTCGCTTTCGGGAACGGCGCTCGGCATTGCAATCGGCTCGGTGATCGGGCTGATTTCGGGCTATGTCGGCGGCTTGGCCGACGAGATCGTGCAGCGGCTGCTCGAGGCCCTGATCAGCATCCCCTTCCTTGTCCTGGCGCTGATCGCCATCGCCGGCGCGGGGCCGGAGCTTTCCGGCAATCCGCTGCTGATCGTGCTGGTCGTAGCCCTCGTCTACGCGCCGCGGGTGGCGCGCATGGCACGCGCGGCCGCCCTGGACATCGCCACGCGCGACTTCGTCACGATGGCTCGCCTGCGGGGCGAAAGCGCCTGGTCGGTGATGCGCCGCGAACTCCTGCCCAACGCCAGCGGCGTCCTGCTGGTCGAATTCGCGTTGCGGGCCGGCTATGCCCCGGTGCTGATCGGCTCGCTGGGCTTCCTTGGCTTCGGCATGCGGCCGCCGACGCCGGAATGGGGGCTGATGATCAGCGAGAACCGGGCGTTGCTGATCGTCTCGCCGGTCACGGTGCTGGGTCCGGGACTGACGCTTGCCTCTCTCGTCATCGGCCTCAATCTTTTCACAGACGGCCTTGCCCGAATTCTCGGCCGCACCGTGCAGGTAGCCGGCAAATGAGCGCCAATCCTTCCATGACGGCCGCGCCGCTTCTCGATGTCCGCGACCTCGAAATCGCCTACCGGCAGGGCGATGGCTGGGTCCGCGTGCTGCACCGGGTGAATTTCAGGATCGAGGGCGGCGAGGTGTTCGGCCTGGTCGGCGAATCCGGCTGCGGCAAGTCGACGGTTGCCTATCAGCTGCTTGGCTACCGGCGTCCGGGCAGCCTCGTGGAGGGCGGCGAGGTCCTGTTCAAGGGGCGGGACCTGCTGCGCTTGCGGCGGGAGGAACTCG
>ERZ778017.1758-NODE-1758-length-19910-cov-5.298514_pt1 | contig 19910 bp, 24 predicted proteins | sample MGYA00375747_ERZ778017 | MGnify/ENA primary metagenome ERZ778017 (study PRJEB29350, sample SAMN05509838) | bioreactor metagenome | biome: bioreactor; material: wastewater | place: South Africa: University of Cape Town | collected 2014-03-17 ...
CGTCGCTTCCGATCACCCGCTGCAGGTCGGCGGTAGCCCGGCGACTCGCCTGGTAGAGCAGACTTTGCAGTGAAGGAGCGGAATCGGGAGCGCCGACGGACAGCAGCGGGTGTTCGGGGGACATTCCGGAAAGAAGCCGAGCTCGGTTCGAACCGGCCGATCTTACCCGCTTGCACCCCATGCGGGCACTCGCTAGACTAACTGACTTCGGAGTCATTTAATCGATGCCGCCCCCCGCCCCCGCCGCGCCGCCCGCGAACGACCGGCCCGCGCCGGCCCGCGCCACACGCCGCTGGGCCCGCCGCAAGGACGCGCGCCCCGGCGAGCTGCTGGAAGCGGCCCTCGATCTCTTCGTCGATCGCGGCTTCGCCGCCACGCGCCTGGAAGACGTCGCGCAACGCGCCGGCGTCAGCAAGGGCACGCTGTATCTCTACTACGCGAACAAGGAAGAGCTGCTGAAGGCAGTGGTGCGCGCCAATCTCATCCCGCTGATCGACGCTTTCGCCGAGGAGATCCGCCGCTCGGAGGCGCCCTGCGCCGAGCAGCTGCGGCTCTTCTTCCGCAAATGGTGGGAAACGGTGGGCGCCACCCGCTACGCCGGCATCGCCAAGCTCGTGGTCGCCGAATCGGGCAACTTCCCCGAACTCGCGCGCTTCTTCCAGCAGGAAGTGATCCTCCCCGTGATGGTCGCGCTCGCCTCGATCGTGCGCCGCGGCATCTCGCTCGGCGAATTCCGCGAGATCGACGTCGAGGCGTCCGCGCCGCTGTGGATGTCGCCCCTGGTGTTGCGTGCGATCTGGGAACACTCGATCGCGCCGTGTTGCCCGCCCGACTTCGACATCCCGATCGAGCGTTTCCTCGACACGCACCTGGCCTACGTGCTGCGCACGCTGTCCCTCGAAACCTGATTGCTAGAATGCCGCCACTTCCCCTCTCTCCCGCGCCCCTCATGGACTTCGAACGCGCCCGTTTCAACATGGTCGAGCAGCAGATCCGTCCATGGGACGTACTCGACCCCGACGTGCTCGAGACGCTGTTCGCCGTTCACCGTGAAGACTTCGTTCCGCCCGCATACCGCGCGCTCGCGTTCAGCGACCTCGAGCTTCCGCTGACGCTCGACGGCGTCGCCACCGGCGAGAGGATGCTCTCGCCGAAGCTGGAGGCGCGCATGCTGCAGTCGGTGCTGCCCGAACGCGTGCATTCGGTGCTCGAGATCGGTGCGGGATCAGGACACATGGCCGCACTGCTCGCGCAGTTCGCGCGCCAGGTGACCACCTGCGAGCTTCGCGAAGACCTGTGCCGCTTCGCGCGCTCGAACCTGAAGAAGGCCGGCGTGGGCAACGTCAGCGTCGAGCATCGCAACGGCCTGGACGTCGCGGCCGAGGGCGGCTTCGACGTCATCGTGCTGTCGGGCTCGGTGCAGTTCGTTCCCGATACGCTGATGCAGCGGCTGAACCCGGGCGGTCGGCTCATCGCGATCGTCGGCGAGCCGCCGGTGATGAGCGCGCAGCGCATCGTTCGCACCGGCGAGCGCGAGTTCCACAGCGAGAAGCTGTTCGAAACCGCGGCGCCGCCGCTGCGCGAGTTCCCGCAACGCGACCGCTTCCGCTTCTGATGCCGCGCGAAAGCTTCGTCGAGCATGCAGCAGATCACCCCGCGCGCGCTCGCTTCCCGGCTTCGCGACGAGCCGCTGCTGCTGCTCGACGTGCGCGAGGCATGGGAGGTCGCGACCAGTCCTTTCCCGGATGCGATGCACGTGCCGATGCGGGAGATACCGTCGCGCATCGCCGAACTCCCGACGCAGCGTCCCATCGTCTGCATCTGTCATCACGGCGCACGCAGTGCGCAGGTCGCGCTGTTCCTGCAGCACCGCGGCTTCGAGCGCGTCTACAACCTGTCGGGAGGCATCGATGCCTGGGCGCGGGAAGTCGATCCTGCGGTCGTTCGCTACTGACGCTGAACGCGGCGTTCCAGGAGAGCAAGCGATGAAACCGAAGACGGCCGCGAAGGCGCTCGCCAACGCCATCGCGGGGCTGATGCTCGCCGCGCCCGCACTGCCCGCCTGCGCGCTCGACCTGATGCAGGCCTGGCGCGATGCGCTGGCCAACGACGCGCAGGTCGCCGCCGCGCGCTCGCAGCTCGAAGCCACCCGCGAACGCGTTCCGCAGGCGCGCTCGCAACTGCTGCCGGCGGTCGGCGCCACCGCCGGAGCGAATCGCCTGCGCGTGGACCCGAACCGCGGTCCCGACCAGAGCTTCACGTCGCAGGCCTACGCGATCCAGCTTTCGGTGCCGCTGCTCAGCCTGCCCGAGCAGCAGGCATGGGAACAGAGCAAGCTCGCCGTCGGCATCGCCGAGGCGCAGTACGCGCAGGCGCAGCAGGACCTCATCCTTCGCGTCTCGCGCGCCTACTTCGACGTGCTCGCCGCACAGGACAATCTCGGGACGATCCGCGCGCAGAAGCGCGCGATCGCCGAGCAGCTCGAAGCGGCCAAGCGCAATTTCGAGGTCGGTACCGCGACGATCACCGACCAGCAGGAGGCGCAGGCGCGTTTCGATCTGACGGTCGCGCAGGAGATCGCGGCGGTCAACGCCCTCGACGTGCAGCGCGCGCTTCTCGCCCAGCTCGTCGGCCGGCCCACCGGCGAACTCGACGTCCTGCGCCGCGGCGTACTGCTGCAACCGCCGCAGCCGGCCAGCGAGGCCGAATGGGTGCGGCAGGCCACCGACAGCAGCCTCGCCGTGCAGCAGCAGCGCGTGAACGTCGACATCGCGCGCCGGGAGATCGAACGGCGGCGCTACGCGAAGTACCCGTCGGTGGACCTCGTCGGCTCGCTCGCGCGCAACGAGAACGCCACGCTGGCCGCGCTCGGGCTGCGCACGAACACGGCCTCCGTGGGAGTGCAGTTGTCGGTGCCGCTGTACACCGGCGGCGGAATCGAAGCCAGCGTGCGCGAGGCAGCGGCGCTGCTCGATCGTTCGCAATCGGATCTCGAAACCACGCGCCGGCAGATCGAACAGGCCACGCGGCAGGCGTATCTCGGCGTGAACAGCAGCCTCGCGCAGGTGAGCGCGCTCGAGGCCGCCGAACGCTCGAGCCAGCTCGCGCTCGAATCGAACCTGCTCGGCTACCAGGTGGGCGTGCGCATCAACATCGACGTACTGAACGCGCAGCAGCAGCTGTTCAGCACGCGGCGCGACCTCGCGCGCGCGCGCTACGACGTCATCGTCAACGGGCTGCAGTTGAAGTCCACGGCGGGCGCGCTCGGCGAGGACGACGTGGCTGCGGTCGATGCGCTGCTCGCGCCGCCGGCGCCGGGACAGCAGGAGCCAGGCACGCCGTCGCCGTCGCCGTCGACGACGCCGTTGCCGCCGCCCACGACTTCGTCGCCTCCCGCGAGCGCCGCACCGACGGCGCCCGCATTCGCCGCACCGAAGAGACCCGCCCGCCGCTGATCGCTCGCCCGCGCCGCCCGCCTGTCCTCAGCGCTCGGCACGCAGCAGCGGCTCGAGCGCGCTCATCGTCCGGTCGGTCGCGCCGCGATGGCGGGCCGCGAAGGCGAGCGCCCGATCGCTCATCGACTGGCGTCGCTCTGCATCGAGCACGACGTCGAGCGCCTCCTTCACCGCGCGCGCCGCATCCGGCACGCGAATCGCCGCATCGGCGTCGATCGCCCGCTCGGCGGCTTCGGCGAAATTGAAGGTGTGCGGCCCGACGATCACCGGAACGCCTGCCGCACACGCCTCGATCAGGTTCTGCCCGCCGAAGGGCAGCAGCGAACCGCCGATGATCGACACGTCGGCCAGCGCATACCACGCGGGCATCTCGCCCATCGAATCGCCGAGCACGATCTGCGCATCGCAGGGAACCCCGTCGGCGATGCGGCTGCGCCGCTCGAAGCGCCAGCCGCGCGACTCGATGAGCTCCGCCACGGCGTCGAAGCGCTCCGGGTGGCGCGGGACGATCACCAGCAGCGGCGGAAAGCGGCTGGCGAGCGACGGCGGCTTCAACGCCGAAGCCCACGCATCGAGCAGCAGCGCCTCCTCGCCGTCGCGCGTGCTCGCGGCGACCACGCAGAAGCGCGGAAGACCGCCGACACGCGGGCGCGCGAGCCAGTCGATGCGCCACTGGTGGCCCAGCGCCTCGAGCTTCGGCGCCGCGCCGACGTCGAACTTCAGGTTGCCGATCACGCGTGCGTCGGTGCGCCCGAGCTGCGCGAGCCGGCTCGCGTCGTCGGCCGACTGCGCCAGCACGAGGTCCAGCGTGGTCAGCGCCGGCTCGATCAGCCGCGCCCAGCGCTGCCCCTTGCGCAGCGACCGTTCGGACAGCCGCGCGTTCACCAGCGCCATCCGCACGCCCTCCTCGTGCGCGATCGCAACGAGGTTCGGCCACAGCTCGGTCTCCATCAGCAGGCCCACCGAAGGGCGCCATGCATGCAGGAAACGGCGCACGGCGAACGGATAGTCGTAGGGCAGATACGCGCGATGGATGCGCGGATGCGAGAAGAGCGCCGCACCCGCCTCGCGCCCCGTGGGCGTCATGTGCGTGATCAGCAGCTCGTGATTCGGATAGCGCCCGAGCAGCGCATCGACCAGCGGCTGCGCCGCGCGCGTCTCGCCCACCGACACCGCATGCAGCCAGATGAGCGGCTGCAGATCGCCGCGCGGCGCGTGCGCGCCGAAGCGCTCGCCGAGATGACGCCGATAGCCGGGCTGGCGACGCGAACGCCACAGCAGGTGCACGAACAGCCACGGCATCGCCAGGTACCAGGCGATCGTGTAGAGCCATCGTGCCATGTCGCGCGAAAACCGCCCGTCTCGTAAAGGAACCGCGGCTATTCTAGGGCCTCGAATGACACCGAAGACGCGCTCCTCGATGTCGGCAGTGCGCCTGCTCAGGGACGAAAGACCCGCAGGTCCAACTCCTCGACATGGCGGTAGTGCCGATCGTTGGCCGTTACCAGCGTCGTACCGAGCGACAATGCCGTTGCCGCGATCAACGCGTCGGCCATCTGCATGGAATGGCTCAGCGCATATTCTTCGACCAGAAATGCCGCCCGATGGGAGATATCGGCATCGATTTGAATGATGTCGGCTTTCCAGAACCGGATCGCGCGACGAAGAACGCGCAACTCGCTCTTGTCGCGCAAGCCTTGCAGCAATTCCATATAACTGACCACGGAAATCGAAAAAGGGACGTTCTCATCCAGAAGGGATGCCGCCCTCTCGTTGCCTCGAAGGTTCCAGATCAGGACATCGGTGTCGATCAGCACCGTGCCGCAGGCCGCAGTTCGCGCAAGGCACGCACTTGCCGTTCGACATCCTCTCCGCGATCCGCCCAAAGGCCGAAAGCGGGATTGCGAGCGCCCGACGCGGCCTTCGGCCGCTCTGCACTCTGCCAACCGATCAGTTTCGCCCTCGGCTCGCCGCGAAATGTGATGACGACTTCCTCGCCCCGTGCGGTCGCGGCGATCAACTCCTTGGTGCGCAGCCTCAGATCCCGAGTGGTCGCTTTCACAGTCATCCGTAAACCAAAAGTTACACGACGAAGTGTAACATGGGCCATTTCCGTCCGGCCGGCGGGCAACCGCCCTCCCGATTTTGGATATTCTCGCCCGATGATCCTCCTCACCGGCGGCTGCGGCTTCATCGGCGCCCGATTCGTCGTCGAATGGTTCGAAAGCAGCGAAGAGCCGCTGCTGAACCTCGATGTGCTCACCTACGCCGCGCGGCCCGAAGCGCTCGCCGCGTTCGCCACCGACCCCCGCTACCGCTTCGTGCACGGCGACGTCTGCGACGCGCCGCTCGTGGCCGCCCTGCTCGCCGAGCACCGCCCGCGCGCCATCGTTCACCTGGCCGCCGAGACGCATGTCGATCGCGCGATCGTCAATGCGACCGTCTTCGGGCGAACGAACGCGCTCGGCACGCTCGTGCTGCTGCAGGCCGCGCGCGCCCATCTCGCGCGGCTGCCCGCCGCCGAGGCCGCACGCTTTCGGTTCCTGCACTGCTCCACCGACGAGGTGTTCGGCTCGCTCGCCCCCGGCGACGCTCCCTGCGACGAGAACGCGCCGTACCGTCCGCGCAACCCGTACGCGGCCTCCAAGGCCGCCGCCGACCATTTCGTCGCCGCCTTCCACGAAACGCACAGCCTGCCCACGCTCGTCACGCGCGGCTCGAACACCTACGGCCCGGGACAGCATCCGGAGAAGCTCGTCGCGCTGGCGATCGACCGTCTGCTCGCCGACGAGCCGGTGCCGCTGTACGGCGACGGACTCGCGGTACGCGACTGGCTGTACGTCAGCGACCACGTATCGGCGCTGCGAGCGGTGCTCGAGCAGGGCCGGCCCGGCGAGACGTACAACGTCGCCGGGCACCAGAGCGTGACGAACCGCCAGCTCGTCGAGCGCCTGATCGACGCCTTCGAGATCGAAAGCGAGGCGCATTCGCAGACGATGCGCAACGCCCGGAGCGCGCCCGCTCCTTCGAAGGCCGCGCCAAACGAACGCATCCGCTTCGTCGCCGACCGCCCCGGACACGATCGCCGCTACGCGCTCGACGACCGCAAGCTGCGCGACGAAACAGGATGGGCTCCGCAGGTGAGCCTGGACGAAGGTCTGCGCGCCACCGTTCGCGCCCGGCTCGCGCCGATCGACCTCGGCATCGAGAATCCTCCATGAAGCTGCGCAGCGCGCACCCGAGCGGCTGGGCGCTCTTCGAATCCGAAGCGCATCGCGACGAACGCGGCTGGCTCGCCGAGACTTTCCGCCTCGACGCGCTGCGCGCCCACGCCGGCGACGTGCGCATCGTGCAGCAGAACCTCGGCGCGAGCCGACGAGGCGTATTGCGCGGCCTGCACTACCAGCTCGAAGCGCCGCAGGGCAAGCTCGTCCAGGTCGTGCAGGGCCGCCTGTTCGACGCGATCGTCGACCTGCGGCGGTCCTCCGCGAGCTTCGGCAGGAGCTTCGTCTTCGAGATGCGTGCCGAGTCGCTGCAGACGCTGTGGATACCGCCGGGCTTCGCCCACGGATTTCTCGCGCTCGACGACGTCGTCGTGCTCTACGCCATGACGGCGCCGCGCGTCGCGCGGGCCGAATGCGCACTGCGTTGGGATTCGCCCGAACTCGGCATCGACTGGCCGCTCGAAGGACGCGAGCCGCTGCTTTCCGCGCGCGATCGCTCGGCGCCTGGATGGGACGACGCGCCGGTATTCGAATCGGCCGATCCCCGATCGCCCACGCAACGATGACGACCGCACGCCGCGTCCTGCTGCTCGGCGCCACCGGGCGCCTCGGCACGGCGATCGCGAAAGCCGTTGAACCACTATCGCAGACGCATTCGGCCGAACGACCCGCAACGCGCGAACACGCCGTCGCGTCGGTGCCCCCCTCCGCGATCGAACTCCTTACCCCGTCGCGCGACGCTCTCGCGCTCGACATCGAAAAGCCGCTCGATGCGACCGAGCGATGGTTCGAAACGTGGAAACCCGACGTCGTCGTCAACTGCATCGCGACGAGCGACGTCGACCGCTGCGAGCGCGAACCGCTCGAAGCGATGCGCATCAACGCCGAACTGCCCGGCGCGCTCGCGAAAACGGCACGCCGCGCAAACGCGCATCTCGTACATTTCTCGACCGATTTCGTTTTCGACGGCGAATTGCGCCGCCCCTATCGCGAGGAAGATCCGGCTGCGCCGCTGTCGATCTACGGCGAAAGCAAGCTGCGCGGCGAAAGAGCGATCGCTGCGGAAAGCCCGTCGCACTGGATATTCCGGATCAGCTGGCTGTACGGCGGCAGCGAGCGCAATCTCGCCGCCACCCTGCTCGATCCACGCAATGCGGGGCGCACCATCGCATTGGCCGCCGATCGCATCGGCGTGCCGAACCCGGTCCAGTTGCTCGCCCGCGAAGTCGTGCTCGCGATCGGGCGTGTTCGGTCTTCGCGGGAACCTGCAAGCGGCGTTTATCACCTGTCATGCCGGGGACAAACGACATGGCACGAATTCGGCCGGGAATTCGTCGTACAGGCAATCGATGCGGGCATCCTCTCCGCGGAGAACGCCCCTCGAATCGAGGCGACGAACGAACGAGCCGCGAATCGACCCGCACGACGCCCGCCGTGGTCGGTGCTCGATCCGTCGAGATACGAATCGGCATTCGCGCGCCCTCTCCCCGACTGGCGTACGGCCATCGCGCTCGCCCTGCAACGGGAGAGATAACCCGAACTGCCGATATTGCAACGCGCTCCCGGCTCGCCTTGTGGCAGTATTCGGCAACGCGCGGATCATGTCGAATCCGCCGAAACGAGGTTCCAACCGAGGAGTCGAAAAAGAAAATGCCGCGTCGTTCTTACGGATCCATTCGCAAGCAGATCGAAAAACTCGAAGCGCAGGCCGCGAAACTCGAAGCCGCCGCCGACGAGAAGAAGAAAAAAGCTGTCGGACAGGTCGTGACGCTGATGAAGAAGCTTGACGTCACCATCGACGAGCTCGCCCAGTACCGCCCGCGTCGCGGACGCGGCGCGAAGAAGGCGGCTGCAACGCGCAAGCCGGTGGCGCCGAAGTTCCGCAACACCAAGACCGGCGAAACCTGGAGCGGCCGGGGCCGCACGCCTCGCTGGCTGGCCGCGCTCGAGGCGCAGGGAAAATCGCGCGAGGATTACCGGATTCAGTGAGGGGCTTCGGGCGGCGGGTTCGATCGCCGATCAGTCGGCCCGAAGTGCGCGTTCGAGCAATGCGTCCTGGCGCTCGGCGAATGGATTCACCACAGTGACGCCACGCCATGTGAACCCCGGTTGAAAATCCTCGCTGAGCAGGATCCGGCACTGGTTCTCGGCGGCAACGGCAAGAATCAACGCGTCCCAGACCTGCAATTCATGATCCGTGCAGAGATCGAGCGCCGCCTGAAATGCGCGCCATGAAGAATCGATCACCTCGAAACTGTCCGCCCATTCGAGAACCGCGGTACGAGCGTACCGGCGGGTGCGCAGCAACTTCTTCGTAAGGACGTTGTAAAGCTCTCCCAGGACCTGCGCCGGAACGACCGCTGCGTTGTCCGGTAGGAGACCGATCAACTCGCGTGCGGTGTCGCAACGGGTAGCTTCGCCGGCACCTTCGGCATACGCGAGGAGATTGGTATCGAGTGCGATCCGCACTGCTTATCGCTCGTACAGTTCCTCGCGTGTCCAGGTACGCTTACCGGATGAAATCTGCGAGCGCAGGCGCTTCAACAAGGCATTCCTTGCCTCGCGGCGCTCGCGCTGCATCTCCGTGACGGGGACAATCGCGGCCACCGCCTTCCCGCGGGAAAGAACGGTGATCCGTCCGCCGCGGGAGACCTCTTTCAATAGAGTGGAGAAATGCCGATTTGCGTCGGCAGCGCTGACGCTTCGCATCTTGAAGACCAGAAAGTAGTGACAAACACTACTTTACCGCATGGGATACCGCTGAGCAAGAACGGTACGCCCAGTCCTGCAATCGCGGCGCTTCCTAGAAAGGAAGCACCGCCTCAGGCGCCACCCCACGAATCGCACGCCTGAAATCGGCCTGGATCCGCCCCAGCGCCGCCGGCGTGTCCGCCTCGAAACGGATCACCACCACCGGCGTCGTATTCGACGGCCGCGCGAGCCCGAAACCGTCCGGATATTCCACGCGCACGCCATCGATCGTGATGACCTCGGTCGCACCCTCGAAGCGCGCTTCGCGCTGCAGTTTCTCCACCAGCGAGAAATTCTCGCCCTCGGCCGTTTTCAGGTGCAGTTCCGGAGTAGCCGGAGAATCAGGCAAGGCGTTCAGCACCGCGCCCGGATCCTGCACCCGCGAAAGAATCTCGAGCAGCCGCGCGCCGGTATAAAGCCCGTCGTCGAATCCGTACCAGCGCTCCCTGAAGAAAACATGCCCGCTCATCTCGCCGGCGAGCGGCGCCCCGCTTTCCTTCAGTTTCGCCTTGATGAGCGAATGCCCGGTGCGCCACATCGTCGGACGCCCGCCATGCGCGCGAACGAAGGACGCGACGTGCCGGCTGCATTTGACGTCGTAGATGATTTCCGCGCCGGGATTGCGTGAGAGCACGTCCTGCGCGAACAGCATCAGCTGCCGGTCGGGCCAGATGATGTTGCCGTCCTTCGTCACGACGCCGAGCCGGTCGCCGTCGCCGTCGAAGGCAAGGCCGACTTCCGCGTCGGTCTCGCGCAGGCAGCGGATCAGATCCTGCAGATTCTCCGGGTGCGCCGGATCGGGATGATGGTTCGGGAAGGTTCCATCGACCTCGCAAAACAGCTCGGTCACCTCGCAGCCGAGCGCGCGAAAGAGCCGAGGAGCGACCGCGCCCGCGACGCCGTTGCCGCAGTCGATCGCAATCTTCATCGGACGCACGAGCTTCACGTCGCCGACGACGCGATCGATATAGCGCGAAAGAACGTCTTCGCTGCGCAGGCTCCCGCGCTCGCGCGCCGGCACCGCCGCGAGCGCACCCGAAGCGATCGCTTCGCGCAGACGCTGGATCGCCTCGCCGTAGATCGCGTCGCCCGCGATCACCATCTTCAGGCCGTTGTAATCGGGAGGATTGTGACTGCCGGTCACCGCCACTCCGGTACCGGTATCCAGTTCGAAAGTGGCGTAGTAGACGACCGGCGTGGGCACCATGCCGATGTCGATCACGTCGATGCCCGCGTCGCGAAACCCCTCGGCCAGCGCTGTCGACAGCGACGGCCCGGACAAGCGCCCGTCGCGTCCGATCACCGTCTCGCGCATGTCCGCCTCGCGCGCCTGCGCGCCGAGGGCGAGACCGATCGACCGCACGACGTCTTCGGTAAGTGTGTCGCCGACGATGCCGCGGATGTCGTAGGCCTTGAAAATCGAAGGGGAAACGTGAATGGACATCAGGTAGAAGGCTCCACGAGCCGAAGGCCGGTGCATTCGGCGATGGCGCGAAAATCGCGATCCTTGGTCAACAAGGTGAGATCGTGCCGCAGGCATCCCTGCGCAATCAGGCAGTCGACAGTCGAACGGATCGTTCGTCCTCGCGATCGACACGCCCGAAAAATCCGTGCGGCTTCCAGGCAGTCCCCGCGATCGGCTTCGGGCAGTTCGTCGAAGGCTTCCAGCAGATGACCGATGCGGGCTGCCTCGGCTTCGCTGCGAAGACCTGAGAGCACCTCGACAAGTACGATTCCCGGGATCTCGATGAGCTCCCCGTCTGCGATCAATTCAGCCAGCAATTGCGCTTCAGCGGAATCGTGAGCATTGAAGAAGTCGATCCAGACCGAGGTGTCAACCAGCACCGCCCGCACTCCTATCGCGGGCCGTCCGTAGCTGATCGAGGTCGCCGTGCCAGCGGACCTTGCCGCGCAGCGCGAGCAGTTCCCGACGCTTCAGGGATTTCGACAACTCGACGAGAGCAGCGTTGATGGCCGCCTTCTTCGTTTCGAAGGCTCCAAGGCGGAGAACCTCCTGCAGCAGATCGTCATCGACTTCGACATGCGTTTTCATCGGCACAGGGTAGCACTTATGTACATGAATGAGCTAATTCTGTGTACATAGACCATCCGGACAGGACTGTCGGCGCTTGTCCGATCCAGCCACATTTCACCGATCAGCGGAACGGAATCGACGAGCAGCAGCGAACGGTCCGGTACCGATGACCAGTCGATGTCGTCGCTCATCGCTCCCATTCGTCGCGCAGCGTAGCGATGTCTCGTTCCCGGTGACGCGACCAAACCCCTCGCGCCGAACCTCTGAGCTGGAGCATTGCGAGAGGGGAGAATCCTTCGACCTGAGCGATCGACGCGGGGACGATTGCGGCGCAGGCCTTGCCGTGACGTGTGATCAACGTCGTCTTCCCCTCACGAGCCGCTGCGACAAGCTCGGGCAGACGCTTTCGAGTGGCCTCGATTCCGAGCGTTTCCATGTTTTGACTAATAACTGTACAAGTTGTACAGGTTATCGGTGAATCCAGGGGGTGCGTCAAGCGCTACGCGCCGCACGCGGCAGAGCTTCGCGCGCACCCCATCGGACCTCGGCCTTTCGGACAATGTACGGCATCGGGCGCGTCCTCTATACTCCTGACCATAGTTTTGGTCGGAATGCGATGACAAAGCGTCAGATCCCGCTCGGCGAAGCAAAAGCGAGGCTGAGCGAACTCGTCGACCTTGCGGAAGCCGGCGAGCCGATCGTCATCACGCGGCACGGCAAGCCCGTGCTCGAGTTGATCCGCCCGCGTGCCGCACCCAAGCCGATCGACGTCGAAGCGTTGCGCCGCCTCACGGCGCATCAACCGAGGCAACGCGAGAGCACCAGAACCTTCATACGGCGCCTGCGGGAAAGCGCCCGGTATTGAGGAGATCGGCATCGAGACGGTGCACTACCTCGACACGAGCCTGCTGGTGGCCGCGCTCACGAACGAAGCTCACACAAGGCCCGCACAGGATTGGCTCGCCGCCCAACCGGCGGGATCGATCGCGATCAGCGACTGGGGCGTCACGGAATTCTCCGCCGCTCTCTCCATGAAGCTGCGCGAAAAGCGGATCGATGACAGCAACCGTGCAGACGTGCTCGCGGCCTTCGTGCGACTCGCCGACGAGAGCCTGCACCTCTGGCCGGTAACGCGCGGCGACTACCGCATGGCGGCGCGATTCGCCGATCGGCATGCATCGGGCCTGCGCGCGGGCGACGCGTTGCATCTCGCCATTGCCGCCCAGCGCGGGGCACCAGTCTGCACGCTCGATCGCGTAATGATCCGTGCGGCTCGCGCACTCGCGGTGAGCGCAACAATGCCCCGCTGAGACCTTCGGCCGGAAGTCTCCACGAGGCGCAGGCTCTGGCATGCAAATTCTTCCAGCCGCGCTGCCTCCCAACGTATCGATTTCACGCGCCGCCCGCCGCGGAGCTCCTCCCCGCGACGACGCGCAGCGCAGGCGCCTGCTTCGGCAGAAAAGGCGTGTACTCGGGCACTCTCGCAGCCAGTTCCTTGCGCACCGTCGCGTCGTCGTCGGGCGCGGGTTGCTCGAGCCAGCTTCTCAGCGACGCGAGGAAGTCGACGTCCACCGGGCGCGAGCGCGCGATGCGCAGCTTCGGATGCGGCGTCTCGCGCGTCTGCTCGGCGTCGGCGAGCAACTCCTCGTAGAGCTTCTCGCCCGGGCGCAGCCCGGTGAATTCGATGCGGATGTCGGATTCCGAATAGCCGGACAGGCGGATCATGTTGCGCGCGAGGTCGACGATCTTCACCGGTTCGCCCATGTCGAGGACGAAGATCTCGCCGCCCGCGCCCATCGCGGCTGCCTGCAGCACGAGTTGGGCGGCTTCGGGGATCGACATGAAGTAGCGGGTGATGTCGGGGTGGGTGACGGTGAGGGGTCCACCCTTGGCGAGCTGCGCCTGGAACTTGGGGATGACGCTACCGGCGCTGCCGAGCACGTTGCCGAAACGTACGATTTCGAACTGAGTGGAGCCGCCCGAAGCCTGCAGCATCTGACAGGCCATCTCCGCCAGGCGTTTCGTGGCGCCCATCACGTTCGTCGGGTTGACCGCCTTGTCCGTGGAAATCAGCACGAAGCGCTCGGCGCCGAAATCGCGCGCGCACTCGGCAACGCATAGCGTTCCGAGCACGTTGTTGCGCACCGCCTGCCAGGCGTTTCCGACCTCCATCAGCGGGACGTGCTTGTAAGCGGCTGCATGGAAGATCACTTCCGGGTGGTGCGCCATGAACATTTTGCGGACCCGGTCAGCGTCCTTGACGTCGCCCGCCAGCGGGACGATCCGCACTTGCGGCCGGTTCACCGCGAACCACTGTTCGAGCGTGTACAACGCGTACTCGTTGTGCTCGAAGAGCACGAGAGTCCCAGGGTCGAAACGCGAGAGCTGCCGGCACAATTCGCTGCCGATCGATCCGCCCGCACCTGTCACGAGAACCGTACGACCGCGCAGCATTGCTTCGACGTGCGCGGTATCGATCTGCACCGTCTCGCGACCGAGCAGATCCTCGATTTCCACCCTTCGCAACGAAGACACCGACACCCGGCCCGAAAGCAGATCCTCGATGCCGGGCACCGTGAACACGAGCGCTCCGGCTTGCACAGCGAGATCGGTCGCGCGTCTGCGGGTTGCCGACGAAGCCGACGGGATGGCCAGAATCACGTGCCGGGCCTTCTCGTCTTCGAGCACCTGCGGAAGCGTCTGGATGGCGCCGAAAACCGGACGCCCGAGAACTTCCCTCCCCCACTTGCCCGAGTCGTCGTCGACGAAACCGACGACACGCCAATCGGGAACTCGATCGAGCGCCTGCACGAGCATCGCGCCACCCCGCCCCGCGCCGACGATCACGACGGGCTTTCCCTCCGCGGTCAAGCCGCCGTAGAGACGCTGCTCCTTCGTCATCCGATACAACACCCGCCCGCCCGCCATCCAGATGGCGAGCAGCATCGGGTAGAGCACGACGGTCGATCTCGGGGTGACGGCGTCGAAGCGATACAGCGCAACGAACACGATCAGCACGAGGGACGACATCGCCACGGCGCGAAGCACGCGCTTCAGGTCGGGAAGGCTGGCGAATATCCACAGGCCCCGATACAGCCCGGCGTAGCGACAGATGACGTAATGGGCGGGAACGAGCAGGAGCAGGCCGAGATACATATGCCTTTCGTACGCTGCGGGCCACTCGAAATTGAAGCGCAGCAGGAAAGCGCCGACCCAGGCGAACACAGGCGCCGCCAGGTCGAAAAGCACAGCAAGGATGAAACGAAACGAGATGCGCACAGGTCGCGATCTTACGCTGGCGGAACGTGCTACCCGGGAAAACCCGTAGGAAGAGAGGCAGCAGCCGGATGCCGTGTGACTGGCGGTCTTCGCCGGCGCGGCCCGGATGGACCGCGTGCGTGCCGTAGAATGCCGTCCGGCATTGGGCCCGGGAAGCACCGATGGACAGCGTCTACATCCACCCCTCAGCCATCGTCGACGAAGGCGCGCGGATCGGCGCAGACACCCGGGTCTGGCACTGGGTGCACGTGTGCGCCGGCGCCCGGATCGGCAGTCGCTGCTCGCTCGGGCAGAACGTCTTCGTCGGAAACCGGGTCGTCATCGGCGACCGGGTGAAGGTCCAGAACAACGTCTCCGTCTACGACAACGTGACGCTGGAGGACGACGTGTTTTGCGGCCCGAGCATGGTCTTCACCAATGTGTACAACCCGCGCGCGGCCGTCGAGCGCAAGAGCGAATACCGCGACACGGTCGTGCGTCGGGGCGCCACCCTCGGCGCGAACTGTACGATCGTCTGCGGCGTGACGATCGGCGAATACGCGTTCATCGGCGCCGGGGCGGTAGTGAACCGCGACGTGCCGGCCTACGCGCTCATGGTCGGTGTACCGGCACGGCAGATCGGCTGGATGAGCCGGCACGGTGAACAGCTCGATCTGCCGGTGAAGGGAAGCGGTGAAGCCGTCTGCCCGCACACCGGCGACCGGTATCGCCTGAGCGACGGCGTCTGCGCGCTGCAATCCTGACCGACCCTCCCGCATCCGATCCAGGCAGCCCTCATGCAGTTCATCGACCTCAAGACGCAATACGCAGCATTGAAGCCGGAGATCGACCGGCGCATCCAGGCCGTGCTCGACCACGGCCAGTACATCATGGGCCCCGAGGTGCGCGAGCTCGAGGAGCGGCTCGAGCAGTTCACCGGAGCGAGGCACTGCATCACCGTGGCCTCCGGCACCGAGGCGCTGCTCATCGCACTGATGGCGCTGGGCATCGGGCGCGGCGACGAAGTGATCACGACGCCGTTCACCTTCGTGGCAACGGCGGAGATGATCGTGCTGCTCGGCGCCAAGCCCGTGTTCGTCGACATCGACGCATCGACCTGCAATATCGACGCCTCGCGAATCGAGGAGCGCATCACCGCGCGCACGAAGGCGATCATGCCGGTCGCCCTCTACGGCCAGCCCGCGGACATGGACGAGATCAACGCGGTGGCGGCCCGGCACGGCCTTGCGGTGATCGAGGACGCGGCCCAGAGCTTCGGCGCCGAATACAGGGGCCGCAAAAGCTGCAACCTGTCGACCATCGGCTGCACGAGCTTCTTCCCGAGCAAGCCGCTGGGCTGCTACGGCGACGGTGGCGCGATCTTCACGAGCGACGAGGCGCTGGCGAAGCGCACGCGCGAGATCCGCGTGCACGGCCAGGAGCGCCGGTACCACCACACATCGGTCGGCGTCGGCGGGCGCATGGACACGCTGCAGTGCGCGGTGGTGCTGGGAAAGCTCGGCCGATTCGAGTGGGAGGCCGCCGAGCGCCAGCGCAAGGCGCAACGCTATCTCGAGTTGCTGCGCGCGGCACCGTCGGTGCGCACGCTGCCGCCGAAGCCGGACCGCACGTCGGCGTGGGCGCAGTTCACCGTGCTGTGTGACGACCGCGCGGCCGTGCAGAAGCGACTTGCCGAGGCCGGCATTCCGACCGCAATCCACTACCCGATCCCGCTGCACAAGCAGCCGGCCTACGAGGATCTATGCGGCGGCGAGGATTTCGCCGAGGCCTCGGCGATGGCGCAGCGGGTGATGAGCCTGCCGATGTCGGCCGACCTGGGCGACGAGGATCAGGAGCGGGTCGTCGCGGAGATCGCGAAGGCCGCGTGAACATCCTCTATGTCAATCACTACGCGGGCTCCGTGCGACACGGCATGGAGTATCGGCCGTTCTACCTGGCGCGCGAGTGGCGCAGGCTGGGACACCGCGTCCGCATCGTTGCCGCATCGCAGTCGCATGTAAGAGCGGTTCAACCGGAAGTCGCCGACTCGATCGAACGCGAGGAGATCGAAGGGATCGAGTACTTCTGGCTCCGGACTCCGCCCTACCGCGGGAACGGACTCGGCCGCGTACGGAACATGCTCTCCTTCGTCAGCGGCCTCTACCGGCAGTCGGAACGGCTGATGGACGGTCATCGCCCGGATGTCGTGATCGCCTCGTCGACCTACCCGCTCGACGTGTTCCCCTGCGCCCGAATGGCGCGCAAGGCGAACGCGCGCCTGGTCTTCGAGCTGCACGACCTGTGGCCGCTGTCGCCGATGGAACTGGGATCGATGCCGCGCTGGCATCCGTTCATCATGATGATGCAACGCGGAGAAGACTTCGCGTGCCGCCATGCCGATGCGGTCGTTTCCATGCTCCCCAACGCGGAGGAGCATCTCGCATCGCGCGGCTTGCCGTCAGGAAGGTTCCACTACGTCCCCAACGGCATCGACGTCGCGGGATGGACCGAGGACAGCGAACCCCTCGCGCAGGACATCCAGGCAAGGCTCGAGCAACTGCGAGCCGGGCGCAAGCTGCTCGTCGGCTACGCCGGGGCGCACGGCCTGGCGAACGCGCTCGAGCACCTCGTCGAGGCCGCGCGCCTCACGCGGGAGGAACCGATCGCCTACGTGCTCGTCGGGCAAGGGCCGGAGAAGGTACACCTGCAGGACCGTGCCTCGGCTCTCGGGCTGGAGAACGTTCTCTTCCTGCCGGCCGTTCCGAAGGCCCAGATTCCCGCTTTCCTGGACGAGATGGATGCGCTGTTCATCGGCCTTCAGCGCAAACCGATCTTCCGATTCGGGGTCAGCCCGAACAAGCTGATGGACTACATGATGGCGGGCAAGCCCGTCCTCCACGCCATCGAGGCGGGCAACGACATGGTGTCCGCCAGCGGCTGCGGGATTTCCGTGGCCGCCGAGCAAGCCGAAGCGATTGCCGGCGCCGCGCGGCGGCTGGCCGCGACCAGCGTCGACGAACGAGCGCGGATGGGAGAGCGGGGCCGACGCTTCGTTCTCGAGAACCACGACTATCGCGTCCTCGCAAGGAAGTTCCTGGAGGCGATCGGCTGATGAAACCGCAAACCGGTCTCGAAGGGGATCGGAAACGGCCGACGGAACCGGAGGCCGTGGCCGCCCGATATGCGCGCAGAAGCGCTTGCGTCGAGGGCGCCCGCTACGATCCGATGGCCGCATCGGTCTACATGAGCCTGCAGGAGCGGCATCGTGCGCTCGTCGGGCTGCTGCGTCTCGCGAAGCTCGAACCGGTGGCTCGGAAGCGCGTTCTCGAGATCGGATGCGGCTCGGGATCCAACCTGCTTGAACTGATCGCCCTTGGTTTTTCCCCGAGGAACCTGATCGGCAACGAACTGCTTCTCGACCGCGTGTCGATGGCGAGGGAACGGCTTCCGGCGGCGGTTGAACTCCTCTCGGGCGACGCGAGCCGTCTCGATCTCGCCCCGTCTTCGTTCGACATCGTCTACCAGTCGACGGTCTTCACGTCGCTGCTCGATCCCGAATTCCAGGAACGGCTCGCCGCTCGGATGTGGGACTGGGCGAGACCCGGCGGCGGCGTTCTCTGGTACGACTTCACCTTCGACAACCCGTCGAATCCGGACGTGCGCGGTGTCGCGCTGCCCAGGATTCGAGAGCTGTTTCCCGACGGACGAATCGTGGCCCGCCGGGTGACGCTCGCGCCCCCGATCAATCGCCGGGTCAGCCGGATCCATCCCTCGCTCTATACGGTCTTCAACCTGCTCCCGTTCCTTCGCACGCACCTGCTGTGCTGGATCGGCAAGCGCTGATTCGACAGATGCCCAACTTCCTGCCGTTCGCATTGCCCGACATCGGCGAAGCCGAGATCGCCGAGGTCGTCGACTCCCTTCGATCCGGCTGGATCACCACCGGCCCGAAGACGAAGCGCTTCGAGCAGGACTTCGCCGTCTTCCTGGGAGGCGGAGTCGAGGCGATCGCCGTCAACTCGGCCACGGCCGGGCTGCATCTTGCGCTCGACGCGATCGGAATAGCCCCCGGCGACGAAGTCATCACGACTACGCATACCTTCACCGCGACCGCGGAAGTGATCCGCTACATGGGGGCCGACCCGGTCTTCGTGGACATCGATCCGTGGACGATGTGCATCGACCCGGGATTGGTCGAGCGCGCGATCACGCCGCGCACGAAGGCGATCCTCCCCGTGCACTATGCCGGCCTCGCCTGCGACATGTCATCGCTGGCCGATATCGCGCATCGCCATGGCCTGCGAATCGTCGAAGACGCGGCGCACGCGCTGCCGACGACCCATCACGGCAAGCTGATCGGGACGCTGGACAGCGATGCAACAGTGTTCAGCTTCTACGCGACGAAAACCCTCGCGACGGGAGAAGGCGGGATGCTGGTGACCCGCGACGCCGACATCGCGCGCCGTGCTCGCGTCATGCGCCTTCACGGCATCGACCGCGACGCCTTCAACCGCTACGTGTCGAAGAAGCCGGCGTGGAACTACGAGGTGATCGCACCGGGCTTCAAGTACAACCTGACCGACATCGCCGCCTCGCTCGGCATCCACCAGCTCGCGAAAGTGCGGGGGTTCCAGCAGCGACGCAGCGAGATGGCCGCGCGCTATCGCGAGGAGTTGGAGGGACTTCCCCTGCTCGCCCCGCCCGATGCGCCCAGCGGCGACACCCACGCGTGGCACCTTTACGTCATCCGTCTTTCCGACGGCGCGCCGATCTCGCGCGACGACTTCATCGAGCGAATGGCCGAGCTCGGCATCGGATGCAGCGTGCACTTCATTCCGCTGCATCTGCAGCCGTACTGGCGCGACGCCTACCGGCTGTCGCCGGCGCAGTTTCCGCATTCGCAGCGCGCCTTCGAGGCGTCGGTCAGCCTTCCGCTCTACACGCGGATGACCGACGATGACCAGACGAGGGTGATCGAGGCGGTCCGCACGCTGCTGAAATGAGCAAGCGCCTGTTCGATCTGGTCCTCGCAAGCCTGGGACTGATCGCACTGGCGCCGGTGTTTGCGGCGATCGCCCTGTGGGTCAAGCTGGACTCGCCCGGGCCGGTGTTCTTTCGCCAGGTTCGCATTGGCCAGCACGGCAAGCCGTTCCGGATCCACAAGTTCCGGACGATGGTGTCGTCATC
>ERZ778017.1760-NODE-1760-length-19907-cov-7.215243_pt1 | contig 19907 bp, 29 predicted proteins | sample MGYA00375747_ERZ778017 | MGnify/ENA primary metagenome ERZ778017 (study PRJEB29350, sample SAMN05509838) | bioreactor metagenome | biome: bioreactor; material: wastewater | place: South Africa: University of Cape Town | collected 2014-03-17 ...
GGATGATCAGTACCGCCACGGTTTCGCCGAGTGCCCGGCCCAGGCCGAGCATGGCGGCGGCGATGGTGCCGCTGCGGCCAAACGGCAGGACGGTCATTTTCACCACTTCCCACTTGGTGGCACCGAGCGCCTGTGCTGCCTCGATATGGCCATTGGGGGTCTGCTTGTAGACCTCCCGGGTAATGGCGGTGATGATCGGCAGGATCATCACCGCAAGCACAATGCCGGCGGTGAAGATGGTGCCGCCGCCGTTGAGGGAGACGTTTCCGGTCGCGAACAGCGGAAACCATCCGAGGGATGAGTTCAGGGCCTTGGCCACCGGTTCCAGCCAGGGCGCGAGGATGAAGATACCCCAGAGGCCGAACACGATGGACGGCACGGCGGCGAGCAGGTCAACGAGATTTCCGAACCCGCGCGCCAGGCGCCGCGGCGCGTACTGGGTGAGGAAAATGGCGATTCCCATCGAAACCGGCACCGCCAGAACCAACGCGAACGCGGAGCTGAGGACCGTGACGATGAGCAGGTCCCGGATGCCAAAGGCAAGGTGTTCGGCGTCGGTGGTGTTGAACTCGTTGCTGAAGAAGAAGTTCGCCGTGTTGGCCTGCAGCGACGGGATCGCGCGGACCAGGAGGAACACCGCGATCAGTACGATCACGGCGATGACGGAGAGACCGGCTGCCGTACTGATTCCACGGAAGATCCGGTCACCGAGAACGCTGCCGTGTTTGAAGACCGCAGCCCCGGAGCCGGGTGATCCTGACTCGGGCGAGGATGCGTTGGCTGGTGTCTGGTCGGGTGCGGCCTTCGGCCCCGCGCTGGTGCGCGGGGCCGAAGGGTCGGTCACCTCGGGTCGTGGAGACGACATAAATGGTGTGTCCTAGGAGATGGCGGTGATGGCCGTCTTCAGCTTTTCCTTGAAGGCGTCCGGGACGGGGATGTAGCCGTTGTCGGTCAGGCCTTCCTGGCCCTTGCCGATGGTGGAGGTCAGGAATGCCTTGACAGCGGTGGCGGTCTCAGCGTCCTTGTACTTGGAGCAGACGATTTCGTAGGTCGCCAGAACGATCGGGTAGGCACCGGCTTCGGTCGGGGTGTAGAAGGAGCTGGTGTCCAGGACCAGGTCGTTGCCCTCGCCCTTGATCTTGGCGCCGGCGATGGTCTTTCCCACCGTTTCGGTGCTGATCTCTACCGGGGTGGAGTCAGCGGAGGTGATGATCTCGGCCACGGGCAGACTCTGCTTCTTGGCGAAGGACCACTCGTTGTAGGTGATGGAACCTTCGGTGCTCTTCACAGCTGCGGAGGTGCCCTCGTTGCCCTTAGCGCCTTCACCGACACCGCCGGCGAAGGTCTTGCCGGCGCCCTTGCCCCAAGCACCTTCAGAGGCTTTGTCCAGGTACTGCTGGAAGTTATCGGTGGTGCCGGACTCGTCAGAGCGGTAGATGACGTTGATCTTCTCGGCCGGCAGGGTCACGCCCGAGTTCAGGGCAGCAATGGCCGGATCATTCCAGGAGGTGATGGTTCCGTTAAAGATGCTGGCGACGGTCTTTCCGTCCAGGGCGAGCTTGTCCACACCCTTGACGTTGTAGGTCACAGCCAGCGGGCCGAACACGACAGGAAGGTTCCAGGCGTCGCTGCCGCACCGTTCTGCTGCCTTGGCCGGCTCACCCTTCGACGTGCTCAGGGGAGAGTCGGAACCACCGATGTCGGTCTGGCCGCCGAGGAATTCGGTCACGCCCGCGCCGGAGCCATTGGAGGTGTAGTTCAGGGTCTGACCGTCGCACGCGGCTTCGAAAGCGGTGACGAAGCGGGTCATAGCGTTGGCCTGGGCAGTGGAGCCGCTGGCCTTCAAAGCCTTCTTGCCGCCGCACTGCACGCTGGATGCCGCGCCGGAACCCGAAGCCGAAGCTCCGTTCTGTGTGCCTGCGTTGTTGTCACTGCCACAGGCCGTGAGCAGCAGCGTGCTTGCTGCCAGTGCTGCAAAAGCGGCACTTGATCGCTTGAAGTTCACTTAGATCCTCCGGTGTACCCGGCAGTTGATGCGGACTGCCGGAATGCTGAACGTGCGGTAAAAACCGCCGGGCAGCATGCGCTGCCAATGTTCAAGCTAGTCATCATTCCTTAACAGCCTGACCTTCATAAGTGAACAGAAGATGAACGCCCGCGTGGCGTTCCATGACACCTTCTTCAGCGATCATGGACCAATGTGCAGCGAACCACCAGAGTCAGCCGATCAGGGACAGCGGACGGCCCGCGTTGCCCGGTTTTGGGAAGAAAACCAGCCCACCGTCCTCATCGCCGCACCCGACCCGGAAAGACCCGCCGGGCTGATCGCTTTCTGTGCAGGGCACGGCATCCGGACACACCTTGTCCAAACCGGCGCTGCAGCGCTGATTGCCTACGGACGAAACCGGCCCGATGCGGTCGTACTTGACGAAACCCTGCCCGCGCCTACACCAGCGCTGGATGTAGCGGCGGCAATCTCTGCAGACGGACCAACTCCTGTCTTTGTTGTCGGCCATGACCCGATAGAGGAGGAACCCCACGCCCGGGCCGCGTCAGGGATCCACAGCTATCCCCAGGTCGTTGCCTCGCCAGTGCTGGCCGAACTCACAGCCCGAAGCCAGAACCCGTGGCCCAGTGACGAAGAGCTGTCCTACGGCCCGCTGGTCATGCGTCCAGCAGCCTTTGAGGTCCTGGACGACGGAGAAATAGTCGCCCTCACGTTGCGCGAATTTGAGCTGCTCAGGGTCCTGATGCTCGCCGCCGGGCAGGCCGTGACCACCGAACAGCTCAAGTCTGAGGTCTGGGGAGCCCTGGACGAATCGGTGCGGACCGAAACGGTGAAGGTCCACATGAACCGGCTCCGAAAAAAACTGACCAGAAGCGTCCAGCCCTCCGCCGTGCGGGGTGTCGGATATGTCCTGAAAATCCGATGACCACCTTCAACGCCGCCACGTGAAGTGGTTCACAGTGAACAGTCCGCCCGTGGATAAAATGGGTCAACAGGATCGCCGGCGGCCAGCAGGGGCTCCCCGACCTGTTTGGAAGGTGATCTGCGTGCGCAAAATTTTTCAAGCCGAGCTTCATCACATCGGTGAAGAACTCGTTGAACTCTCCGTGCTCGTGCACACGGCGATGGAACGGGCCTCTATTGCCCTGCAAACGGCTGACCTGGACCTGGCCCAGGACGTCATATCCTCCGACGCGCGCATAGATTTCCTGCAAAACAACCTGGACGAAAGGGCCATTGAAGTCCTGGCCCTGCAAAGCCCCGTCGCCGGCGACCTGCGCGCCATTGTTGCGTCCTTACGAATCAGCGCCTCTTTAGAGCGTATGGGCGACCTGGCACGCCACATCGCCCAACTGGCAAGGCTGCGCTATCCCCAGCACGCAATCCCTGATCCGCTCGGCCCCACATTCCGCGAATTCTCAGACGTCGATCTTGCAATCGCAGACAAGCTCACCCGCCTGCTCTCAGAACGCGACCTGGACCTGGCCCACGACATCATCGAGCACAACAAACAGGTCAACCATTTGCACGCGGGAGTATTTGCCGCGCTGGCCGCTCCGGACTGGGACGCCCCGGCTACCCAATCGGTAGACGTCGCCCTTGCCAGCAGGTACTTCGAACGCTTCGCCGACCACGGGGTGTCGGTCGCGCAAAAGGTAAATTATCTCGTCACGGGTGAATGGCAGGCGGGCGCAGCTTCGACACTGCAGGCCAGTTAGCCCCCTAGCAGTAAGACTGTTGGTCGGCCGCTGCTGATAATTTTCAGTTATGAAAAGCACCGGCCTGCCGCTGCGCCCATCAGCACCGGAACAGCAGCAATCCCTGGCCCTGATCTCCCTCGCCGGTGCAATCATCGGTCTCCTGGGCGGCATGATCGGCCTGGGCGGTGCAGAGTTCCGGCTGCCCTTGCTCATCGGCGTCTTCGGCTTCGCCGCCCTGCAGGCGATCATCATGAACAAGGCCATGAGCCTGGTGGTCGTCATGACGGCCCTGCCCGGGCGCCTCCTCGGTGTTCCCCTCGGAGAGCTTTCACCGTACTGGTTCATCGTCCTGAACCTCCTGGCCGGCAGCCTGATCGGCGCCTGACTCGGGGCGCATTGGGCCACCCGACTTAAATCCAAGACGCTCTACCGCGTCATCGCGGTCCTGCTCGTCCTCATCGCCGCGCTGCTGTTCGTCACCCATTTCTTCACGGTCGATCCGCTTAACATTCATCCCGGACCACGAACCGTACTTGGGATCACGGCCGGTATCGTCATTGGCGTGGTCGCTGTGCTCATGGGTGTTGCCGGCGGAGAGCTGCTCATCCCGACGATTGTGCTGCTCTACGGCACTGACATTAAGATCGCCGGGAGCCTGTCCCTTGCCGTGTCCCTACCCACGATGCTTGTCGCATTCGCCAGGTTCAGCAGAGACCAAAGCTTTCCCGTCCTCGGTCAAAACAAGCGCTTCCTTGTCGCTATGACGGCCGGATCGATCGCCGGGACCGTACTCGGCGGCCTCCTGCTCGGCGTGGTTCCCAGTATGGTTCTCATTCCTCTACTCGTCCTGCTGCTGGTCCTGTCCTCAATCAAAGTCTGGAACCACGACTAGAGACCAGCCGGCTCCATCACAGGTTCGGAATGGGGCTGCCACTGCTGGGCCAGAAAATACACGTGCCGGGGGCCAAGAACGAACGACTCGGCCACGCGGGGTAGGCACAGCCGTCTCGCAACCCTTGGGATACGAGACGTCTCACTGCCCCTGTCCCGCAAGATGCTGATTCCCGTGAAATCTCGCGACTTGCGCTGCGCCCGGCGATTCTCATAACTATGTCTCGAAACCTTCTGCTTGAATCGACGTACTAATCCTTAGTTATGAGACACATTTGGAGGCGTGCATGTCGAAACTTATTGGCTATGCCCGGGTTTCGACGCGGCAACAGTCCACGGACCGGCAGCGGGCGGATCTACTGGCCGCCGGCGTTCGGCGCGATGACCTCTACGTCGACCAGGGCGTCTCCGGAGCGCGCGCGTCGCGACCCCAGTTCGATCGAGCACTGGACGCGCTCATGGAGGGTGACACCCTCGTCATCACGACTTTGGACCGGCTCGGGCGATCCACCCAGAACATGCTTACCTTCGCCGACGAACTCCGCAGCAGGGGCGCCGGCCTGCGCGTTTTGAACCTCGGCGGGGGCGACGTCGACACAGCAACACCGATGGGCTCCATGTTGTTTACAATCATGGCCGCCCTCGCGCAGATGGAACACGAGATCAAGCGCGAACGCATCACTGATTCCATCATCAAGCGAAGAGAAGCCGGCAAGGACCTTGGCGGTCGGCCCCGTCGGGTCACTGATAGTCAGATCAGAAGCGCTGTCCATCTGGTCAAAGGTGGCGAGCCTGCGGCGCAGGTTGCCCGGGATCTCGGTATGTCCCGAGCAACGTTCTACAGGCGGTCACGAGCGCTTGCCGATTAGGAGGGCGACATTTAGCGCCGCAAAAAGACCGCCACTTACCGCCAACAGTCACAGATCCGAGATTCTCGATTGAAGCTGTTCTTGAAATCCTTCGTTTGCGAGAAGGCTTATCGCAAACCTCGCGGCCCTTGTCTTTACGGCAGTACCCCGTATTTATCACAATGAATCTGAACCTAAGCGCTTTAGGTCCAGAACGTCGCTGCGGCACGGTCCACCAACATTGGCCTGGTCCTTCCTCTTGTTCCGGACTTGCCGGCTTCGGGCCGGTGGCCCGTCGGTTCGCACTGGCGATTACTTCACTTTTCCAGGGCCGTCCACGCCGCCGGTGCAGGGTGCGCCGGGCTCCGGGGCCGTTTTTGCACTGCGGTATTTCGCGATGAAGTCTTTGATGCGGGGATCGTCGGCGCTTGCTACTTTCAGCTGTGCGCCCCATGCTGAGGCCACAACAGGCGAGGGAAGGCCGCTGTACGGGGAAAGGATGGCATAGGTTGAGGGGATGTCCTCGCGCAGGGTATCCAGTTGGGGTCCTGTGACCGCCTGGGGGTCGTAGGTCACCCAGACCGCGCCGTGCTCAAGGGAGTGCACCGCGTTTTCGTTGGGCACGGGCTCGATGTACACGGCGCAGTTGAGCGGAATCGCCGAATGGTCCCCGCCAACCGGGGGGCTCTGGGCGTACTTGACCGCTCCCTGCACATGGTTGGAGCTCAGCCCTGAAAAGGTCTCGACGCCCTCGATGGCGGCAGGCGGGCTTTTCGGCAGGGAGCCCACCACAGCGAAGATGACGCCGCCTGCCACCAGGGCGATGCCGACTGTCCATGCGGTGATGAGGAGGATGAGCCGGTTCCGCCGCTTCTTCTCATGCTCGCGTTTGAATCCTGCCAGCTTGTTCTGAATGTCTGCGGCCCGCTGCCGCTTCAGCGTGCGCTTGGTCCCGGGGGCAACGCGCTGTCCCGGCTCCGGGGGGCTTGTCCTGCTGTCCCTGCCCAGGTTCTGTGATCCGGCCATGTCCGTGTGTCCTTTGCTTGCCGCTGCTGCGGGAACGGGTGCCGGTGGTCCAGTGCCCGGTCCGGCGTTTTCTGCGACAAACCTAACTTACTTAGGTGTTTGAAACTGGCTCACTTTTGTCGCTCCTCCTCCTCGGTTTCGGAGTGGTTCCGCCCGACGCTGCCGATCGCTTCAAACAGCAGGGAAGGCCGGCCGCCGAGGCTGTTGATGAAGATCGTGGTGACGGACAGTGCCATGGCGACCATGGCCCAGACGGGGTATACCAGGCCGGTGGTGGCCGCCGGGATTCCGATGCCGTTGAACAAAAACGCCAGGGCGACGTTTTGCCGCGTGCGCCGGTAACTGGCGCGACTGGTCCGTTGGGCTTCGAGGATCGCGGTGAGGTCATCACGTACAATGACCACGTCGGCGGATTCCACTGCGATATCGGTTCCGCCGCCCATGGCGATGCCGACGTCAGCCTGCATCAGGGCAGGAGCGTCGTTGATGCCATCGCCCACCATGGCCACACGATTACCGCCAGCTTGCAGCTCGCGTACCAAAGCGGCCTTCTCCTCGGGCAGGATTCCGGCACGGATATCCTCGATGCCCACTTCGGCAGCGACATGGGCCGCAGCGCGACCGTTGTCCCCGGTGGCCAGGACCGGGCGGATCCCGGCTTCACGGATCTCCGTGACTGCTCGGATTGCGTCAGCGCGGATATCATCGCCCAGGGCGATAATCCCCTGGAGGCGGCCGGCGACGGCGACCGCGACGACGGTGCGGCCGATATCCTCCAGGCGGGTGACCGCGGGCGCCAACGGACTCAGGTCGATCCCCTCGTCCTGGAGGAAGGCGGGCCGGCCGACCAGAACCGGGTTCCCCTCGATCGAGGCGCTGACCCCTAGACCGGTGACGGATTCAAAATCATCCGCCGTCGGGACTGCCAGACCGCGTTGTTCGGCGGCGGCGACAATGGCGCGGGCCAGCGGATGCTCCGAAGGGTTCTCAGCTGCTGCCGCAGTGGCCAGCAGCTGCCCCTCATCGTTAATCGCCTCGATTTCACGGACCGTGGGGCGCCCTTCAGTGATCGTGCCAGTCTTATCGAGGACGATCGTACGCACCTGGCCAAAAGTTTGGAACGCTTCACCGGTACGCATAATGATGCCCTTGTCGGCGGCTTCACCGGCGGCGCGGACGATCGCCAATGGAGCAGCGATCCCCACCGCGCACGGGTAACCCATCACCAGCACACCGATGCCGGCGAACACGGCACGGCGGACGTCGGGCTCTCCCGCCAGCACCCAAGTGCCGGCCAACCAACCCAGTAAAGCGAGAGCCGCCACGATGAGCACCGTCGGGGTATAGACACGCAGCACCCGGTCTACCAGGTGCAGGATGCCGGGTTTCAGCGCCCTCGCGTCTTCGACGTGGCGGACCACCTGGGCCAGGAAACTGTCCGCTCCTGTACGGGTTACTTCCAGCAGCACGGAACCGGCGCCGTTGATGGACCCGCCAATCAGTTCATCGCCGATTGAACGTTCGATCGGCACCGGCTCGCCGGTCACCAGGGACAGGTCGACAGTGGTGCGTCCTTCGGCGACCCGCCCGTCAACCGGAACTCGGTCGCCAGGGCGTACCCGCACAGTGTCGCCGACGCTAATTTCGGCTACCGGCACTTCCTCTTCACGACCGTCCTGTACCAGATATGCCGTGTCCGGTTGCAGCTCGAGCAGCTTGCGTACCGCCTGGCTGGAGCGGGTCTTCACCAATAGCGAGAGCCATTCCGAAAAGATGTGGTAGTTCGCCACCAGCACGGTCACCGCGAAGAACGCGGCCGTCGGGTAGTCCGGGAAAGTGCCGGTGAGCCCGATGATGCCCCCGGCAATACCGGCGAAAGCACCAACCTCCAGCAAGACGTGCTGATTCAGGATGCCGCGTCGTGCTGCCTGGTACGCCATCCGCAGAATATGCGGGGCAACACCGAAGACCACGGCCAGGGCCAGGGCACCGGTCACCCAACCGGCTGCCAGATCAGCGATCAGGCCTGTTTCCCGGCCGACGTACGCCAACCCTGCCGGGGCGATGATCGCCGTGGCACCGAGCGCAGCCCGGATCTTTCCGGCGGGCAGCAGAATCGCGTAGGCGACGGGAACCATCAGTACCACCACCGAAGCCGGTACCAGGATCGACCAGATCCCGGAAATCTCAAGGATCAGCGCGATGGCTGTCAGGCTCGCGGCGACGGCCAGGAGCAGTCTTTTGCCTTCCTGGACGAGGTCAGCTTCCTCGTCTTCAAACGGGCGCAGCTTCCGCGGGTCATATAGGTTGTAGCCTATATCGCGCAGCGTCCCGAGGATCTGCTGCGGTTTGATCAGCTTCGGGTCGTAATCGATCAGCGCCTGCTCATGGGTGAGGCTCACCGCGACCTGGTCAACTCCTGCTTGACGGCCCAATGCCTTCTCAATGGTGCCGGTGCACAGAGAGCAGTGCAGCCCGGCGATGCGGGCGCGTATCCGGGCGTGCCCCTCCAGATGGCTGGGCTCTTCATCCCATAACTGCTCGTCCTTGCTTGCGGTATCCGTGGTCATTACGCTGATCCTTCCATCTCGGCCACCTCGTAACCTGCGGTCACCACACGTTCTTCGAGTGCCCCACGGTCAGTCATCTCGGGGTCATACCGAATGGTGAGTTCACCCGTGCGGTGGTCTGCGTTGGCTTCGCTGACACCCTCCAGCCGGCGCAGCGCGGTGCCGAGCCGTTGTTCGCATCCGGTGCAGGTCATTCCCTCAACCTTCAGAGTCACGTTCGTTGTTGCCATGGTGCTCACCTCGCGCTTTCCTGATTTTGATCCTTGTCCTGTCCATAACCTGGCAGGACGGTGTAGTGAATGGTTTGCGCCTGGATTCGGCCGTTACGGATGAGGAAGGAATCGGCCCCATCGACGCGGGCGCCGTTCGAGGCCTGGGCGGCCCACTCCAGCAACGCGACCTCCCCGGCAACCACACGGGCCGTGTACGTGAACTCCGCTTGCGGCAGCTGCTCGCGCAGCAGCTGGGCCAGTTCGCGGGCACCGTCGTGGCCTTCATGTGTTCCTGCCCCTGTCAGCACCACCACATCGGCTGCGTAACTGCGATTCAAATCCTCATCCACGCTGCCATGGGCACCTTGCTGCAGATGATCCTCGAACACCGCGCCAGCACCCGGGCCATCAAAGTATCTTCCATAAGACTCACTCTAAACCTTCCATCCGACTGGAATGTCAATGGCTGAATCAATGAGATGCCTGAAGTTCACCGGTTGGGGTTGACGTTCCATTGGGAGGAAGGTCCACGATGAAAAGACTGCTGACTATTCAAAGAAAGGGAGTACCAAATGCCCATGATTGAGGATCAGACCAAAGAGATTATTGATATTCTCAGCGACTGTCTCGCCAAGTGTGAGGCCTGCATCCAGGATTGCGCGGCCCAGGGCGATAAAGACCTAGCCGGCTGCATCAAGCTCTGCTCCGATTGTGCAGACCTGTGCCGGGCCTGCATCTCCCTGCTCGCGCGGGGTAGCCAGTTCTCTGCGGAGCTGTGCCGGCTATGCGCCGAGGTTTGCGAGCAGTGCGCCCAGGAGTGCGAACGCACCGGCATGATCGAATGCGCCGAAACCTGCCGCAGGGCCGCCGAAGCTTGCCGTCGGATGGCCGGAGTTTAACCGCAGTGCTCTGAGGCGGCACCGCTCTTTTGCCGAACATGCTCAATCAACCGGCACGTGCAGTCGTCATCGGCCGCATCCTGAAGGCGGTCCGCCTCAGACACGACTTCCTCTAGCTGGGTACGCATTATCTCCAATTCTTCTATCCGCCGGCCGATCCCTTCCAGCTGAGCATTGAGCACACCCCGCACATACGCACACGGAACCTCCCCTCGCTCTCGAAAGACCGAAATCTCCTTGACCTCATCAAGCGTGATCCCAAGCCGCTGAGCGGTACGGATGAACGTCAACCGGTCAATGAACGATTCGTCATAGTCCCGATACCCTGACGCCGTCCGTGCCGGTTCAGGCAGTACACCAATAGATTCGTAGTAACGAACCGTCTTCGCCGTCACCCCGGCTGCTCTTGCAAATTCACCGATCTTCATTAGACCCTCCCACCAAAAGCTTACAGCTAACGGAAAGGTTAGATCTTTAGTGCCAGCTGGGACGTTTCCTCTGGCGGTGGACCGAGACGTAATGGGTGTGATCAGAATGATCGTCTGTGTAACCGAGCAACCGCCAATGGAAGCTGCGTTACCGCCATCTAGGACTAACAGTCACAAGGATCCCGCGCGGAACGGTTTGGCCTCTGCACGAATACGACCGATTCCGTGCAGCTGGGAGTGTCACGGCAGGTGCCGGGAGGACCAGCGAGGGGTGATCGATATCGGTTTTTGCGGGGTAGACGGTCCGGGAGGCGCCCGTCGTTCGGGCACTTTGCTCGAACGGCGAGAATTTAGATGTTATGGATCGGGGACGAGCCGTGGTCATTGTCGGCGGCTCGTAGCGAGGTCCAACCGGTGATAGCCGCCGCGGTCGGCCGTGGCAGCAAACAGTGCGGCGATACGGCCCAGCGCGTGCATTGGCTGTCGGGCTTTAGGCCTCATGCCTCCGGGTAGGGGCAGCCGGCCCCGGCGTCGCTGCGTGCACCCTGACGCTGCGAGAGTTCGTCCCGGGCAGGCCGGATCCGGTCATCAATGCCCAACTCCGGTCCGGCGCAGCATGCCTGGTCCGCGGTCCCTCCGGCGGAGCATCGGACGCATGCAGCAGAGCCAGGTCAGGGCGATGGCGGCCGCCGTGGCGGCCACGGTGAACAGCGCTTTGTTCATGCCGCAGGATTCCCGCCGGGACGCGGTACTGAGTGACGCTCGTTGAAAGGTACCGGAGCAGCGCGGAGTGCCTCGATCTCAGAGCGCAGCTGGGCCAGATCCTGTTCCTGGTCAGGCGTGGGAGGTTGTCCGCCACGGCCATGTCCACGCATCATCAGCCACATCATCAGCCCCATGCCCAAGGGGCAGGCCAAGGCCGGGAGGAAAAGAAGAAACTGTTCCATGGCGTGTCCTTTGGTGGTCATTGCCGAGGAGTAGAGGGCGGGTCTGCCGTCTGCAGCGATTTTCGGTACGGTGCACCAATGGATATCGGATACGCCAGAGTCTCGACGACCAAGCAGGACGTGACGCGGCAGCTGGATGCCTTGGCCACTGCCGGCGTTGCCAGTGAACACATCTACGTAGACAAGAAATCAGGGGCCACACGGAACCGCCCTGGGCTGGATGAGGCGCTGCGGCAGGCTCGGCCAGGTGATGTGATTGTGGTCCACACCCTCGACCGCTTAGGCCGGACGCTTCGGGACACGCTGAACCTCGTTCACGAGCTGAGGGAACGCGGCGTTGGTATCCGGACGCTGGCTGATCCCTTAGGCATTGACACGTCCAACCCTGACGGGCCCATAGCGCGTCTGTCTGTCGTCATGCTCGCTCTCTTTGCGGAGATGGAACGTACCTACGCGGCTGAGCGGGCTTCCCATGCAGTCGCCGCTGCCAATGGCCGCCACACTGGCCGTCCGTCTGTTGTGAACCCTGACAAGCTCGAACATGCCTTGATGCTCAGGGATAAAGGAGTGCCAATTCGTGAGATAGTCACCAAAACGGAACTGGCTCGTACTACCCTGTACCGTCACCTGCCACCTCGCCGCTCCTCAGCCTCCAAATCGTAGACGGGATCACCGTCCGTGGCGGACTCTCGCAGCTAGTGGACCTGCTGGAACAGATGAGCGCGGTATTCTTTCAGGGGGCAGACTCCGATGATTGCTACGCCCGACGTACCCAAATGTAGGAGGGCCAGTGTCCATCGAGGCAGCCGTAGACCTGAGGGTAGCCAATGCCCTTAGTGTCCTGCTTCCTGAGACGCAAAGCATCTTGGCTGCCGTCGAAGGCTGGTGGGCAATCAAAGCGGAACAAGCCGGATTGTCTGGGCGCTGGGCGAACGTAACGGAAGCGTTGGAGGCTCAACCGCCCGTCTCACTTAGCGGTGTTTCGCCCCTTCAAAGCATCGGAGCTTCAACTACCGGTGAGATGCTCGGCGCTATGTACGTCGGATCACTTCCCAATGCTGAACGGTCTAAAGAGGGAAAGCATTACACGCCCTCGGTGCTGAGCGAACGCTTGTGGGAGATGGCCAGGGCCGCTCTGGGATATACGAGAGGTCGTGACAAGCGGCTTACCGGCCTTGTGCGCGACCCTGCGTGTGGTGCCGGGGCGCTTCTACTGCCACCCTTGCGCGAACATCTCCGAGCTGCGACAAAAGATGACGCCGCTATTACCATTCGCGGCGTGGGATCAGTGATCCAAGGCATTGATATGGACCCCTGGTCAGCGTGGATAACCAATGTCGTGCTGGGAGCGGAGGCGCTACACACTCTGGCAAAGGTCCCCGATGTCCGCCGCAGGCCCATCCCGATGCTCGCAGAAGCAGGAGATGGCTTGGCCGTAGGCCGAGAGCCAGCCTTGGCAACCATCATGAATCCCCCTTACGGCAGGCTGCGACTTGAGGTGGCGCAAAGGGAAGACTTTGCCCATGTCCTTTACGGCCATGCCAATATCTACGGAATGTTTATGGCTTCGGGGGCAGACAGTACCCAGCCAGGAGGGGTATTGGCGTGCTTGGTTCCTACTTCCTTTACAGCAGGTCGGTACTTTCATAAGCTGCGCGGACATCTTTCCTCGACCATGCCGATGCACTCAATGAACTTCGTTGATGGACGAAACGGCGTTTTCGCCGGCGTCCTCCAAGAGACATGCCTGGTGACCTTCCGACACAAGACGGGCCGCAAGGTGGAGGTTACGCGTTCCAATGGCCATGTTGATCACGTAGCTGAAATTCCCACGCCGAAAGGTGATGGGCCATGGCTATTACCCCGTGAGGCTCGTGACGCGGCGACCGCAGCAGCAGCAGCTCGCATGCCGCTGACCTTGGAATCAGCAGGATGGCATGCTTCAACCGGCCCCCTGGTTTGGAATCGTCGGAAGAGTGACCTGTACGGACGACAGGGGAAAGGTCGGGCCCTTGTTTTGTGGGGTGCCGACGTAGACGGCGGCAAGGTACATCGAGACCGGTCCCGCGATTCGATGCGCTTTCTTCATCTGACCGTGGCTTCTGATCATGAAGTGATGGTCTTAGATGAACCTGCCATTTTGGTTCAGCGAACAACCGCACCAGAACAGGTACGTCGTTTAGTGGCGGCTGATCTTGACCAGAAAACCCTTGAAGGGTTTGGTGGCCGGGTGGTCATTGAGAATCACCTGAACGTCCTGCGCAGCACTGTTGCTACGCCCTTAATTTCCCGAGCGACGCTTGCACGGGTGCTACAAACAAAAACCATGGATCGCTTGATGCGTTGCATCTCGGGATCAGTGGCCGTCAGCTCGTACGAGATCGATTCCCTACCTCTCCCCCAGGCCTCAGTGTTGGCCTCATGGGAAGGACTTGCCGGCGCGGAGCTTGAGAACGCTGTTGCGGCGGCCTACACCCTTGGAGCCAACGTTGCCGGACCTTCTCCCCGTAGTAACCCGCGAGCTGTGCCAGGACAGGCTGGGGCTGATTTTCCCGAAGGAGGGTTTTAAGTCTTCGCTTTCGAGCCCTATGTCTGCTGCCGCAGTCGCCGGGCTCATCTGGGCAGGTTGCGTCATGCCGCACGATGATGCTGCTTTGGACGAAAATCTTCCGTACGCTCGGCCAACAACCGGTCTTTGGATGAACGCAGAACTGCTGACTATTGAAGATCATGATCGGCGGCGTGCTTGGTACGAGGCACATCTCGTTGGTCAAGCTTCAGCCACCGCCCTGCAAAGGGAATGGGGTGTAGAAACAGAGCAGTGGTACGCCACCAATAGCCGTGAGTCCGTCCGGAAGGGCCTCTATATTATTTGCGCCCGGTATGGGGCCATGAGCATGGGCGTGGGGGTGAAAACCAATGCCGGCGACGCTCGGTGGATAATGCAAAGGAGCTTCGCGGAGCTTTTCGACCCTGCACTTGAAGGATCTGAGCTTAGGCAGGCGATTGATTCGTGGACAGACACTGCCATGGATCCCGAGCAGCGGCTTCGGGCAGTGGTAGCCCGCGAACGCAGCAGCACAGCCACCAGTATCTCCGTTGTCCTCCCCAGTGGGGAGGTCCGCCAGCTGTCTCCGGGCGAGTCTTCGCTCATCCTAAAAGGGGTAATCGAGGTTTGGGCTGAACAGCGTCTCCGGGAGCCGGAAGTGCTTACAATCAGCGAGCCAGGCGACAAAAAGGCTTACGTTGACGAGCAGAGGCTAGCTGCCGTTGGGATAAATATAAATGTCTCGGACCTGCTGCCCGACTCCCTCATTGTGGACATGGGGTTCAGGCCTGCCGAGTTCTGGATCATTGAAGCGGTAGCCACCGGGGGCCCGGTAGACGAACGTCGAAAAGAGAAGTTCATTGAGTGGGCCGAGACTCAGCGCATTCGGCCCGAACAATTGAGGTTTCTAAACGCCTTCATCTCCCGCAACGACTCCGCTGCTAAGCGCCATCTTATGGACCTAGCTACCGGCACATATGCATGGTATTTGGACGAACCCACTCGCGAACTTGCTTGGAACACAATCGATTCAACGATCCCAGATAACGTCGTGGGCATTGGTGGTTCCCACTAGTCAACCCCCGTTGGCCACTGAATTTTAGGGTGAAACCTATCGGACGACCTGCTAGTAGGGTTCTCGTCCCCGGCCTTGCCTCATGGCCCAGAGGCACCGCCAGATGTTGGTGGCGTCCGAGTTGGGCGTCGGAAATATGAGCTGTAAAGGATCCTCGGCCCACAACCTCGGGCCGTCTCGACGTGTCAAGATTTGCGGACGACACTCAATCCCCCTATCCGCTTGGCCTGGTTACTGCTGGCGGTACTCGGCCCAGTGGGCCAACACTGCCTGTTCGACAGCCGCGCGCTTGGTCAGTTTCGTCTTGAATTTCACGAAATCAAGGATTTCGCCAACCTCGTCGCTGACTTGGAGGTTGAGGGGCTGCACACCCTGTGCCGCGGTCGGCTTGGCGGCGGCCGGGGCAGACTTCCGGGCGGGAGCTGGCTGCACAGTCACCGGGGGCTCAATGGGATCTACATGCTCGTCCGGGGCAGGCTTGATCTGAGCCCTGACGCGACGGTTGTTGAGGTCCGGTTTGTTACTCATCGGATCACTTTCTTGGATAGTTCGGTGTAGGCATCGAGAACTTTGTGCCCACTTGGATAGTCGCCGTACCACTCCCCCGCAATGCGGGCCTGCTGGACGATGGTTCGCTTGGGGACCATGGGTGTCAGCAAAAGCTCTGTCTGCTTTAGGTCCTCGAAAGCGATGCGCTCGACTGCCGGGGTTCCCACAACACGGTCATCAATGTCTCCGGCGATGACCCCCAGCTCGTCCAGCGTGTGGGTTGCTCCGATACGTGCCAGGTTCTTCTTGAACTGGCTGACGGTCTGTCGCGCCCCTTCCACGCCGTCTACGCCATCTTCGGAAAGCCTGGACGCATAAACGATGGAATCCGCGGCTGTCAGCGCTCCCTTGATGAGTGGACCGCCCTGCCTGTTGGGGCAGTCGATGACCACCAGATCGGATTCAAGTCCAACCAGCGAGGTCTTTAGGCGGTACTCGGCACCGTCCGCGTATTCGGCTTCCCGGTTGCTCATACTGCGGGCAGCAGGAATGACCCGAATGTTCTCCGACCAGGCGGGAACAACGATGCCCAGCTCCTCGGCGTAGCCTTCGCAATCGTCGTAAGCGAGGATCGCCCCGACGTGTAGGTGATCTTCTTCGGGAACGACGCGCGCCCACTTTGTAGTGGCGGCCCGGGGGTCGAGGTCCAGCAGCGTCACTTTGCGTCCGCTCCTGGCCGCAATGACAGCCAACGATACTGCTGTGGTCGTCTTGGTGACTCCGCCGCTCTCTGAGTAAATCGCTAGTACCTGCATAGGCCGAATCTACATTCCTTCCAATCTACATTTCCGGAGAGACACGTTTCTGGGTTTGTAGATTTATAGGTTTCTGGGTCTCTGGATTACTGGGCTTCTGCTGCCAGCTCGATTTGCACGCTGCCCATGAGCTGCGCCAGCCCTGCGGCCTCCCACGATCCGGGCCGATTGTCCAGAAGTGAGTGGCCGGCGGCCACTTCCCTCTGGGCCTCGACCATGGCGAGGTAAATTAGCTCGCCTATGTCGGTGCCAGCGGCCAGCTGACGAAGGATCGCATCTTTGACGGCTCCCATATCCTCGTCAAATTCCTGGCGGTAGGTTTCGATTTCCTCAGGGGACTTGCCCGCGACGTTAAGGGCGTCGGGGCCGCCCGGGATGATCTTCTGTGCCATGGTGTGCCTCTTTCTGAGTGTGAAATGCCTTGCGGGTCAGGGGGCTGGCGTCTCGCGGTAGCCCTGCCGGGAAATGGCGCTCTGGGCCTTCTCCAGTTCGGCGCCTAGCTCGGCGGCCAACCGGGCGGCGTTGGTCAAATGGTCCGTGGCGGTGGCCACGCTCTGGATGGGGTCCCGGCCGTCGTCCTCGTACACTTCGAACTTATCCAGTGATCGCCCCAGGGACTGGGCCAGCTGCGTGCAGGCTTGGGGGAGCATGTGGCCGAGACCTTTGAGGTTTCCAAGAACGCTGTACACGGTGGGAGCTGCGTGGATCTGGGTAATGGTCAGGTGGTTGATTGAACGGATGGCCTCGTAGGCGTCATCAGCTGCGCGGATCACTTCGGGGGTTTCGTCGTCCATGGTTCTGTACTCCTTGATGGGCGTTCAGGTTCGGGCAAATTTCCAGAAATCTTGTTTTGTAGATTTCTGGTTAGGCGTCGGCGGGCTTCTTCGCTTTCAGCTGGGACACCCGCTGGGTGGAGATGCCGAGCATGCGGGCTACTTGGGTGATAGTGAATTGCTGGCTGAGTTCTGCGACGACGGCGCGTGATTCGGCGGCCCCCTTGGCGGAAAGTTCCTGGGCCTTCTCAATGTCGTCCCTTGCCTGTGTCCAGCGCTGCATGGCGTCGTCAGGTGCGCGGAGCGTGACATTGACTTTGACTTCATCGGGATCGAGGTTGAGCACGACGGCGGCAAGGTCAGTTGCCATGTCCTGAATATCCTTTGCCCTGCTGGCCTGGGTCACCTGGTCAAGCTCGTGAATGTGGATCTCCCACCACTTACCCTCTTTGTGGGCAACGGCTTCGAGCTCTCGCTTGATGGTCATTTCTTCCTCTCGTACTGCCGGGCGGTGGGCCGGTAGGGGCCTCTCGGCCCCTACCGGGAAGGCTACTGCCAGCCGCTCGGCGTGGTCGGCAGTCCTTTGGCAATCTGCCGGACGACTCCGGGGCTGATGGTCCTGTGCCGGGGAACAGCCACGGCGACTGCCCCATCCGGCGAAGCCCAAACATCATGCTTGCCCGACTGCCGGATGATGCGCCATCCAGCTTTGGTTAGTTCCGCCTCAGCATCTTTCCTCTTGATTTCCTTCATAACTCTATTCTAGCCCCCCTTGCGTGTCAATTGCAAGGGGGGCTAGGAAAAATTAGAGGGTATTTGAGGCGTTGGTCCTTGCTGCGGTCGCGGCCGCAACTTCCTGCGCGAGTGAGAGGGTGGCGTAGGCCTGCGCCGTGGTGGCTTTGATGGCGGCGGCCGCCGTGGCGTCCTCGGGGAGTTCCTGGGCCGCTTCTGCGAGGAGGGCTGTGGCTTCGGCAAGGTAGGCGTTGTACATATGGTTTCTCCTTTGTGTGATGGGTTATCAGTCTGAACTGAGTTGGTACAGTCCGGTGAATCCTTGGGGACGTGGGTAGGGGCAGGGCCAGCCGCCGGCGCGGACTAGGGCGACTTCGGCCAGCGTGTAGAACGGTTCTGTGATTCCGAGCTGGTGCATGTAGGCGCAGCGGCCATCGGGCCTCATTTCGTGCTCGTGGTCGAGGCGGGCCTGAACGGCGGGTTTCGCCCGTGCGTTCTCTGCTCCCCAGTTGGAATGGCATGCGGGACAGTAGGCGACTTCATAGGCTTCTGCATCGAGGATGGTGGGGAAGCTCTGCGTGTCGAAGAGTGCGAGCTGTCCGGCCAGTTCAGCCATGGTCTTGGTTCCTTTCGCGTTCCGGCTGTTAGAAGAGGGCTTCTTGGGTCCATACCGGTGGGTGTTCCTGGTCCAGGTGTTGGATCAGTAGCGCGGCGGCTTCCTCCGGGGTCGTTCCAAAACCTGGGGTTGTCTGTCCAGTGGCAGACCGTGCAATCCGCGTGCCAGTGGGTCCGCCAGTCGGGGCAGCCCTCCAGCGGAAACGGGCCGGAACAGCACCACGATGTTGCGTCGATCCGCCCCCGCCCCTGGATCTTCTCGGCCTGTTCCTTGGTCAGTGCCATCAGGATTCCCTGCCGGCAAGAGTCAGAATTTTGTCGGGGCGGAACCCTGCCCATGTGTCGGAGTCGGTGATGACGACGGGGGCGGCCATGTGGCCGGCCTTTTTGAAGGCTTCACGCTCGGCGTCGGTCATTGCGCGGCTTTGGTAGGTGATCCCCTGGCGGTCCATGGCTTTCTTGGTGGCGGTGCAGTTGCTGCACTCCCGGCCGGTGTTCTCGTCGGTGATGGTGTAAATGGTGGTGTTCATGGTCCCGGCTCCTTCTGGGGATCGGTGGTGGCCGGGGATCCCGGCCACCTTGGGCGGTTAGACGAGTTCGGCCGCTGCTAGGCGGGTGTCGAACAACTTCTCTGCGAGGCGGATCAGATGGGCGGGAGCATCGGTGTCCCAGCCGTGTTCTGCGCGTCCTAGGTAGATCGCGTTTCCTGTGACTTCTGGCAGATAGAGGCCGGTTTCCCGGAGCAGTTGTGTGGCGCGGACGTTGGGGCGGAAGTTCCTGCTGTCGGCCCTGAGGTAGACCTGCCAGTCGCCGCTGACAATGCAGTCGAGTGGGCCGTAAAGGGCTTCAAGGGTGCCGTGGCGAACGTCCTGGGGCTTGGCTGTGACTTCTTCGCTGAGCTTGGCGGGAATGACAAGGGCAATGCATTTGCGGATCATAACGCGCTCCTTCACTCGTGGCGGATGGCGTTGGGGACGTAGGCCCTGAGGGTTTCTTTGTCGATCCAGAAGTGCTGGCGGCCGGTTCCTCCTGCGGCGACGTAATCACCGCTGAGAATGTTGTTGGTGGGTTCGAAGGTCTGAAACCACTTGTCCTCGTGGTCGAAAATGACGGTCTTGCCGCTTTCGTAGGTGGTTTCGGTGAGCATTTCAGTTCCTTCCAGTGGGCTTCTTGATACTTCTATTCTAGTCCCCCTAGGAAATCTACTGCAAGCCCCACTAGGAAATCTTTGGAAGATTTCCTGATTTGTTGAAATGTAGATTTCTGGCTTTCTGTCCTTCTGCCTTTAAGGAAGCGGGACTTGCCATTGCCCCTGGAACCTCGATCACGCG
>ERZ778017.1762-NODE-1762-length-19883-cov-5.285707_pt1 | contig 19883 bp, 19 predicted proteins | sample MGYA00375747_ERZ778017 | MGnify/ENA primary metagenome ERZ778017 (study PRJEB29350, sample SAMN05509838) | bioreactor metagenome | biome: bioreactor; material: wastewater | place: South Africa: University of Cape Town | collected 2014-03-17 ...
CGGCTGACGCCTCCGGGTGGGATGCCGCACGGCATCCCACCCGCCACACTCATTCGCTCTCCTGCGCCCGACGCGACCGCTCGGGCCCGGGGCATCCCCTGGAGGTCAACATGCAGTTCGTGCTGCAGACTCTTGTCGGAGGGATCGGACTCGGTGCGATCTACGTCCTGGTCGCCCTCGGCTTCTCCCTCGTCTATCGCACGATGGGCCTGGTCAACTTCGCCCACGGCGACATCCTCATGGTCGGCGCCTACCTCGCCGCCACGTTCTTCATCTCCGCGAAGATCCCGTTCTGGGCGGCCATGATCATCGCGATCGTCGCGACCGCCGTCATCGGCCTGGTCATCGAACGGATCCTGCGGCCGCTGGAGAACAAGGACTTCGACCTGATGCTGATCGGGACGATCGGCTTCGGCATCATGCTGGAAGGAATCGCGATCCTGGTCTGGGGCACGACGGGTGAGGCCGTGCCCACCCCGATCACCGGCGACCCGTTCAACGTCTTCGGCATCTACATCAAGCGCTACGAGCTCGTCGTCGTCATCGTCGCCGCACTGGCGTCGCTCGTGCTGTGGCTGTTCCTGGACCGCACCAAGCAGGGCATCGCCATGCAGGCGGTCGCGATCAACCACGAGGAGGCCACCGCGCTCGGCATCAACGTCGGTCGCAGCAACGCGATCGCGTTCGCGATCGGATCGGGTCTTGCTGCCCTGGCCGGAGGCCTTGCCGGGCCCATCCTGTACGTGAGCCCGACCTTCGGGGCGAACCTGGGGATCATGGGGTTCTCCGCCGCGATCCTCGGCGGCTTCGGCAACATCAAGGGCGCCATCGTCGGCGGCCTCGCCTTCGGCATCCTCTACTCGTTCGCGTCCGGGCTGTCGCAGGGATACGCCGACCTCGTGGCGTTCATCGTCTTCGCCCTGATCGTGATCATCCGTCCCAACGGGATCTTCGGAGAAAGCACGGTGAACCGCGCATGACTCTCAAAAAGACGGCAGCCTACGGCCTGCCCCTCGTCGTCCTGTTCGTCCTGGCACTGGTCTTCCCGTATCTGGTCGACCCGTACACCATCCACGTCAGCAACGTCGCCGTCGTGTTCGGCCTGCTCGCGATCGGCCTGTTCTTGTCGATGGGCATCGCCGGCCAGTTCGACCTCGCCCAGGTCGCCTTCCTCGGGGTCGGCGCCTACACGGCGGCGATCCTCACGCTGCACGCCGGGTGGGACTTCTGGCCCGCGGCGCTGGCGGGCGTCGTCATCTCGATCATCGTGTCGCTGCTGGTGGGCATCCCCGCGCTGCGGGTGCAATCGCACTACCTCGCGATCGTCACCCTCGGCCTGTCGCTGGCGTTCATCAGCCTGGTCATCAACCTGCCGATCACCGGCCAGGCGGAGGGCCTGAGCGGCATCCCCGCTCCGGTGTTCTTCGGCATCGACCTCGGCGACGATTACCTCTTCTACTACTTCGGTCTGGCGTTGCTGATCGTCGGTATCGCGTTCGCCGCGTTCGTCGTGCACACGCGGCTCGGCCGCCGGATGCGCGCCATGCGCGACGACGACCTGGCCGCCGCCGCGATGGGCACGCGCGTGCCCGTGCTGCGGATGATCGCCTTCGCGTTCGGCGGCCTGTACGGCGGCGTGGCCGGGGCGTTGTATGCCGGCCTCATCCGGTTCGTCGCGCCCGAGTCGTTCAGCCTGGCGAACATGTTCCTGCTGCTGGCCATGGTCATCATTGGCGGACGCCACAGCCTGCCCGGTGTCGTGATCGGTGCAGTCGGGCTCATCTTCGTGCGATCGTGGCTCGCGGACTTCTCGATCTACGCGCAACTCGGGTACGGCGCCCTGGTCGTGATCTTCGTGGTGTTCCTGCCCACCGGCATCGCCGGCATCCCCGCGCGGCTCATCGAGCTGTGGAAGCGGCGCGGAACGAAGGGCGCGGGTGGCATCGGCGTGGCGCCGTACGTGCCGTACGCGGTGGAGGCTCCGGATGCCGCCGGCTCGCCGGACGCTGATGCGCCGGTGGTGCTGCAGGCGACGGACGTCGTGAAGTCGTTCAAGGGGCTCAAAGCGCTCGCCGGCGTCTCGCTGACCGTGCGTCAGGGCGAGATCCGGGGGCTGGTCGGCCCGAACGGCTCCGGCAAGACGACGCTGTTCAACGTGCTCAGCGGCATCCACCCGCCCACGACGGGATCCGTGGAGGTGTTCGGCGAGCGATCGACGACGACTCCCTCGTACCGCCTGTCGCTGCGCGGTGTGGCCCGCACGTTCCAGAACCTGCGGCTGTTCCCGCTGATGTCGGTGCGCGAAAACGTCATGATGGGCATCGACCGCACCCCCAGCAGGTGGAGCTGGCGCTACATCATCCGGCCGCTCTCGGTGCTGCGCGCCGACGCCCGCATGCGCGGCGAGGCCGATGAGATCCTCGACCGTTACGGCCTGCTGGGCCTGGCGGAGGCTAAGCCGTCGGAGCTGTCGTACGGGGCGCAGCGCCGGGTCGAGATCGCCCGCGCCATGGCCACGCGGCCGCGGCTCCTGCTGCTGGACGAGCCGGCGGCGGGACTGAACGGCGACGAGGTCAACCAGCTCAAGGCCATCGTCAACGACATCCGCGCGACCGGCGTGACCGTCATCATCATCGAGCACAACATGGGGCTGGTGATGTCGATGTGCGACCGCGTCACGGTGCTCTCCACCGGGAAGGTCATCGCCGACGGGCTGCCCGAAGAGGTGGGCCGCTCGCCGGAGGTCATCGAGGCGTACCTCGGCGACGACGCGAAGCTGGAGAAGGAGATGCTCGACGCGACGAGCGGTCCCGCGGAAGGAACGGTGCAATGAGCAGCGACGACGCATACACGGCAGCACATCGCCTCACGTCGACATCGGGGCATGCGCCGGCCACCCTCGTGGCCGAGGGGCTGCAGGTGAACTACGGAGGGGTCGCCGCCGTGCGCGGGGTGAGCTTCACCGTCGAGATCGGGCAGGCCGTCGGGATCATCGGCGCCAACGGGGCCGGCAAGACGTCGACGCTGAAGGCCGTGCTCGGGCTCGTGAACCGGCGCGCCGACAAGCTGCAGTACGGCGATGTCGACCTGACCCGCACCCCCGCCCGCAAGATCGTGCGGGAGGGCATCGGCTATGTCCCCGAGGGACGGCACGTCTTCGGCGGGCTCAGCGTCGAGAAGAACCTGCTGCTGGGCGCGTACATCCAGCGATGGAATGCGCAGACACGCGCGCAGGTGTCGGAGATCTACGAGATGTTCCCGGTGCTCGGCGAGATGCGCACACGCCTGGCCGGCGCGCTGTCGGGCGGGCAGCAGCAGATGCTGGCCATCGGTCGCGCGCTCATGTCGAAGCCGCAGCTGCTCGTGCTCGACGAGCCGTCGATGGGACTGTCGCCGAAGCTCGTCGACGAGGTGCTGGCAGTCGTCCAACGGCTGAACCGCGCCGACATGGGCATCCTCCTGGTCGAGCAGAACGCGAAGCTCACCTTCGAGGCGACGACGTATTGCTACGTGATGGAGAACGGGCGCATCGAGATCGAGGGCTCGGCCGATGATCTGCGCGCCGACGCGCGCGTGCGCAAGATCTATCTGGGCATCTGAAGACGGCAGCGCGATGACAGGGGAGATGGGATGACGCAGGCAGACGAAGACACCGAGGAAGACCGCCCGGGACGGTTCCTGGTCGGGCTGATCGGACGAGGGATCGGTCCGTCGCTGTCGCCGGCCCTGCACACGCGGGAGGCGACCGCGCTCGGGCTCGAGTACGAGTACCGCCTGCATGACCTCGCCGAGCACGATCTGCCGGCTCAGAGCGTCGCCGACATCCTCGACGAGCTGCGCGACGCCGGCTATTCCGCCGTCAACATCACCTATCCCTGCAAGCAGGTGGTGATGGGCCACCTCGATGAGATCGACCCGGATGCCGCACGGCTGGGCGCCGTCAACCTCGTCGTCATCCGCGACGGCCGGTTCATCGGCTACAACACCGACTGGGTGGGCTTTCGCGACGGTGTCGTCGACGGGCTGTCCGGGCAGCCGCTCGACGACGTCGTGCAGTTCGGCGGAGGCGGCGCGGGGTCGGCCTCGGCCTACGCCCTGCTGTCGCTGGGCACCCGTCGGCTCACACTGGCCGACATCGATCCGGTGCGGGTGGAAGAGCTGGCCGCGCGTCTGCGCGCGGCGTTCCCCACGCAGCGGGTCGACACGATCGGCACCGCCGAGGCCGAGGGGCTGCTTGCCCGGGTCGATGGCGCGGTGAACGCGACGCCGCTCGGCATGGCCGAGCATCCGGGCGTCTCGTTCGACGTGTCGACGCTGAAGGATGCCGCATGGGTGGCCGACGTCGTCTACTTCCCGATCGACACCGAGCTGTTGCGTGCCGCACGCTCCCGGGGCCTCACGACGCTGGACGGCGGACGGATGAACGTCGGGCAGGCCGTCGAGGGGATCCGGCTGATCACCGGCATCCGTCCCGACGCGCACCGCATGCGCGCGCACTTCCTCGAGCTGATCGACGCGCGCCGGCACGCCCCCGTCGGGTGATCCCCCGTGCTGCCGGACCCGAACGACAAGGAGACATCCGTGACCACGATCATGATCATCAACGGCCCGAACCTCAACCTGCTGGGGCTGCGCGAGCCGCATCTGTACGGCACCGACACGCTCGATGACGTCCGTCGCCTGTGCGCGTCGGTGGCCGACGAGCTGGGGCTGCAGATCGAGTTCCATCAGCGCAACCACGAGGGCGAGATCATCGACCTCATCCAGAAGGCGCGCACCGACGCCGACGGGATCATCATCAACCCCGCCGGGTACACCTCCACATCGATCGCGATCCTCGACGCGCTGCTGGCCGCCGAGCGCCCCGTCATCGAGGTGCATGTGACCAACATCCACCGTCGTGAGGATTTCCGCCAGCACTCCTACGTCTCGAAGGCGGCGTCGGCGGTGGTGATGGGTGCCGGCATCCAGGGGTACGAGTTCGCGCTGCGGCGCCTGGCGACGCTGACCCGCCGCTGAGGCGGAGCGGCGGGCGCGCCTGAAGCCGGACGGCTCCGCGCGCTCAGAGCGCGACGACGGCTCCGGTCGCCGCCGAACGGGTCACGGCCTCGACCACCTCCAGGTCGCGCATGCCCTCGCGCGCGCTCACCAGCGGCTCGGCAAGACCGGCCACCACGTCGCCGAGGTGACGTAGCTGCGACACGTAAGGGTCGCCGACACCGGCATCCAGCTTGCGCGCGTGCTGCGGCGTCGTCCAGTCCGGCGCGCCGTCATGCTCCCACAACTGCAGCGTCGGCAGCGCGAGCGAGGCGGACTGGCCGCCGATGCGATGCGAATCGACGTCGTGCACCGGGAACCGGGGCGAGTCTCCCGCGGTGAGATCCCAGCTCCACGGTGCCGCCACGGCGTCGGAGATCGCCAGGCTCGCCAGCGCGCCTGCGTCGAAGCCGAGAGTGATCGCGCCGGTGTCCTCCACGGGGAATCCCCGCGCGGCAGACGACGACATCGCCGACACCTGCGTCACCTCGCCGACGAGGTAGCGCAGCAGGTCGATCTCGTGGATGAGATTGATCAAGAACGGTCCGCCGGTGCCGCCCTGGCGACGCCAGGCGACATCGAAGTAGTCGTCGGTCTTGCGCATGAACGCCGTCGCGCTGACGGCCGCGATGCGCCCGAGGCGCCCCGCGTCGATGACCTGCTTCGCGCACTGCACCACGGGGTGATAGCGGCGGTGATGCCCTACGAGAACCGGCACCCCGGCACGCTCTGCGGCATCGACGAGCTCGCGCGCCTGCTGCGACGTCGTCGCGATGGGCTTCTCCACCAGCACCGGGATGCCGGCGGCCACCAGCTGCAGCGCGATGGGCACGTGCAGGTCGTTCGGAGTGGCGACCACCGCCGCGTCCAGCTGCCCCGCGTCGATCAGTGCGCGATGATCGCGGTGCCAGACCGTGCCGAACCGGCGCGCCAGGTCCTCCCCGCCGGGGAACGGATCGGCGACGCCCGCCAGTTCGAAGCCGTCGGTGGCGGCGATCGTCTGGGCATGCGTATGGCCGATCACGCCGGCGCCGATGAGCCCGATGCGCATCATGTGCTCCTCAGATCGGATGCCGCGGCGGCGCCGGCGACGAAGGCGCGGGTGATCGCCGACCCGATCGTCGCGCCGCCACCGGGATACGTGTTGCGGAACACCCCCGCGCTGACGTTGCCTGCGGCGTACAGCCCGGGCAGGGGGGTGCTGTCCCAGCCGAGCACGCGGCCTTCGTCGTCGGTGCGCAGTCCGCCCGAGGTGCCCAGCACGCCGGGGTGCAGCGGGACCGCCGAGAACGGCGGCGTCGCCAGCGGCGCCAGACACGGGTTGGGGGTGTGCGCGGGATCACCGAGGAAACGGTCCTGCGGGCTGTCGCCGCGGCCGAACTGCGTGTCCTGACCCCTGCTCGCGTCGGCGTTGAACCGGTCGACGGTGGTGTGCAGACCGGCAGCGTCGATGCCGCACGCATCGGCCAGCGCCTCCACCGTGGCGGAGGTCACCGCCCAGTCGGGGGCACGGCCGAGCGCGGCCCCCGCGATCTGGTACCTCGTCGCGAACGCGTGGTCGAACACGAGCCAGGCCGGCACGTTCCGCAGCCGCCCGGTGCGCGGGTCGGCGTCGCCGAACATGCGGGAGGTGTCCTGGTACGCGAGCGCCTCGTCGACGAAGCGCTCGCCGGCGGCGTTGACGACGATCGAGCCGGGCAGGGTCATCTCCACGTTGCCCATCCGTCCCGAGGGCTTCCCGTCGTAGAACTGGTCGGGCGGGGTGATCACCGGCACGCCCCAGATCGCGGTCATGTCGGCGACGGCGGCGCCCGCGGTCAGAGCGAGCTCCAGGCCGTCGCCCTCGTTCGAGGGCGCGCTGATCGGAACGATCGGGAAGGCCAGGAACGCCTCGCGCAGCCGCGGGCTCCATTCGAAGCCGCCGGTGGCGACCACGACGCCGTGCGCCAAGACCGTGGTGCCGCCGAACGCGACCTGCCAGCCGTCCTGCGTGCGCTGCAGCCCGTCAGCACGCACATCGGTGACGATCGGGATGCCGCGGTCCAGGGCGGAGGCCACGAGCGCTCCCACAAGCGCGCCGCCCATCGTGCGCACGCCGCGGCGTGCACGGTCTGCCAGCAGCGCAGGATCCGGGGCGCGGCCGCCCAGCTCGTCGCGCTCCGCCATCGTCAGCAGCGGGAAGTACGACGACGGGCGAAGCCGCTCGGACAGCCCGGGGAACTCGGCCGGATCGAACGCCTCGTTGTCCAGGCTGCGGCCGCCGGGTGCGGCACCCGGCCATTCGCCGCGGTAGTCCGGCCGTGCCAGTGGTCGCAGCCGCACGCGGGTGTGTGCGAGCAGGTAGTCGACGGCCGCGGCAGCGGTGCGCACGTACCAGTCGATCCCGTCGCGGTCCATCACGTGCCCGGATGCCGCGGACAGATAGGAGGCCGCGGCCGAGGGCGAGTCCTCGTATCCTGTGTCGCGCGCGAGATCGGTCGCCGGTGCCCACATCACCCCGCCGCCGGCACACGTGGTCCCGCCCAGCAGCGCTGCCTTCTCGGCCACGCACACGCGGGCCCCGGCATCCGCCGCCCGCAGGGCCGCAACGAGCCCTGCAGCGCCCGAGCCGAGCACGAGAACGTCCACGCGCGCGGGCAGGTTCTCGCCTCCGGCGGCGATCGCGACGCTCATGCGGCGAGCTCCTGCTCGCGCGAGACCCGGATGACGATCTTGCCGGTCGGCACCCGGCGATCCGCCATGATGCGGAAGGCCTCGCCGAGCTCGGTGAGCTCGAAACGATGCGTGATGAGCGCGGTCGCGGCGTCGCGATGCCGCTGCAGCAGATCGAGCGCCGCGGGGATGAGCCCACGGCTGTTCCTGCTGCCGACGAGCTCGATCTCCTTGTCGGTGAGGTCTTTGACGGTGAGGGCGGCGGCCGCCTGAGAGATGCCGACCTGGACGATCCGGCCGGCGGGCGCGATGAGGCGGACGGCATTCTCCAGCGACGAGGGCGCCCCGGTCGCCTCGACGATGATTCGGGGTCCGGCGCCGTCGGAAAGGCCGGCGAGGATCTCACGCTGCACGGCATCCGGAAAGGCCGGTCCGACCACCAGTGCGTCGTCGGCTCCGAACCCGGCGGCCAGCGCCGCGCGCTGCGGATCGATGTCTGCGCAGACCACCGTGACGCCCTGGTCCGACAGCCCGAGGGTCGCCAACAGCCCGATCGGGCCGCAGCCGAGCACGAGGGCGGTATCGCCCGGCCGGGCCTGCGCCCGGCCGACGGCCTGCAGGGCGATCGAGGTGGGCTCGGCCAGCGCCGCGACCTCGGACGCAAGCCCGCCGGGAACCCGGTGCAGCCGGGTGTCCGGCACGACGAGTCGTTCGGTGAGTCCGCCGTCCGAGTAGCCCCCGATCACCGACAGCTGCGGGCACACGTTGGCGTGTCCGCCACGGCATACGGGGCACACCCCGCACGAGACGAGCGGGTCGACCACGACCCGGTCCCCGGCGTGCAGCCGGGAGCCGGGATCGGCCTCGACGACGGTCGCACAGATCTCGTGCCCCTGCACGAGCGGGAGGTCGGTGGGGTAATCGTCGTGGTAGATGTGCAGGTCCGTGCCGCACAGGCTCACCGCGTCGACTCGCACGAGGCACTGCCCGCTCTGGCGCACCGGCTCCGGCATCCGGTCGAACGACAGGGTGCCGGCGGCGATTGTGCGGGCTGCGAGCATGTCGCTCATCGAGCGTCGGCCTGCCGGGGGTCGAACACCACGGTCCATTCGGCGATGTCGCGGCGTGCGATGACGCCGCCCTTGAAGAACGGGTCGGCGTCCATCCGTGCCTCGAGGGCCGGGCGGTCGGTGTCTTCGAGCACGAGCACCGCGCGCGGCGGCTCGTCGGTCAGTGGGCCGCTCATGTACAGCGCGCCGGCGTCGCGCAGCCCGTGCAAGAACGCCACGTGAGCGGGGCGGTGCTGTGCACGACGCTGCTCGGAGCCGTCGGCGTAGTGATAGGTCACGACGAATGTCGGCATGTGCTCGAACCTCCTGGACGGATGGATGTCCCGTGCGATGGACGCGCTCGCCGGGATGCTTCCAGTATCGGCCGCAACTGTGTGCTCAGAGCGACTGAATTCGACATTGATCGTGTCGATTCGCCACCTAACCCCGCCGCTCCCCGTGCGGCAAATTCACATGAATTTGCCGAATGCACATCAATTTGCCGACGGTTTGATGTGCATTCGTCGGCTTCATGTGAATTTGGCGGACGCGACGGGAGGGGGCGCTGGCTACTGGGCGCGCGGGCTACCGGGCGGGTGGAGCGGATGCGACGCGCTCGATCAGCGGCGGATGCTCGGTCGGCGTCGGAAGGATCTTCTGCGACAGCGCGAGCACGGCCTCCACGGCGGCCGAGTGGTCGTCGGTCATCCACGCGATGCCGTGGTACATGTAGACCTTCTGGTCGTTCAGAGGGATCCAACGAGCTCCGAGCGGCAGGATCGACTCGAGGTCCTTGGCGGCGATGCTCACCCCCATTCCTGCGGCGACGAAGGTCAGGAGCATGTAGGGATCGGTGATCTCCTGGACCACGTGCGGACGGAACCCCGCGGCCGTGCAGCAGCGCATGAGCGCCTCGGCCATCGCCGACGAGCCGTCGGTGGGCATGCACAGGAAGTCGTCCTCGGCGAGCTGGGAGACGCTGATCGACGACTCTCCGGCCAGGCGATGGTCCTCCGGCACGACCGCCCCCATCTCCATGCGCGAGATGAGCCGCGACGAGACCACCGAGCCGGAGCCGACCGGCAGGCCGACGAAGGCGATGTCGATCGTGCCGTTGCGCAGCCGGGTGATGCCTTCGCCGGTGTTGATCCGGCTGATCAGCTCGAGCTCGATGTCGGGCAGCTCACGGCGGATCGCCCGAGCCAGGGCCGGCAGCGTGAGGTGGTTGAACGCCCCGGAGAAGGCGATCCGCACGGTGCCGTGCACCCGGCCCGACGCCGCCTGCGCGGCCGCCGTCGCCAGCGACACGTCGCGCAGCACGCGGTAGGCCATCGGCAGCAGCGCCGTGCCGGCCGGGGTCAGCGACACGCTGCGGGTGTTCCGGTCGAACAGCGGCACGCCGATGCTGGTCTCCAGGCGCCGGATGGTCTGGCTCAGCGGCGACTGGGCCATGTGCAGGCGCTGAGCAGCGCGGCCGAAATGCAGTTCCTCGGCGACGGCGACGAACGCCTCCAGCCAGCGTGCTTCCACGATCCCCCTACGCGTCGTCCGTGCGGTCCGCCGCATCCATCGCGGCGACGTACCCGAAGGTCATCCCGGCGCCGACCTGGCAACCAGCCCCAGGGTACTCTGCCGCCATCGGCGAGTCGGCGTCGTTGCCGGCCGCGTACAGTCCGCCCACCGGCGTGCCGTCGGCATCCAGCACGCGCGCACGTGCGTCCGTGCGCAGTCCGCGGGCGGTTCCCAGCGGTGTGGGCACGACGGGCAGCGCGTAGAACGGGGCGCGCCGGATCGGACCGAGATTGACGTTCGGCTGGTGCCGGGGGTCGCCATACTGGTGGCCGAACGTGCTCGTCCCCTTTCCGAACTCGTCGTCGACCCCGGTGATCGCGGCGTGGTTCGCGGCGCGCACGGTGTGCTCCAGGCCCTCCGCGTTCACGCCGATCCGGTGCGCGAGGACACGCAGATCGTCGGCGCGGTGGATGTAGCCGCCGCGCACGTACTTCTCCAGAAACACCCGTGGCGTGTGCGGCCGGATCATCCCCAGGCCGTACTCGTGCAGAGCCGCCGCGTCGATGACCAGCCACGCGGGGATGCTCTCGTCCTGCGCGTTCGCGGCGTACATCGCCCGCACGAACCTGTCGTATGACACCGACTCGTCAGTGAAGCGCCGGCCCGAACGGGTGACCGCGACGATGCCCGGCTTCGCGCGATCCCAGATGTGCGGGAACACCATCAGCGAGCCGTCCCTGCGGTGGCCGATCGATGCGGGGAACCAGAATGCGTTGTCGCCGTGGTCGGGACCCAGCACCCCCCCCGCGCGCAGACCCAGCTCGAGCGTGTCGCCGGTGGCACCCTCTGCGGCACGGGTGAACTGCGGCGTCGGGCGGGGCAGGTGCTGCTCGCGCCAGGCGTGGCTGGCCGAGAACCCGCCGCCGGCCAGCACCACGCCACGCCGCGTGCGCACGCGCACCTCCCGGCCGCGCGACTCGACGATGGCCCCGACGACGCGACCGCCGGAGGTGAGCAGCTCTTTGACCGTGCTGGTGAACGACACGCGTCCGCCGTGTTGCACGAACACGTGGAACAGGTGGGCGACCAGCGCGTTGCCCATGGCCAGCCGCGTGCCCCGGGGGTAGCGCAGCCGGTCGAGCGCCCACCGCACGCCGAGCCTCAGCGCGAGGCCCACCGCGCGGGGCGATCCGCGGAACAGGTCCAGCAGCTGGTTCACCTCGGCGCGGCGCACCATGAGCGTGCCGCCGAACAGCGCGAACTCGGGCACCGGTGGACGCACTCGCCGGAACGCCTCGAGGCCGAGGCGACGCCCGTCGAAGGTCTCCGGCTCCAGAGCCCGCCCGACGCCGGCACCGGGGACCTCGGGGTGGTAGTCGACGACGGTGCGAGAGTGCCAGAACCGCACGCCCACCTCGTCGAAGAAGTCGATCATCTCCGGACCGCGATCCAGGTATGCCTCGCGCAGCTCGCGGGGTGCCCGGTCTCCCACGACCTGGTCGAGATATCGTGCGGCGGCCTCGCGCTCGCCGGTCTCGCCGAGGGCGCGCTGGTGACGATGCCCGGGGATCCAGCAGGTACCGGCGGAGTACGCGGTGGTCCCGCCCAGGTACTCGGTCTTCTCCAGCAGCAGGGTGTCCAGCCCGCGCACGGCCGCGGTCGTGGCCGCCGACAGCCCGGCGGCTCCGCTGCCGAGCACGAGCAGGTCGACCGTGCGATCCCACGCCGGCTCAGGCATCCGTCCGTCCCTCCTCGCGCGCGCCGTCGGCCTGCGCGATGAGCGTGCGCGCCGCCCGGGCGAGAACGGCCAGGAACTCCCGGGGCGGTAGCGTCGCCTGCAGATGGACGTTGGGGATCTCCAGGCTCACCGGGACGCCCGGCGGGGTCGCCGCCAGCAGTCCGGCCAGCGGCAGCTCGCCCTCGCCCACCACCATCCGGTCCTTGCGCGCCTCGTGCTGCCGCGCCGCGGTGCGGTCGGGCCCGTCGTCGGCGAGCGCGAGCGGCGCGTCGCACAGCTGCAGCACCGGCACGAGGGTGGGCTCGAGCGCGGCGACGTCGTCAAGGCTGCTGCCGCCGCGCTGGATGTGCAGCGGATCGAGCATGAGCGCGGCGCCGGCCGCGCGGGCGAGGGATGCCGCCTCGGCGACGGTGCTCACGGACTGATACGAGATCGGCTCCAGGGCGGGGCGGATACCGAACTCAGCGGCGTCGGCGGCGAGGCGTGCCAGCGTGTCGATCAGCCGCGATCGGTCGGTGTCAGCGCCGGCGACCGTGAACACACTCGCCCCCAGCCGCGCTCCGGCCTCCAGCGAGCTCTTCCAGTCGTCAGGTCCGCTCTCGGAGGTCAGCGGCAGGAACTCGATGTCACGGACGACCACCCCGGTGCCGTCGAGGCGTGCGAGCGTCTCGCGCAGCATCGGCGAGCCCGGCCGCAGATCGGGCAGCTGCTCGGTTGGCGTGACTGCGTGCACGCGGATGCCGACGAAGTCGAGACCGGTCGCTGCCGCGACGTCGATCATCTCCGGCGGGGTGAGCGGAAGGAGAGTGAGGTGTGCGACGCCGAGCTGTCTGGTCATGAGTGTCCTTCGCTGATGGTCTGTGCGAGTTCGCGTCCCGCGGCGAACCCGAAGGTGAGCGCGGGGCCGATGTTGACGCCGCCGGCCGGGTAGTGCCCGCCCATCACGTTCGCCTGGTCGGCGCCGACCGCGTACAGCCCCGCGATGGGCCGGCCCGCGGCATCCACGACGCGGGAGCGCGCGTCGGTGGCCAGCCCCGCGAAGGTGCCGAACGAGCCGGGCCGCACGCGCACCGCGTAGTAGGGCGGCTTCTCCAGCGGTGCCAGCGACGGGTTCGGGCGGTATTTCGGATCGCCGCCGTAGCGGTTGAACGGCGTCGCGCCGCGGGCGAACTCCGCATCGAGGCCGCGGCGGGCATCGTCGTTGAACCGCGCGACGGTGTCGACGAGACCGTCGGGGTCGATGCCGCAGCGGAGGGCGAGCTCGCGCAGCGTGCGGGCGCGCACGAGGTAGCCGCTGCGACGGTAGGGGAACAGCGGGACAGGCCGCGGCTTGGCCATGCCCAGCGGAAAGCGTCGCACGAACCGTGCGTCGCCGATCTGCCAGGCCTGCACCGGCTCGCCTTCCGGCGCCGCCTCGAACATCGCGCTCACGTAGTCGAAGTAGCCGTTGGCCTCGTTGACGAAGCGGCGGCCGGTGCTGACGACACCGATGCTGCCGGGCTTGGCGCGGTCCATGATGTGCGGGAAGACCCCGACCCGCCCGCTGCGGTACGGCACCAGCGAGACCGGGCACCAGGCTCCGGCCGATGCGCCCTGTCGCAGCACGCCGCCGACGCTCTCGCCGAGCGTGATGCCCGAGCCGTCGGCGGTGACCGGGGCCAAGGTCCAATGCTCGGCGCCGGTGGGTGTGCGGGGGAACCGGGTGCTGCGTCGCACCACGTCGTGCGGGAAGCCGCCGGCGGCCAGCACGACGCCGGCGGCGGCGGTGAACGTCCGGGGGCCCTCGGGGGTACGTGCCACGACGCCCGTGACCCGGCCGCCGTCATCGGTCAGCAGCCTCTGCGCGGGAGAGGAGACCAGCACGTGCACCCCGGCATCCTCGGCGGCCTGCAGCAGACGGCCGATCAGGGCGTTGCCGTTGACCAGCTGCATCCCGCGTCGGTGCAGGACGAGATCGACCAGGTGCAGGCCGACCCGCCATGTGCAGTGCCAGAGTCCCTTCAGGTCTCCTCGTGCGGCGGCAAGGAATCCGCCGAGGTCGTCTCCGGCCATGATCCCCATGCCCAGGAACGAGGTCTCGTAGAGCTGGCCGCGCAGGAGCCTGCGCACCGACCGGCTGAGCCGTCGGGCGTTGATCGGTCGCGCGCCGGCGGAGCGGTTGCCCGTGCCGGCGTGCGGGAGATCGCCGTAGATGTCCTTGATGCGCGACCCCGGGACGAACCTCATCGCGGTGCGGGTGTGGAAGAACTCGATCATCTCGGGCGCGGCACGCAGAAAGGCGTCCACGCGGGGCTCATCGTAGTCATCGCCGAGCGCGGCGCGCAGATACTCCTTGACGTCGTCGATCGATTCGTCGACTCCCTCGGCCTTGGCCAGCATCGAGCGCGGCGCCCACAGCCAGCCGCCTGACCAGGCCGTCGCTCCGCCGCAGACGTCGGCGGCTTCAAGCACGAGCACGGAGGCGCCGCCATGGGCAGCGCGAACGGCCGCCGCGAGCCCGCCGGCGCCTGCGCCGATGACGACGACGTCGAACGCGTCCGTGGTCAACGGATCGGTGAGAGACGACATCGTGACCTCCGCGGCACATCGGACCGGCCAGGGTCTCACACTATGTAAGACATCTACATAAATAATTGTGGACCGTGTTGATTGCACGCTATATCGGCACGCGGAATTCTGCAAGAGCTCTCGCCGGGAGTCGGCATGGCCCGGTAGGATAGTACGAAGTACGCACACGTGTTCTTAGTGCGAACGCATCTGCAGGAGGATCTGTGATCGACAAGACCGTGGCGGATGTCGCCGCCGCCGTCGCCGGCATCGCCGACGGAGCGACCATCATGATCGGCGGCTTCGGCCGCGCCGGTCAGCCCGTGGAGCTCATCGACGCGCTCATCGAGCAGGGCGCCGGTGACCTGACCATCGTCAGCAACAACGCCGGCAACGGCGACGTGGGGCTGGCGGCGCTGCTGGCAAAGCGGCGGGTGCGCAAGATCATCTGCTCGTTCCCGCGCCAGGTGGACTCGTGGGTGTTCGACGGCCTCTACCGTGCCGGCGAGATCGAGCTCGAGCTCGTGCCGCAGGGCAACCTCGCCGAACGCATCCGTGCCGCCGGTGCCGGCATCGGAGCGTTCTTCTCGCCCACCGGTGTGGGCACGCAGCTGGCCGAAGGCAAGGAGCACCGCGAGATCGACGGACGCCGGTACGTGCTGGAGTATCCGATCACAGCGGACTACGCCCTGGTCAGTGCGCGGCAGGCCGACCGCTGGGGCAATCTCGTCTACCGCGAGACGGCCCGCAACTTCGGGCCGGTCATGGCGTCCGCGGCATCCACCACGATCGTGCAGGTCGACGAGGTCGTGCCGCTGGGCGCGCTGGATCCCGAGACGGTCGTGACGCCCGGCATCTTCGTGGATCGGATCGTCGCCGTCGGCGAGCGCGCGTGGCTGCGCAAGGGGGCGTTCGTGGGCGGCGTCGATCTGGAAGGCGACCCGATCGACCCCGCGAAGGAGGCGGCACGATGAGCACGATCACCCGCAACGAGCTGGCCGCGCGCATCGCTGCCGACATCCCCGAGGGATCGTATGTGAACCTCGGCATCGGCGCACCGACGCTGGTGGCCAACTACCTTCCCGACGACCAGGAGATCATCCTGCACACGGAGAACGGCCTGCTGGGCATGGGGCCGGCTCCGGAGGCCGGGCGGGTGGACCCCGACCTCATCAACGCTGGCAAGCAGGCCGTGACCGCTCTTCCGGGAGCCGCGTACTTCCACCACGCCGACTCGTTCGGCATGATGCGCGGAGGTCATCTCGACGTGTGCGTGCTGGGTGCGTTCCAGGTGTCGCAGACCGGTGACCTGGCCAACTGGTCGACCGGTGCGCCGGGGGCGATCCCGGCCGTGGGCGGCGCGATGGATCTCGCGATCGGGGCGAAGAGCGTCTATGTCATGACCGACCTGCTCACCAAGAAGGGTGAGTCCAAGCTCGTCGCCGCCTGCAGCTATCCGCTGACCGGCGTCGGCTGCGTGACGCGGGTGTACACCGACCACGCCGTCTTCGACGTGACGCCTGACGGTTTCGCCGTGCGCGAGGCGTTCGGCGACAACACCGTGGACTCGCTCGCCGAGCTGACCGGGCTGGCGCTGGTCGACGCGTCGGCCGGCTCAGTGGCCGGCTCGGTGGCCGCTGTGGTGGCCGACTCGGTGGCATCCGTAGCATCCCCAGAGGAGGACTGACATGACCGCGACCTATGTCTATGACGCCGTCCGCACCCCGTTCGGGCGTGCCGGCGGCGCCCTGTCCGGCATCCGCCCCGATGATCTCGCCGCGCTCGTGATGCGTGCGACGGTCGAGCGCACGGGCCTGGATCCGGCCCGCATCGACGATGTCATCCTGGGCGCCGCGAACCAGGCCGGCGAGGACAACCGCAACCTCGCGCGGATGGGCCTGCTGCTGGCGGGGTTTCCGACATCGGTGACGGGTGTCACGGTGAACCGGCTGTGCGCGTCGTCGGTCGAGGCCGTCGTGCAGGGCTCGCGTGCGATCGAGTCGGGCGATGCGCAGCTCGTGCTCGCCGGCGGCGTCGAGTCGATGAGCCGCGCGCCGTTCATCGTGGAGAAGTCGCCGCGGGCGTGGCCGGCCACCGGCAACCAGACACTGTGGAACACGTCGATCGGCTGGCGGATGGTCAACCCGAAGCTGCCGAAGGACTGGACGATCTCCAACGGCGAGTCGGCCGAGAAGGTGGCGCGGCAGTACGGCATCTCCCGCCAGGAGCAGGATGCGTTCGCGCTGCGCTCGCACCGGCTGGCGGCGGATGCCTGGGCTCAGGGCGTGTACGACGGCGAGATCGTGCAGGTGCCCGGTGCTGAGCTGGCGCGTGACGAGGGCATCCGCGAGGACACCTCGCTGGAGAAGCTCGCCGGGCTGCGAGCCCTGTTCGCATCGGACGGTGCGGGGTCGGTGACCGCCGGCAACTCGTCGTCGATCAACGACGGTGCCTCGGCCGTGCTGCTGGGCGCCGAAGGGGCGCTGGACGTCGAGCCGCTCGCCCGCGTCGCCGGGCGGGGCGCGCACGGCGTGGACCCGGATGTGTTCCCGCTCGCGCCCATCGAGGCGGCGAACAAGGCCCTCGCCCGCGCCGGACGCACCTGGGCGGACGTCGACTTCGTCGAGCTGAACGAGGCGTTCGCGTCGCAGTCGCTCGCCGACCTGAAGGGGTGGCCCGACCTGGACCCCGAGAGGGTGAACATCCACGGTGGGGCGCTGGCCATCGGCCACCCGCTCGGCGCCTCCGGTGGACGTATCGTCGGCCACGCTGCGCACGAGCTTGCGCGCCGCGGCTCGGGCGTCGCGGTCGCCGCGATCTGTATCGGCGTCGGCCAGGGCCTGGCCGTGGTCCTCGAGCGCTGACCGCCCCCCATGCGCCGAGCTTGTCTTCGGTTTGCCGAGCTTGTCTTCGTTGCGCCGAGGTTGTCTTCGTTGCGGCGAGGTTGTCTTCGGTGCGGCGAGGTTGTCGAGGACAATCTCGCCGAACTGGGGACAAGGTCGCGTGGCGGAGGGCAATCTCGCCGGACTGGGGACAAGGTCGCGTGGTGGGGCGCGGGGCGCGGGGCGCGGGATGGAGACTGAGGGAGTGGGATGAGCGACCAGACACATGACTCGGCGGACTTCGTGCAGTCGCTCGCGCGGGGCCTGTCGGTGATCCGCACGTTCGACGGCGACCACGCGAGCCTCTCGCTGAGCGAGGTGGCCAAGCGCGCCAGCATCCCGCGCGCGGCGGCACGCCGCTTCCTGCGGACGCTGGAGACGCTCGGCTACGTCCGCAGCGACGAGCGGCTCTTCTCCCTCACGCCGCACGTGCTCGAGCTGGGATTCAGCTACCTGTCCGGCCTCTCGCTGCCGGAGATCGTGCAGCCGCACCTGGAGCAGCTCTCGCGTCGCGTCGACGAGTCCGTGTCGGCAGCCGTGCTCGACGGCACCGACATCGTGTACGTCGCTCGCGTGCACACCCGTCGCATCATGAGTGTGCGCATCACGATCGGCACCCGGTTCCCGGCCTACGCCACGAGCATGGGGCGCGTGCTGCTGGCTGGGATGACGGATGCTGCGCGCAGCGTCGCACTCGAGGCGTCCGCGATGGCGCCCCTCACCGAGCGGACCCGCACGGGCGCGGATCTGGTCGCCGAGCTCGACCGTGTGCGCGCGCAGGGATGGGCTATGGTCGACGGCGAGCTGGAGCCGGGCTTGCGCTCGATCGCCGCTCCCGTGCACGGCCGCGACGGCAGCGTCGTGGCCGCGCTGAACGTCTCGACGAGCACGCATCGCGTGACCGAGGAACGTGTGCGAGGCGACTACCTGCCCGCGCTGCTGGAGACCGCAGCCGCCGTCGACACGGAGCTGCGTCTGGTGTGACGCCGGTCCGGCTCAGTGCCGGCCGGCGCCGACGAGAGTGCCGGCCTCCTCGAACAGCGCACGCATCCACGTGTGCTCGGGATCGTGCGCGTGCACGGGATGCCACCACAGCGCGTTCACGAGCGACGTCGGCTCGAACGGCAGGCCGACCACGCGGACGCCGCCGGAGCGCATGGCGATCGGCGCCAGGGCCGCCTGGATGATCCCCAGCCGCTGGGTGCCCTCGATGAACCGTGGCAGCGCGAGGAAGCTCTCCACGACCACCTCGACATTGGGCTCGATCCCCAGCTGTTGCACCTGGCGCTCGGCGGAGGTGAACGCCGACCGCGTCTGGTAGTTCATCACCCACGGCAAGCGCACGAGATCCTCCTCGGACAGCGCGTCACCCACGGCGTCGTTGTCGTCGGCGACGATGGCAACCCACTCATCGCGCCACAGATCGAGGTAGGGCAGGTCGGTGAGGATGCCGTGGGGGATGACCATGCCGTCCACCGAACGCAGCCGGTTCGCGGCATCCTCCACGACCACGGGATTGTGCAGCATGAAGCGGAAGTGCACGCCCGGGGCGCGCTTGGCGGCCAGCTCCGACACGACGCGACCGATCGTCGTGAATCCGTAGTCCGACCCGTAGATCGAGAACTCCCGCACCGACTCGGTGGGCTCCCACGTCGCCTGGCTCTCGAACACCCGCCGTGCCGCATCCAGCGCCAGGGTCGTGTGGTCGGCCAGTCGCAGCGCGAACGGCGTGAGCTCGTAGGTGTTGCCGCGACGCGCGAGGATCGGGTCGCCGAAGTGCGTACGCAACCGGGCCAGGGACGCACTCAGCGCCGGCTGGCTCAGGTGCAGTCGCTCGGCGGCGCGCGTCACGCTACGCTCGGTCAACAGCGCGTCGAGCGAGACGAGCAGGTTGAGGTCGAGTCGCGAGAGCAGAGCATGATCGGCCACGGCGATGTGATCCTTCAGGTCGGAGATCCGCCTCGAATCTATCAGTCCCGCCGATGCCGGCGACAGGCTGCATTCATCGCGGCGATGCAGCATGGAACGCGGCCGCGTCAGGCGCTGCGGATCTTCCCAGCGATCGCCCGGCGCCTGGGGCTCGTCCAGTCCGTGTGAGCGGGGGCTCCGCGGCAAGCGAGGGCGGCTGCCATCAGTACCGCCGATGCGCGGCATAACCAAGATCGGCTTCACCGATGCCGGTTCTTGGGGTCGAATGGGAGCAGCGACGCGCCGCGCCGCGGCGGCGTACCCTGCCGCGCCCGTGGACTCGATGGAGAGACACATGACCGATCTGGTGGGAGCCCGTACCCGACGGGCCGGTGTCTGGCAGGCGGTTCTGCTGCTGGCCGGCAGTTGCATGCCGGTGCTCGGCTCGGTGCTGATCACGCCTGTGCTGCCGCAGCTTTCGGAGCACTTCGTCGCCGAGCCCGGCGCCGAGGTGCTGGTGCCGATGATCGTTGCAGATCGGAAGAGCGTCGTGTAGGG
>ERZ778017.1768-NODE-1768-length-19855-cov-5.148990_pt1 | contig 19855 bp, 12 predicted proteins | sample MGYA00375747_ERZ778017 | MGnify/ENA primary metagenome ERZ778017 (study PRJEB29350, sample SAMN05509838) | bioreactor metagenome | biome: bioreactor; material: wastewater | place: South Africa: University of Cape Town | collected 2014-03-17 ...
GAGGTGTTGGATCACCTTGGTACCCCAAGTGGAAGCCGGTGTACTTTTGAAACAATTGTTCTGGCTTTGAGTACTTGTACTTTGAAAATTGCCATGCTTGACCGGTGGTGAAAATGGCAACTACTCTATCCCAATATTCTGGCTTTGTGAACATATCGACATTGTCAACCACCATGATTTGATGAGCTTGGGGGATCAAGTTTTCTGATTTGTGATGGATTGTTACCAAATTAGACGCCGATTTGCTAGTTGGTGATGGCTCAACAAACGTCCCATCTTCAAAAAATTGCTTGACATTAGCCAACGAGAGCAATGCTGTTGATGCGGGAGAAATAAGAATAATGGGCTGTTTTAATTGAGAGTGCTTGGGTTTTTTTGGCAAGTTTGCCGACGATGACGAAGACGACCTCTTCAACTGCGCAATGAACTTTTTGGCATCAGAAACCAAATATCCAAAATCGATATTTTTCGATCCTCGTAACGCAGCATTATGGTCGGTTGATTCTCGTTCAAAGTTCAAAATTCTCGTTAATTGCGGGTCAACAACGTCTGTTGCAGCCTTCTCGGGCTGTTGTTGGTCGGCTTCAGCTTCATCCTTGATAAAAGTACAACTATCACTGTTTCCATTTAGCCATGTTGTGAGTTCAGTTTTCACCAAGAACTTGAAGTCAGGAATATTCAAATCAGAACATTTGTTCTTGTAGTCAACAATCGACGACTTAGCATTCAACCAGCAGAACACCACTGCTTTCAACGACTGAGGTTTGTCTTCGTTGTAGAAATTGGTCAATACGTTGAGATCGTATAATGTATCGGTATCAGGATTCAACTGTACGTGCGTAGCATGCTCTATTGAATCAACAGGAGTTCGTGTCTCTCCGTCCACCACGAAAAAGTGAAGCTCTGCCTCACGCATCGTGGCAGCACGAAGTTCCCGGAGTGCTACTGTCCCACTCATTGCTGGTGAATGTAGAAACTTTTTTGTCAATATCGAACTAGTGAAATATTGCAAGAGATGGTAGCGCGGGTTTAATGATATATTAGTGAAAGGTGAAACGTGAAAGTTAGCGGGCCGTGGTGGTTTGTAGAGCGAGGCTTGCGGTGAGGTGAATGAGTGGACGAGAAGTGCAGTGGGGTCTTGTTTGTTCCAAAGTTCATAATAAACTTGAACGAGTTGAGGTTCGTACTGACTATGTAGTACCAATGTGGACAGGAAGGTGAAGGAGCGAAATATTTAACAGTTAGCAGTAGAGCCATTCAGAGTAGCACTGAGTAACGAGACAAGGGAGAATGTCCATAATCTGTAAACTCAGTAAATTAAGGTGCTGTTCAGTAAATTAAGTGCTGTTGACAGGTATAATTTAACTACAGTGATACGATAATGGAGCTGTGCAGACCAAAGCACGGTTTGCTTCTGGCACATTGAGCCTCAAGATCGTGGAACAACGTAGTTTGTCTGTGCTGATTCCAGGAAAGCCGTCGAAAATGCACACTCTAGATCACAAGTACTAAAACTAATGAGCAGCTACCGGAAGTAAATTCTGACTCAACTCCAACCATAATAGTGCTTTCCCGAGACATTATCCAATACTTCCCAGTCTTCCATTTAACCGTCTTTGTACCAAAATACGTATTTCGGTTCCAGGACCCTGCCCAGTTTAGTCAGAGCTACCATTTGTGATTCCCGAACCAACGACCCCCGAACCAGTTCGAACAACCTCGTACCTCTGCGCTAAACCAACGATCGCAGACTGATTTCTTGTCCCATTCTGTTTTTCTGGCGCACTGTTCATATAAATTTATACCAATACCAACGGCTCTTGGTTTCTTTCTGGGAATATATTACAGTTAACGTCCTCGTGAAAACTACCCCTGTAGTATTGCACCCACCCACTACTAACTTAAGAGGTAAAGCTACCCTGATAGGATTTTCTACCGTTGTTGCCGTAACACGCTCATTCACGTTATTTATCTGTCAATCTTTGCCTTAATCGTCGCATATCACGTTTATATCTTATCTGTTCCGATACGCATTCCACTTCAGCTACTAACGTCTTTCGATTGCATTAGTCACACTACACCATCTTCTCCAATTGACATACAAGAACGCCAATGCCATGATAGACCGTGCTGTGGTGCAACAGTACGCCGACCAGGCCCAGAACTCGTTGCGAGTGGCGTCGCAACTATCATCTACTGCCCAGATCCAAATGGAGTCCACAAAATATAAGCTATGTGATTTTCTTCCAGGTCAGTTGGCACTAATTGACGAATTCGCTGCTAATCTTCACCACAACCATGACTTGGTGTTGACCATTAATGAGCAGATCTTGTCGAAAATCAAGCAGAGCCCCATCTCTTCTTTCAAGTCCCAATATAACGACCAATTGATCCCTGCCATGGAAGACCTAAACTCTATTGTCAATAAATTAAAGACATTTACCGTGCCGTCGTTTGTGTTAGAGAATCATGACAGTACAGATAAGCCAACTACATTTGGTGATTTCATCTCGTTGGACGCAATCAAAATATTTCAGGCCAATATTGACATTTATAAATCTAATTGTTTCACATTAATTGACTTCTTCGATACTAAAATAGGGCAATTGCTATCGGAACCCCTTCGTATTCTAAATAAGCATTATAATCGAGTGGTAAAACAGTTGGAAGAGTTGGTTCCTATACAATTGGAGTTGAAGAAGGTGTCGTCCAACGGGCTTATAGGTGTAATCCTAAGAGAAAATGCGTCGTTGGAGAAAGAGGTACTTTCACTCTTGGAAATGCTAACAAACCATTACGACCAGTGTGTTGATGGTGTCAAGTTGCTCGATTCAGCAAATGCGTCATCGTTCAACTTTGAGGTGTTGAAGAACGATTCTCTAGAAATGCCTGATGTCCTCAAAGAACTCACCATGGTTTGTGATTTGATACTGCAAAACGAAGAACGGGGGGAAAAGCTTTTAAACGTGGAGTTGCCAAAGATTGACCTTATTTCAAATTCGATTAAAGATCTTCTTCAGTCATATCGAGATTTCAAACTAAAGAATGTGCCACAAATCCTTATTACTCTCGATATGATCGAGAGTAAATTCAATGAAACGACATTAAACGATCCCAATGACGAACCTGCTTTACTTCAATACACCAGCATATTAAACCAATTGAGTTATCACTACTCGCAAACCCTCTCAGTCTACCAAACAAAATATCTAAAAGAATTACATCGAGAGCAGTACGAATATCCTAGAATTTTACTATCGAAAATTACCCAATTCCTCACAGTAGAGCTTGCTGCGTTGCAGGAGGAGGAGTTCAATAAGAGACAAGCATGGATGAAGGATTTTGGTGATTTTATTCCCAAAGAGTTCAAGTCCCCAGCAGGATTGCCTTTGCCAACAGTACGACAAATCGACACAAAGGGGCTAGAATATCTCCAGAATGATATTGTAGACGGCGAATTGACTGTGTCCAAGCAAGAAACCCGACTACTAGACCATATGGCTCAGATGAACACACCAGAGGTAGAGAAATAGAAGTTGACAAAATCCACAAAAAACAAGTAAATTGCATAAGTATAATCTCCGCTACCATACACTACGTTCTAGTCAATAAAACTGCAAATACTGGTCTTGTTTGGCACTAGTTTTGCATAACTATAAAGTCTTTGATTTAAGTACTAGATAATGTATATGCACACTATAGATTATATTTCATAATAAACCAAGATTGGTGTAGATGGTTGCAATTGAATAGATGAGCAGCTACACTGGTCTTTTATTCACTAAGGGGAGTCAGAATGGGTCCGGAAGTCCACAAAATCCGCCAAAAGCTGGTGCGATGTCGATGATGTCACGATCTGTCCACGACGATTATGACGATTATAGCGATGAGGAAGAACAAAGTTTCCAGGACACCGTCACCAATAATGAAGATAAGGAACAACAGCAAGCAAATAGATTCAATAATTGGTTAGATCCGCCAGATGCTCCAGAACCATCGAAGAATATCGAAAAGTATGGTATTGGTGCTAAATTATTGTTGAAGATGGGCTACAAAGAAGGTACCGGGCTTGGAAAGAATAAAGAAGGTATAGTGCAGCCCATTGAGACGCAGTTACGGCCTCAAGGACTAGGAGTTGGTGGAATCTCCGAGAAGGGTAATACGAAAGGTGGTCCAAAACGAGGCCCTCCGTCACGTAATGTTGAAGCTGATTCTAGTGATGAGGAAGTCACACCAAAGTTCAACGTACGTTCGCTTATTGACGCCATAGATTCGTTAGAAATCAAAGGTCATACCGTTCCTGTAAAATACAAACTACTAGTGGAAAATAGTAACGATTATTCACCGGATTATCTCCAACAACAAAAGACCAAATTGTCAAGAATAAACCGTGAGTTGGACGAACTTGCACAACAAGAAAAATATATATTATACAGAATAAGCAACATTGAGGAAAGTCACCGAAACGGACAAATTCAATGTGATTATGCTGACAAATTGATCGGATTAGTTGAAAAGATATCACAGGAAATTTCAAACCAAGCTACTGAACAAGCCATTCTTGATACAATTGAAAGTGCATTAAATCAACTCGCTGAATACTCTCACTATTCTGAAATTGAATCAGTGTTCATTACTATCGCAAATATCGTGGCACCTGATTTATTCGAAAAGTACTTCTTACAACTAGCAGACTCAGATGGTATACTATTCCACACTTTGTGTACTTGGTCCCAGATTTACAGAAAAGTTGACCAAAACATTAACTTAACTTCAATAGGAGCATTTGATAGCTTTCTCCTACATCACATTTCCCGGCAATTGGCAAAACTTTCAATTAAAGACAATATAGTCCTTGACATTTTGAACACACTAATACAGTCTCCCATTTTAATTAACCCAGAAGTATCTATACAATTTCAATTGACGGAGAACTGGATTCTACCGCAATTGACTCAGCATGTTTCCAACTGGGACCCTTGCAATTTTGACACCACGCCGTCGTTTGTAGTGGAGTACATAATTTTACTTTCCATTGAAGAATCTGAGTTGTTTCAGAACATATTGAAGCAGATTTCCACGAAATATGTTTCATTTCTTGACTATAATAATTTGCAATCTTTTTGGTACAAGATAAAAAACAACCAGGAACAAATCGCTGGAGAACTCGAAAAATTGAACAGTTTGTGGCTGGTAGCATTTGACCAATTTGCAGCTGGTGGACTTAAAGAGATTAAACTGCGATTTGTTGACGCATTTTGTCATTATGTCGGTGATCTTAATATAGAGCAGACCAATTTCGACGAATTGACATTTGTATTACGCATCTGCTTTGATTATGACTTGATTGAGATTAGAGATATCACGCTCATTTTACAGTTTCAACTCTTCAATCGGTGGTACAAAGTATTACTAGTCGTATCTGACAAGACTAAATGGTTCAGAAAGTGGTTTCAGTTCTTCAAGAACATGGCTACCTCCCACTACAGCCTTGTGGAAATAATAAATTGGTACGTCAATAATGCCTTGAAATACTTGGACGACAACAGCAAGTGCCAGTTGCCTCTGTACCGTGGAGAAAGCAGTTTACTGATTGCATCTACTCTCAAACTATTGAAAGAAACCCCAACAACCCCACAAGTAGACGTCAACGGAATCCCATCAGACATGTTAATGAGTACTTTCAAGGATGTTGTTGAGTCCTTCTGTACGAACCACGACATTTTGTTAACAAACTTGCGGTCCAAGTTCCATGCTGAATTAGGTCTACCATTATTCAAGCTTGAACGTGAAACTCAAGCATATTTTGCATACATTCAAGACGACGCTCTTTGGATATCACCACATGAGCAAGGAGTATACCTGGCAATCAATCTCGATAGCTTGACTGATTATTTAAGTTGACAAGATTGAACATCTACACTAGCTTTAAAACAGAACTTCCAAATTGCGTTGCTCTAGAACACACCTTCACGAGAATTGCATAAAACTTGCAAGGATTACTCAGGTCGTGCTTACAAACCTAATTATACAGTTTAATATTGGTGTTGTCATACAAACGTTCTATATTTTTTTGGCATCCTAAACCTTGTAGCCTCGTACTACTGTATACCGAGTGAAAATATTCAGACTCAAAAACTACTTACAAAGCTCCTCTTGCAAAAGTAAAATAAATCCCACAAAACACCATGTTTGCTGCAACTAGACAAAGAGGTATCGCTCAATATATGAGAACTCCAATTTCAGCAAGTTTTTATGGCTCAATAAGAAATAAGCACTACGTTGTTAGAAAACTCAAGGCTATAGATTCGGTGGGAAGAACTATTGGTGACCATAAATCGGATCTTTCCAAAGCAACTATCAAATGGTTCAGACGGTTGGGGGCAATTTCAGTGGCGGTTGTGTTGGGATCGCTTGTATGGGCCTCCACTAGGGTTCAGCCAGAAATTGAATTTTTACCAATGGAGGATTTGAGCAAAGACGTGAGATCAAAATGATCTATTATTAAATGGAACAGAGCACTTCAATGATAATAACAACACCAAGTCCATCTAATATTTGGTTATTGGTGGTGCAAGTTGTTTTCTGTGTTCTGGTACCATTTTGGCGAAGGGAATAAAACGGACAGTTGAACTTTATTTACAGCAAGAGCCGTTTCAAAGCGAAATTCCGTCTTCAACTACTACAATTGTTACGCCATGCTACTTTTCTAGGTCTTGAAAGCTTGTTTTATACGAGCTTTGAAGAATTAACATAACGACCAAAAACCCTACTACTAATCTTTTTACGCAACATTATGACTCCACTAAACCCACAAACCTATCAATTCTAGTCGTCCATCAGCTTCTGTACTCTCACAATGACGACTTCTTCACAGACTTTCTGCCCAGAATCAACTTCTATGTTTTCAAAAACGAGCCCAACTCGGCCATTTTGCCCTCATTTTCGATGAAGAAAAAACATATCTACAAACCCCTGTCCCGAAGCAACAATTTACAACAACACTCACATCATCGCATCTCCCAATTTTTCCCGTTATCGTCACGATTAGTTTCGAAAGTGGCAATTTGAACGTTTTCACGTGATCGACCTCATTTCGTCCGAAATTTTCAGATTTGCTTACTCATGAAAAGTCCATTTTAGTTCTTGTTGTTTAAAACGTTAATTTCGACATGTACAAGTATATTGGAAGGGTTGCCGGTGGCAAATTTGGTATGAGAGCTGGCTCAAGGCTTTACAGCACTTCTTTCAGAGCACAAAAATCCAGTAATTTGTCCAAAGTTGCTGTTGGTACCACCATTGGTATTACTGGTTTGGCTGTAGCATTAACGATGAATTCCACCACCATCTCCAACGAGATCGACCCGGAAAAGTTGGAATTGGCCAAACAACAAGCCTTCAAGAAGGTCCAAGAACAATCAGCATCAAAAGTTGGTGGTAAAGCCGACGAAGACAAGACTTCTTCTGGTGAAGAAGAATCTCAAGCTGCTGCTTACAATCCTGAAACTGGTGAAATTAACTGGGATTGTCCATGTTTGGGAGGTATGGCCCATGGTCCATGCGGTGAAGAGTTCAAGGAAGCCTTTTCTTGCTTCGTTTACTCTGAAGAAGAACCAAAAGGTATTGATTGTATCAAGAAGTTTGAAAACATGAGAAACTGTTTCAGACAATACCCTGAACACTACAAGGAAGAATTATACGATGATGATGACCAAAGTGATGCTTCTGCTCAGCCTGCTGCTGCAGAACCAGTCGAAACTGCTGAGGTTGTTGCTGAACCAGCAGCTTCTACTTCAGAAATCATCGAAGTTGCATCGGAACCAGCTTCTGAACCAGCCTCTGAACCTGTTGTCGAAAGCTCTGTGCCTGAAACCGTTGAAGGTGAATCTGCTGAAGCTTAAATTTGAACGAATAGATATTAGATAGTATACATGTAAATAGTTATTAAAGTGGAATATTACACATGTCTATAAATGTAATCAAACGAACTAGCATGCACAATTAGAATGGTGGTTTACATTGGACAAGTCGATGGTGTCAAAATTCTGGATGGGCAGTTTGGTGTTTGATAATCCAGCACCGATGACGGCTACTCTGGTGAAAAGCGAGTCGACTAGCGAGAGGCTTTTTGCGTTGACTTCTACGAGATCAAGGTCCCAATTTTCAATGTAGTCGTCAACGTTGACTTCTGTATTTGACGTTACAATGTGACGTATTTCCTCCTTATCCACGACACGGTCATTGACGAGGTCAGCCTTGTTTCCTACTATAACGACACCTGGTCGTTCGACATGGCAATGGGCCATGAACCTGGTAAACCAATCTCGTATACTTAGAACTGATTCATAGTTGGTGATGTCGTACACTAGCACCACAACATCGGTACCACGATAGAATGCCAGAGATATCGAATTGAATCTTTCCTGGCCAGAGGTGTCCCAGATCTGAAGATTTACTTTAGTAGTATTGGTGGATGAAGACGGTACCGTATCACTGGCATTGACATTGACATTAGAATTAGCTTCAGGCAGTGAAGATGTGGAATTGGTGGGAATGGTGACAGACGTGGTGAGATAATCACCACCTATTGTTGCCTTGTATGCATTTGTGAAGATATGATGTACAAACTGAGACCGTAAGCAAGTTTTGCCCACTCCGGAATCCCCCAAGAGAACGACTTTCAAGTTATCACCCATAAAGAAACCAAACTACAGCCCACGTCCGCGATGATTAACCTCATGAATAAGGTTTGTGTAGGAAGAATAATGTGTTTCACGAAACAAGGTCTTCACGTACCACCGCACACAGAAACACCACGCTACCAATAGAGAGACCGCTCAAATAAAGAAACCAGACAGTAGAAATCGGTGAGACGTCGGCGAGTGTCGATTCCGTGTATGTAGCCGCACGTAAACGATGAAGTGTAGAGATAGTTGTTTCTGCAACAGCCGTGGATGCTGGGCAAATAGTAGCAGTTGAATTGAGGATATAATGTGACACGACAGTTCTGAACAAGTAACGGCGGCCACAAGATAACTGGGTGATGCTGCGAAATGAATTCGAGTTACGAAAGTAAACAAAAAGAAAACGAAGAAGAAGAAAAAGAAAAAGAAAGGAAATCGAAAGCTGCGAAGGACGATATAAACGAGGAGGTGAGAGAACTGTAATTTTGCAGAAAGTGTAGATTTGTAAAAACTGTAGAGTTGTAGAACAAACGCTAGGCTAACCTGTGAAATTGCAGCATTTATTGAAACTAAAGCTTTCAGCTGAAAAACAGAATAGGTCAATGGAACACAATCGAGAGTAAACAACGCAAAGAATGCAAGCCTCGGGTAGTGCATGCAAATTGACTTAATGGGCAAAATTGTGTGCTAGAGCTGCAAAAGTGCTAGTGTGACTAGTCACATAGTTAAGACGTTATAGAGCAAATGATCAGTAGACATTTTACGAGATCTAAGTCTAGTGACCAAACGTCAGGAGTAAACAAAACTGCTTTCTTAACATAAACATTGTCTTGACAAGAGTGATCTGTCGAGCAAAAAGAGATAAAACTGGTACTCCAAATGTGGATCTGACAGGTCCAGTTGCACCATGGTGGTGCTAACTTCGCACTAATCGTATGGCCGCCACCACCGACTGAGATGGTAGCACTGGAGCGGAAATCCGATGTCACCGCCGCACCATCGCCCCGCTGTCGCGGTGGGCTCCGCTGCGGCTTGAGTGATTGCTCAAAACACATCATCGAATGTGATTCTTCTTCAAGCTCGGTACATCATGAAGATATATTACATTGGGATTCTCAGAAACGGCGGCGACAAAGCGTTGGAGTTGTCCTCCGCTAGAGACTTGTCGCAATACTCGTTTTTCGAAAGGGGATCGGTGTCCCAGTTCATGACGTTCTTTTCTGAAACCGTCAGTCAAAGAACCCAGGCTGGCCAAAGACAAAGTATCGAAGAAGGAAACTATATTGGCCACACTTATGCTCGTTCTGAAGGTCTTGCTTGTGTGATCATCACCGATAAAGAATATCCTGTTAGACCAGTGTACACATTGATTAACAAGATCTTGGACGAGTACCTTAACTTGCACCCTAAACAAGAATGGGAGTCCATTACTGCCACTACACCTCAGTTGAACTTTGACAACTTGGAAGTGTACTTGAAAAAGTACCAAGATCCTACACAAGCTGATTCTATCATGAAAGTTCAACAAGAGTTAGACGAAACTAAAATTGTGTTACACAAGACTATCGAATCGGTATTGCAAAGAGGTGAAAAATTAGATACTTTGGTTGATAAATCCGAAGCGTTGTCTTCGAGTTCGAGAATGTTTTACAAACAAGCAAAGAAAACCAACTCGTGCTGCGTCATTGTCTAATCGTTTTAATGATAATTCTTCTTTAATAAAGTTTATATTGGTTGCGATTATATTCGTTATTGGCACAAGTGTAGCATCATGACTTGATTGATATTTGTACGGTTACAGACACGGTCTGAACACAGTTTGTCGTTGTACGTGCGTAGAGCAATGCTAGAATTATGATTTATCTTTCTATGAACACATCTATAAATTCCTATGCATTTATATATTTTTACTTCCTTATATATCAAATAAAAGGAACAAATGATCATTCATCATCTTCGTGTTAATTACAGTCATGTATGTTCGAGCTATTTCAGCAGGTCACACATGTAATGTCATTAAAGGTCGCTTGACTTGACAACATCAAATGCCTTTAATAACTTTCTTCTTGCTCCTAATGCAACAACTCCTCTTTCTTCCAATTGATCGTTATCTAACTCAATCAATTCTCTCCATGGAATATCTTTCAAACAGTCGGTGTATTTGTGCAACCGTAACAACTTCAACCACGCAGGAATATTGTTCAAAAGTTCCAAGTTGGTGACTTCAGCTGGCATGGACGAATTGGATGTAGTTGGACTCGAGCTTGGATTCGACGACGATCTTTTTTGTTCTGGTGATTTGGCTTTACTGGATGGCATTTTAGGTGCCTGTTTTGCCGCATTATTAGGTGCCGATTGTCTGACCAAAGGAACCGACGAGGAGTTTCCTGCTCGGTTGATTGATTCTTCGTAATTGATTATTGGTTTTTGTTGGTGGTAATTGTAGTTGGGGTGATGGCCATGTTTTCTGTTGGAATCAAGAGCAACGCGAGAGTTTATCGTCGCCAATGCTCCCAATTTCAATGCTGCGTGAGCAGAAATATCTAACGACTCGTCAGAATTTGAGTTTCCTTGCGATGACTGTTGGTTGAATTGACTCAAAAGTTGATGGCTACTAGGATTACTGGTAGTGTTGGATGAACTCACATTGTTGCCAGGTAAGTTCATAGGAGAATTAGAGTTAGCAGCTGCTAATTGTAAGAAATTGGTTTTCTCGTAAAGATGCGATGTAGGAGATCTTGCTCGATCAAATTGATCATACTTGATCATATTATTGTTGAGGTTTGGATCGGCCGACTTGGGACGGTTTTTCGGATCTTGAAATAAATACTGATTTCTGAAGTTATTTTGTTTTGGTTTTGGTTGTAGTAATTGGGTTTGCGGATCCAATTGTTTGTCGTTCAAGTTGAGGAGGTCCATTTCGTAGTTCAAATCTTGTTGCGAGTAATATTGTTGCAGAATCTGTGGTTGTGCTTGTTGGTGCAGTAAATGGGTGTCCAACTTCGATTTGAACGACAAAAGAATGTCCAATGGCAAGTTGTTGCACAAATAATCAATCATTTTCAAATTATCCTGGGGATTTAAATTTTCAATCCAGTTGGTAAACATCAATAAATCCTGGTAAAAACTGCTAGCAGAGTTTTGTTGAATAGTTTGCGGTTGATTGTCGTTGGACATGCTAAACTCGTTGACCGATTGCGGTCTTTCTGGAACAGGTGCGTTGATGGCAGGGTTCGTTCCCCAACTTGACGCCAAAATCGACGAAATTCCTTGCGAGTTTGTGTGGGTAGGCACGGGAGAGATGGTTTCTCTCAACAACCGGTGCAGATGCTGCGAATTTGGCTGGTTGTTGGACCCCAAGAAATCGGACGAAAATGAGTACTTGGACGATGGAGCCGTGGTGCGAGTATTGGACAATAACAGGCCGGATTTCATCGGATGGGTCAAGTCCAAATCCAAGTCGGCGGTTAACGTCTCGAATTCATGCTGCAAATTGTAACCCACGGAATATTGTCGGTTTTGTTGTCCCGGTTGAGGTGCCAGCGGTTTGTGCGATGCCAGCGACTGGCCCGGTTCCAACGGCGGCGGAGACAACATTATGGGTCTGTCGTATGTGTGGGACAGATTATTCCCTATCGACTGAGAAAAGTCCATTATATCGTGGGTTAAATCGGTGGGTATAATGGGCGATACTACCACACAAAAGGGGTATTTTAACGCAAAAGTCGCGGGTCAAAAAACAGTTCTAGAGAAAACACAGCACAGTACTGATTTCTCCAGTCAAAACACTTGCGAACCAAAAATTGATTGCTTTGCGCCTTCGTGGTAAATTGTTGCAACAACGAGATGGGAAATTTTCTTCCATGTAAAACCTCATCCAAAATCTCGTCGGTTGGGGCACGTCGTTCGATTTTGCTCCCGTACTGCAGGCTGGCTGGGATGATGCGATGAGCAAAATCCGGTCGGAGCCCGTTCTCGTTCGGGGTGGGAGACGTCGAGCGACTTGCGACTGGGGTGGCCGGTGAGTGGGAGTGGCATATGGTGGTGATATTTGGTGGTAGAAAACGGTGACGTGGGGAGGCGTTTGTGCGGCACTGGTTAGGGGCGGCCACGGCCAGGTATGTTGGGCCCCAAAGGACACCTTCACCAATCAACCATTTTCGATGACGTGGTGCTAGGATGCTGACTAATGGTTGTAGGGAATGAATCTGGTGGTGTGGTAGTACGTAGTGGTACACAGAGGGTTGGATTTCGGTGTGGTTCGTCAGGTTAGTGGACGCACCTCACTGTGCTTTGTGGTACAGGACAGAGATACTACAAGTTATTTAGACGAGTTGTATTTCGTGCCAGGAAAGCACGCTACACCTCACGACGCCAGATGTAGCAGAGTGTAGCAGAGTGTAGCAGAGTGTAGCAGAGTGTAGCAGATAATTGTGTCTATCGTGTCTTATTTCTTCTTTTATTGGTGCTGAGCCATTTCTCCTGAGCCATTACTGCGACTCTATTTTCTACCACGTCCTCCTTCTATCACTCTATCTATTTGCTTCACTAAACCACTGGAGTATGACATCCCAGGTCATTACGAAGATGTTTCTGTAACATGATGGCGCCGGGCCCATAACGGGTGCTTTTTACGAGAATTTGGCCATACAATGGCTATCCCATTATGGGTCTCCCCCCTATTTGGTGGGGGTTGTGAAATCCAACCGTAGATCGCGCCTAACGTCGTAAGACGTCACCATTTTTCACCTGAAACGCAAATACAATTCCCCATCCAACATCTTATGCGATGTTTCTCTCCTTATCTCTACATCCTATCTGCTTTCCTATCTGCTTTCCTATCTGCTTTCCTATCTGCTTTCCGATCTACATTCCGATCTACATTCCGATCTACATTCCTATCTACATTCCTATCTACATTTCAATCTACATTCCCTGCGGCTCCTTATAGTCTACTTATGTATATTCCTCGTTTATATCAATTATATCCGTAGCATGTGCTGTACCCTGACATCAGGATACATGTGTAATTCGTACAATAACCGTGGCAAAAGATGCACCATAACGGTTGTGTCAGCAAGGGGGGGGGACTCCACATTCTTGTTTTGTGGCATCTCCCCTATTGCTTATCTCTGTTGAGCCAGAATTGCTTATTCTGCTGAATAATATCACACGTATACGTCAACTCCGGCAAGAACTCCGCAATGTTGTTAAACAAATTCTCCGCAAATGTGTTGATAAAGAATATCTGCCCCTTGTGTAACAAACTGTTCACCTGTAGTATATGGTTTAGATCGTGGGGAACTTTTGCATACAGTAAGTCCTTGTCCAAGTCTAGTTGCAACTGGCTGTCGTGACTGATCTTCTTCTCTAAAATGCTAACCTCTTCAAATTCCCGTGCTAATACAAGAGCCCATTGTGACGATACTCTTAATGGTCTCGTTACATTCGATATATCAGCGCATTTGATCAACAATGACGAAATCAACTTGACTTTTGTCGCTTCATGGTTGAAGTGTTCCGTCTTTAGCGTCGTCAACTTTGCAATGTATTCGAAATGCTCTGCCATGTCAGTAGCAAGAATCGATGACATGATTAATTCACGTAGTGTAAGTGACTCGTTCTCGGTGTTTTCAGCCAACAATGATGGCCAATGCACATTTAAGACTCGGTTGATGAACACTGAAGAATGATAAGACTCTAACACCGACCGCTCGTTGTATATTAACGACGTAGGTGCAAAATGTTTCACCATAAATGCATTTGTAACTCCTGGATGGCCAACATCATGTCCCAATGCCGCAACCAAAAGCCCTAACGTTTGCAATGGGTTAAGATATGATGAATGGGTATTTCCACACGACTTTGTCTCGTCCATAACTAGCTCAATATCGACATTATTTGCAAATTCGTCTCGATGAAGGTACTTCAATTCATCGGAATTTGGATTGACCTGAAACTGTGCGAATCCCTTTAAACAGTTCAATCTGATCAAAAAGTGGAAACATCCTTGTAAAACATCCACAGCATGACGGAAATTATGAAATGGGTTTCCACTTTTGTATGTATCTCTGACTGCGAAAACAAATGCCAATAATTCGTTTGAAGTAGGAAAATGAAGATTTGTAGTTGATTTATCGATATGAGTTAATGCATAGTTTATCATGAGATAAACACAGTAAACCAAATCATCGTTTGTTAGCTCATGGGCCGGAAATGCCCAATGCCCAACAAGGTTGGTTAGTTTATGTAAATGTTGACGAGTGTGGTTCGACAACAAGTCAAGGAAATCAATCTCTTCAACCATCATTTTCGTTAGCGAGCGGATCTTTTTGATGGTTGTGGGGGATTTTGCGCAGTTGTTAGCCAAAATAAACGACATGGTCGATGGTAAGTCGCTGGCGGTGGTCCATTTTGAACTAGTATCAAAGAAATCATTTATGTTCGTCTCACCAGTCCCCGTCCAGGTTTCCACTCTACTAATTCTATTGGTCATTAACCCGTTAACGTGTGCGATGGTAGACCTTATTTCTGGCAAGTTTTCTTGCATGGCTTTGGGATCTAAAACAAGCAAGTTCAAATGGCTAAAGTAGTACTTTAACAACAATTTCTTCTCTTCAAACGGCAACTTATCAAGTTCCGAGTCCCCTGTGAACTCCTTCTCCACCACAACAATCGTTATATGATTTGTGTCCCACTCATTATTACCTTTCTGGAACAAGCATGATATTAACTTACTGAACTCAGTAAACGTGGAATAATTCAACACTGGAACATTCGATGACAAGTTTGAAGTATCAAAGCCGATAGACGACGCTAATAATAAGATTTCAGCCATACCAAATTTTCTCTTTTTTGTTGAACTCTGGTACTATCTCATTCCCTATATCAACTAGGTTCCTACCAGCACCACAAGTTGTATCGTCCAATTTTTATCACGATTTGCCTCGAGGGTTTCAAACAAAAAAGCGCTTCGTCACTGTATATACCTTGTAAACTCAAATTTCCTCGAAAATCACCCGTGTTCTTTGCTAAATTATCAACTATTTTACCTCTTTCTCCGCTATTATCGTTTGTTCTTCATCATTCATGATTATACTGAAAAAATGAGAAAATGTCACGTGTCTCGTAAATTTGTATGGGCGCTACCATTAGTGTTTCTAATTTATCTATACAATGCAAAGGTTGTGGTGCTGATTACGTTCTCGGTACTGGAAAGTGTTAGGTTATAGTGTCGTGGTGGTTCCCGTGTTCTGTGAGAGTTCTCCAGCAAATTGTCGTCAAAAAATCATTCAAAGTGCCTTTTCACAACTCATTGCTTATGGTACCAGACCATAGATATCTGTCGGAATTTGCAAAGTGACAAGTCAAGAGTGGGTCTCGAATCACCCTTTGAGGAGAAGCGAATTAGTGCCAGCTAGGTTATCAAATTTCGGAATAAAAATATATTCGGCTTGGCTCCCGTCACTGAAGTAGTCGGTGGTCTGTTCGGAGTTTGATAGTGACACCATCGACAATCGTGCACTTTATATTTGGCGTATTCCCAGTGGGATCTAATGCGCAACCTGTATCCGAAGGTGGTATGGAACGATTTTCCACGACATTCGGAGTCTAACTATATCCGTAATAGATGCTGATAGCCATAATCAGAATGGCCAAGATGATGTTTAAGTGCCTGAACCGTTTATTGTTTTCGGTAACCGAGTACTCGCGACATCTTTTGTCAATATACTCGATGGTTTTTAGTTTTTCTGGGATCTCTTTGGATATGACAATCTTGTTTTCATTTATAGACAGCTTGAGGCCGTTTAACTGAACTTCTAGTTTGTTCAATTCTACCAATAACTCATTCAATCGGCTGATATTGTAGTTCACTTCTGTCCGAAACTTGACTTTGATCTCATCCTTTTGATTCATAAACTGATCAAGTATCGCCTTGGTACGTCGTGAAAGATCCTCCAAATACCTTCTGAGCTTTGATAATTGTCTTAACGACTCAATATGATGACCTTCGTCTTGCAGGACTAGCGTTTTCGCGTTAATTAGCAAGATCAGAGTAAACGACTCTAGAAGCTCTCTCAATGGCTTTAATGATGTCCCATCAAAATTCATGTTAAGCTGCAGTTGTTTTTTCTCTCGCTTCTCCCATTCCTCAAACGTCCGATCTATATTCAATATGTACCGGGTTAAGTCTTCATCATCAGCAAGTCTGTTGGAACTTGCGTGAAACTCAAATCCACCATTCTTCATGATTCTCGCAAAATCTTCATCGGTGATCTCTTCAGGGATATCGTCTATGGTGTCTTCTGGAAAATTGATGAGGTCCGATGGCGATGCCGTCAAAATCGGACTTTGTAGTAAATTTGATAACTCGTACGAACTTGATGGTTTACTCAAAGGTTGGGAATCAGAAGCATAAAACTGGTCAACCAATCTCTTCTTGTGTACATCGCTTACTGTCACAATGTTGGGAGGGTTTTTCATGAGTTTATTGGGTGATCTTGATGGTGATGCTCCAGTAAATCTTACTGGAGTCGAGGGGCCGGAAAGTACCCTGATTTTGTGTTTTTCCCCATAGAATGGTGCTGATCCTAATGCACCAGACTGACTTGTATTTCTCAGGTGAAAATAGCTTGTATTACTGGAATCATCTGGTAACTCTCCTGGTGTTAGACGAAATTTACTACCGGATTCTGGGGAACCAACCAATTCTGGTCGCCGGTATGGTAATGCCGATGAAGCTCCATCGTGTCTGGATAGATCTGTAGATTTATTTGGACGAATTGAACTTTTTGGATTCGACATCCTTGCGGTTGCAATTCATTGATTTAGTGATGGCTTGTTTGGAATATATGAGCAATGATGTCGCGAGGCTGTGGGCCAACTCAGACGGTACCGCCCTGGATGTACCGCGAAGAAACTTTTTTTCTGGGCAAGCGACTACAACTGCCAGTCCTATTTCTACCACGATGCTCACGACCTACAAGAACAGCTTCTATTCAGATTAATTTCATACTTTTAACTATGTACTGTGTAAATTGTTTTGTCAATATTGTTTTCGTCAATTTTGTTTGGTCTGTTTTGCCTTGCCAATTTTTTTGTTTACTTTGCAGCAGATCCTCTACCACCGGCACCGGCTTCAATCAAGTCCAATGATTCTTTGTCCAAAGCAATTTTTGGTAATGGCAATTTTCCTTGATTCTTTGGTTTTGGCAAGAACCCAATTGCAATCAAGTAACTGATGTAAATACCCATTTGTTCTTTTGTAACACCTCTTCCGTCACTGGCATCTAAACCGGTGAATTCACTGTCTAATTTCAACGACTTGGCTGCGTTTGTATCATCTAATTCAGGAGCCTTGGTGTCTTGTGGCAAGTTATCCAAGACAAAATGTAAAAGAGGGAACAAAGCAGAGTCATTAGAATCTTCAACAACGAATTTTTCCAAAGAACTTCTCCAGGTTGGATAATCTCTGATATGAATTCCATATCCGTAATCATTCAATGTTCCCAAGAATTCATTGAACTTAATTCTTGGATGTCCTGTCACTTGAGCAACGGCTAATTCTTCCGACACTGGTGGGTGCAATGCAGTAGCGACAACAACTCTGGCAACATGATCCACTGGAACCATATTAACATTGTTGTTGATGTCAGGATATTCACCCAATTCAACTGCACCTTTCAACATTCTTAACAAGAAATCGTCAGTGTTTGATGCACCAGTTTCACTGAAACCAGTAACATAACCTGGTCTGGTAATACAACCTCTTAAACCTCTCTTACCAGCTTGTCTGATAATGTATTCAGCAGCCCATTTCGATTGACCATAACCAGTTCCTAACCCTTTAGCAGATCCTTCTAAAGAATCAGATTCAGGAATACCTGGTAATCCTTTGGCAACTAATTCATCCGACAAGTTGAAGTAGTAATCAGTATCAACAGACGAAGTAGAAGATACAAATGAGAAGTATTTTGGTTTACCCAATCCACACAAGTTCATGATGTTGACAGTACCAATAACATTGGCGTCTCTCAATTGTTGATATGGATATACCCAGTGAACAAATGCCCCGTTGTGGATGATCACATCAATTGAGTTAGCTAAGTCTAACCAAGATTTGTCATCCAAACCGAATTGGGATTTTGACAAATCACCTAAAACAACTTGGATCTTTGACGTCCAGTTTTCATCCCAGATTCCAAATACTTTACCAGCATTACGCAATCTGTCCAAACCTGCTTCTTCAGTCTTTGCTCTAACATGGGCAAACACTTTGATAGGTTGCTTACGTGTTAATAATTCACGAACAATAAATGAACCCAAGAAACCAGTTGCACCAGTAACGAGAATATTTACAGGTTTGGTTACATCTAAATTGGACAAACTTGGGTATTGATCTTTCAATAACGTTTTGGTAATTTCAGCGGCATCTTGTGCATACTCAACTGGTCTTTCAACTTCTTCAGAATCAGCTGATTCAGGTTTACCACTCAGAATTTGAACTTCATCACCTTTAACCACCTTTTCGACTTCTTTAGCAAAAGCTTCAAGAGTTGGGTTTTTGAAAATCACACCTAAAGGAACTTCGACAAAAAGTTTCTTTCTTAATGCAAATATCATTCTTGTGGCCAAAATAGAGTGTCCTCCTAAATCAAAGAACGAATCTTCTCTGGAAATAGAAGCGGGACGGTTAGGCAACACTTCCAACCACAATTCTTTAATTTGTGTTTCTAATGTTGAAAGTTCTTCTTGTGGGCCATCTCCGCTCGATTTGCCAATAGATGCAGCAACAGCAGATAACTGAGCAGTGTCTGGGAAAGGCAATTTTGGCTTATCGACTTTACCATTTGGATTCAAAGGTAATTTAGCCAATGGCACAATTATAGTTGGAACAGCATACGCAGCTAATCTTTTCTTTAATTGAGCCTTGATATCCTTGATAAGTTCACGGTAAACAACTAACCCTTCGACAATAGGATCGGAGAAATCAGTGGTGTCCGCAGTTGATTTAAAGTTCTTCAATTCAGCTGAATCCTTTGGTACAATATATGAAATCAAGGTTGGTTCCTCATTGACATCTCTTTTAACCAAAGTGATGTTTTCTCTAACAAATGGATGTTGAGATAGATGAGTGTCGATTTCACCCAATTCAATTCTGAAACCTCTGA
>ERZ778017.1769-NODE-1769-length-19829-cov-7.520987_pt1 | contig 19829 bp, 5 predicted proteins | sample MGYA00375747_ERZ778017 | MGnify/ENA primary metagenome ERZ778017 (study PRJEB29350, sample SAMN05509838) | bioreactor metagenome | biome: bioreactor; material: wastewater | place: South Africa: University of Cape Town | collected 2014-03-17 ...
AAGATCCGTGCCTCAAGCGTGTAAAGATCCGTGCCTCAAGCGTGTAAAGATCCGAACTATTAATTACAAAGTTTATACCTATCAACATTCCATACAAAGCAAAACTTGATAAAGGACTAAACTCACAACTTTGTCTAAGTCATATCAATCCAACTGTTCCATACTGTATCAGAACATCCAATATTGCAAGAAAAGCTGTTGAATATTTATATACAAACACTTTCCCATTTCATTTCTTATAATAGGCATTTTAATGGCTACTAAAACCACTAGTCAGCCATTCAATCATGAAACAAAGTCTGTAGTAATATAAAATTAAGTGTTATGATTGTTTTAAATTTCCATGTCCTGTTACGAGTACACTTGTACTTCATCACAATTCTTTTACACGCAATATATTTTACTAAATTTGGCAAATACACTCTCTATACCAACAGCATTCTACCTAACTATAAATATATAAAACAAGATGTTTCAGGTACGTCGCAAAAGTCGTAACACAAGTGGTAATAAAAAATTATTATAATGTAAACGAGTCTGGTTTCATAATCAAAACCAAATGGGTACTGCATATTTAAACTACAGTACATTTGATGTATTGGAACTATATTTTACGTTACAAAATACCAAAGAAAGTTATTTCACTCTAATTCAATATTAAATTGTGTTGACTTTGTTGAGTATACCATCAAATTTATTTAGGAAGTAAAAGTTTACTTTTTCATACTTCAATGTCACACATCCAGCTCAATAAGAGTATTTATTTCAATGGAGCAAAATCAAAATTTTATTTATTCTCCTGCTGAACGTTAACTGCTACAAAATGTACGTAGTTTAGCACTGTCAAGTATGATGCAAGGAAGTCATGCTCCCGTTTATATTACTAGTACTGCATATATAAATTTGGTTGATTCTTAAAAATTATTGAAAAGTAATTAGAAGTTCAAACCTAAAAATGTTCTGACAAATCCATTAAATTCAAGGGTTGTTATTATTTCTTAAAGTTTATTAAAATTGTTCGTCAATTTAAAGTAGTCTATATTCGGAACACTGGCCATTCTCAAAAGCAACCATTTTTCAGTTTTTTTAAAATAATCACATCAAATTATAGAATGATTTTCATAAAAAAAAAAGTAAACTATTCTTGAGAGAAAATATATAAGATGGGAACCATCAAAAGTTTATATTGGAAACCTAGATAAGGACTCATGAATCAAATTAGATCATCCCTCTAATGGTGGAAATACTTAAATTCCTTATAGGATCAAAAATATATTAAAAGACAGTTTCGTAATGTCAAAACCTGACATACAAAGAAGCGTCAAAGCACAATGGAAAAATTAATTGGGCAAATTTCTTGTGATTGGTCCAATTTAAAATGTTGTTGATGAAATTCTTTTCCGGATTAATCAAAAGTGTTATTTTTGTTGTTGATCTCAAGTGACAACTCCAAATTAATAATCTTTTTAGCTTGAGAACTGTTCCTGCAACAGTTGAAGCCTTCTGGATTCATGGAATAAGAGAACAAAAATTGAAACTAGCGACTAACAAACCTCTTAGGAAATCTAGTTGAGCAATGTTTCTTTTTTCCAAAGAAATTCGGTACATCCTTACCCAGCGTTTTAAACGAAAGTACTTAAAACATGAACACAAAAGTGAAACCAATCTCTTTTGATCATAAAAAGTTCTAGCAGTTAAAGTTCAGATTCAAAACCAAGATACGTTTCTACTGGGTCAAGAGACTCAATCGCGTAAACAATATATCAAGACATATAATTGTGGATAATATTTTGAAATGATAATTCTTCGTGAGGATTGAACAAGCTGTTTCATACAAAATTGGTCGTGCTTGAAAGAGACATGTATACAACTATCTTTAATTTAGGTTGGATGGTTTGCAACGTCTATATTTCAGTTGTACACTTCTAATATTTTGAATAATTTCTATTTTCTGGAAAATAATTTGGCAATTAACGTACATTGGTTTTGCTCAGCCTATTTTTAAAGATCCGTGCCTCAAGCATGGAGGATCACAAAATATACAAGCCTTGCCTGACGTGTAATTAAATAGTATTAATATCACGAGATTGGTATCTGAAGATATAACTCGTATGATTAGAGCGTAGTGAGAAAGTAATAACTTGTATAATATATTGAGGTTAAACATACCGTCTCTTCCGAAGAAAAATAATTTCGATGTAAGAGTTGAAACAAAATGTTGCAATTTGACAGCACTAATTCAGCTTTGGCAAGGTTATGTATATCTATCGCTAAACAAATGCCACATTCAGTTGAGGCCTGGCACTTCTTTGACAGTATGATGAATTTATTGCGCAGGTGTTTTATTAGAACACGAGTCTAGAAAGTGGAATTGTGGTTCAAGTTGTCACCATCAACCTACCACAAAATTTTAAAGCATCAAACTATCATTAGTGACCCATTATATTCCATTTGATAATACATGATGAGCAATTTCAAGACCAAAACAAAAGCACATTCTCTATCGCACTGAGACCGGTTGCATTAACCAGAAATTTTGTAATGGGTTGCCCATTAAACGTATTTGAGTATCATTTAAAATAGAACCTGTAATTCCTCTTGATCAATTTCTGCAACACAATGAAAAATATATCACATTTGAATCGAATACCAAGTTTGAGATCTTAGTTAGAGGAAATTAATTCACCGAATTCATCAGCAACTTGAAAAGTTGGAAATTCTAATCCGAGACTAGATGTGAGGACTTGGTTAGGATCTTGAACTTAAACTTGGTTAAAAAGTCATTCAAATTTGCGGTTTTGATAAACATTAAACATATCAATATGAAGTCCACTGACTAAAAATTTTGGGACAGTAATCAACTTCCTCATATTATTGGAATATTCGTATTTTCAAATACGAAACCCAAACTCAGTTTACCTAGAAAGGTTGAATGAAGATGCATTAGAATAAACTTCGAGGTATATTTCTATATCTACTGAAAGTCATAAACCTATCTAAGGTTTTATAATCTTTTACTTGAAAAAGACGTGGAAACAATGCAATCAAAAGCTTGTTAGGCTTGAGCCAGTCTTCATTTTGAACTAACGTATTTTAATCGAAAATATTAATCCATGGCAGAAATTAATCATGACTACCGAATTTTTTTTCAAGGACAGAAAATAATTTTGTATTAAAATTGGCAGTGATCCTTGTAGGATTCGGTTTACAAGTCATACAAATCCGGAATTTCGTTCTGCATGTAACAATTGTGCACCTTGCATGTATTTTGTGGTGCCTAATGATTCTCGCTCAATAAATAATATTACAGTTTACTACGATCAGCCAAGGTATGATTAACTTCTATCTGGTTTTGTAGTAGTTCAAATACGACCCTTTGGATTTTTCTATAAAGAAGTCTCGTATTATATTTGCTTATATTTGCTCACATAGCAAAGGACTTAGTTACATTAACTAAACAACTAAATAAGAACTACGGTAGTATCCATTTCAAGGATAATATCGAAGTTTTAAAAAAACCAGTATCAATTTACTTTTCAAAACATATTTCCAACTTAAATTTCTAACTGATCTGTCTTCGCGTTATTCCTCAATCAAAAATGTTCATGAACACTTTCCAAGTGAAAAACATATCAACATGGTACAATAACCCTAGTATAGTTTAATGGTTTTTCAACATAGTTGGAACTAATAATTTCTTCTAATACAGTTTCACGGCTGAATAATTTTCAAATATAACTGGAATTAGCGCCTTGCAATTCAACTGTTTTGGAAAGAAAGCCTAATTGAACAATCAATACCTACCAGGAATTTAAGCAAATAACATGTATTATAATTTGGGAGCTTATTATTCCAAGGATATATGTGAAAGCTCATAGTGTAAGGACTATTGCAATCCAAAGGATTGACATCGACACATAGAAATTCTATTAGTAAACCAAAGCAATCCGCTGGATCCGTTGTAATAAATTCTCAAAATAAATGTATAGCTCAGCAATGAGCATATTAATAATCAATACATTCCAAGGGTAAGTTTAATGTGACATGGTTGAAACCAGCTAATCGTGTCTGAATGGTACCATCCAATTTCAGTTTGGGAAAATTAAACACAATATTCTACTATCAAGCAAAATATACATACTAAGAGTCTGAATCTAGTACAATTAATGCCTTCCGCTAGGCATTTCGCTAACAAGGTTTGGCACAATGTGTCACAATGTGTTTGGTTGCAAAAAAAATCAGTCAAACTATATCGAAATTTAACAAATCCCTAGATCCAACAAGCAGGCAAATAAGATGGAACGGGTTTTAATATGGCCACAAGAAAAGCATTTCAAACTGTCCTGTAGTGTCTAACTATTTTTGAGATGGTGTTGGTTTGAAAATTATTTGATAGCCATCCGCAAAGCAAGCTTACTAGACTTCTAACATCATTTAAATAACCATTTCATAGTGTGATGTTACGAGTATGCTAATGTTGAAACTCAAACAAGAACATGTGATTAACGATACTTCACTTTTTTCAATTTGTTCTAAAAAATCGCCTGAATAATTCAGTTAACTGAGACGACATAACTGACCAAGGGCAAGCTAATGGAGCTTTTCTCTATTCGCATAGTTCTCCTTGAACTTAGTTAAATTCAGTCTTTGAAAGTATTAATGAAATAAATAGATTTGTTCAAGTCAAACAAGCAGTAACGTATTCTCGTGTGTTCAACTAATAGCGAATGATCATCTAAGTAAACATCTGATTGACTACCTTCCGAATTGATCAAAACCAACGGATCTTTGAAGGTCTTGGTTTGTCCAGTCTTACGAAATTAGTTCTGTCATTAGGTGGATGAACTAGGCTGTGTAAAACTTTGCCAATTTCAAGTTAGTGGAATCCGTAATCAAAAGAAACTTAATCAGCCTGGTACAATTTCCACATATAATTCTTTGGTATAATGTTTTACAATATAAATAGTTAAAAGTGGTGTTTAATAGTATCTCCGGTAAATTTGTACCTACCTGATCAAAAACCCACAAGTATGTTATTTTTTACAAAAATTCCTCAGCAGATGAGTATTGACAATGCGCAGAGTGACCAAAATACATTTCCATTCCGGTACATAGAATTTACGATAGGAACCGCTTGTTTGGTTCTCAAGTATACCAGGGAATAAAACTGTCACTTGATGGAGAAGTATGTTTGACACCTTTGTTGGCTCTAATACATGAGGACAATCTCAAGTCGAAGCATCACGCGTTAGATGATACGAGGATCGAATGAATTTAAATTCCAATATTTTTTCAGGCAACATTCGCACTGAAAATATTTCCCATATTATTGGTAATTTGCAAAGGCGTACCACAATGAAGGAAATCTGAGTCAAACTATGCGGTGAAAGAAAAGAATGAGCTGACAAAAACAAAATCATTTAAAATAAAAGGAGGCAATTCGTGAAGTTTGTTCTCTAATAAAATGCAAAAATGATTACTCCATAGCTTGACAGTATACATCGGCCTTCGAAACCTCTAAAAATTCAAAAGGTACACAACGTAGGAAAAATATTATATTTTGAACAGGTACTAAAAATAAAACCTCCGTAGTACGAATACTGGGAATTCGCCCCCACAGTACGCCTAAACTAAAGACACGGTAGCGACATTTTGTCGGTGCGATATTTTTCTCAAATTGTCAGATTCCGTCATGAAACACCTGCAACAGAATCTGAAACATAATCTGAAACTGGATCTGAAATTGATCAGTTTGCATGAAAGATACCCACAACGATTATATTCCTCTCAGTAAATGCTAGCACCAAAGTAACCACAATCTTGCCAAGATTAATATCGCCGACAACTAAACGTTATGGTGGCGTCAACTTTGATAGCGCTTCAGGCTATTGTGGTATTGTGCAAACAATATTTTTATGCATGGAGGTAGTTGTTTGATCCAACCTGTAATTAATTTCAGGATTAACGAATTAGGAATTTTTTACAGGTTGATAGACGAGTACCAGTTCACAATATATAGTACAAGAGAAATGGTGTGAAGTGAAATATTTACTATTTATTGGGGCAGGGACACTAAGAGAAGAATATAGCCATGAACATAGATAGCCAGGTCCCAGCACGGCAGGTGTCATTTAACGTATCTGATCACTATCAGGTTCTTGAGATTGTCGGTGAAGGGGCGTACGGCATTGTCTGTTCAGCTATCCACCTACCATCTAATCAGAAAGTAGCCATAAAGAAAATCGAGCCATTTGAGCGATCTATGCTCTGTTTACGAACACTACGGGAGTTGAAACTCTTGAAGCATTTCAACCATGAAAACATCATTAGCATTTTGGCGATCCAGCGCCCTGTTTCATATGAATCATTTCACGAAATCTACTTAATCCAAGAGTTGATGGAAACGGACCTACATCGGGTTATCAGAACGCAAAAGTTGACGGATGATCATATCCAATATTTCATTTATCAGACGTTGCGTGCCTTGAAGGCAATGCATTCAGCCAACGTTTTGCATCGAGATTTGAAACCGTCAAATTTATTGTTGAACTCAAATTGTGACTTGAAGGTGTGTGATTTTGGTTTAGCAAGATCTATCGCGTCCTCTGAAGATAACTTTGGGTTCATGACTGAATACGTGGCGACACGGTGGTACCGTGCACCAGAAATCATGTTGACATTCCAGGAATATACAACGGCCATCGACGTTTGGTCAGTAGGGTGTATTCTTGCAGAAATGTTGTCAGGACGACCATTGTTCCCGGGTCGTGATTACCACAACCAACTTTGGTTAATTATGGAAAAGTTGGGTACACCTAACATGGAGGATTATTATAACATTAAATCAAAACGAGCCAGAGAATATATTAGATCTTTACCATTTTGCAAAAAGGTTCCGTTTCAACAATTATTTGTACATATTCCTGATATCAATCCGTTGGCTATTGACTTGTTGGAGCAGTTATTGATCTTCAACCCATCTAAGAGAATCTCTGTTGATGATGCATTGAAACACCCATACTTGAAATTGTACCATGACCCTGATGACGAACCCATAAGTGAAAAAATTTCTGAGGATTTCTTTGACTTTGACAAAAGAAAAGATGAATTGTCCATAGAGGAATTAAAGAAAATGTTATATGATGAAATTATGAGTCCATTATGATAAAAGAAAGATCGAGGTTGCGGCTTTATTCATTATCCTATACTCAAGACTTTTGCATACGTCTCGAATGTACTCGAGATAACTACTTCCAGCTAATTAAGGCAGCTCTGCGAACTAAAGTCTGTGTGTTTTTGTATTGTACAAAAATGCTACTGCCCACTTGCAAACTCAGTTTGTGTTGTAAACACTTGTGTAGAAAAGCATGCAGTTTGAATAACGATTTTCTCGTTGGATTCGACTCGAATCATAGACGAATTATATCTACAATTAATGTGGGTTTCACGGAAGTAGTTTCATAATTAGAATAAAGTTTGGTAGGTCTCAATTCAAAATTTTAATTATTGACATAGAAAATTTAACTATCGTAAGTTAATTTTGTACACATCTAACTATATTACATTACTGACATCAATCAGTCCTCACGACCACGACGTTTGTCATCACGTGCTGCTTTCCTTTCGAGCTCATCCCAGTCATCACCTTCTTCTTCTTCGCTAACTTCTTCACTACCTGAATCTGAAGAGTAGTTGTCTTCACTTTCAGGTTCACTTTCTTCTTCTTCATCACTTGGATCGTCATCACTAACTTCAAATTCTGATTCTTCATCTTCCTCATCAGATTGGTCAGATTCACCTTCACCAGTTAAGAAGCTCCAACCACCATCGACGAAAAACTGATATGGGTCAGATTGCACAGTTTTCATGATTGGTGCCCAATTCAAATTCATTTGACCCTCAGATAATGGAATGTCGACATTTGTTAACCAACTTTTAACATCTTCTAACAATTCCATTGGAATTGTATTGATATGAACAACTGGTTTTGAGAAATCTTTAAACACAAATACTAAATCAAAGTTCTTTAATCCAAATTGAACTCTTTCAAGATGAGCGATTTCAATCTCTTCTAATGTGACAACCAAGTATGGAGGATCAATCAATTGAATCAAGCAATCTCTGGTTGGCATACACAAAACCGCCGATCTAAATGGAACACCTTGGAATCCTAACTCACGGAATGGAATATCCAAGTCAACCATTCCGTTGGAGGAGTCGGCAATTAATTCTGCAAAAGACTTGAATTCTTTATCCAAAAGTGCCTTTCTCTTTCTTTCTTCTTGTTCTTGTTGTAATTCATCTTCATCACCATATCTGTATCTTCTCTTTCTTCCACCAGTTTCATCAAATGCCATATCACTAGCTTCTCTATAAAACTGAACGTCGAAGGTTTTCTTTTTACCAATCATGATAGGATTCTTCAAATGACAGTGGATGATAACTATTAATTCGTCTTTACATGGTTGGAAAAACAAATGTTTGATGTTAGAGAATAGGACATCAACCTTTTGATCATTTTTAAATGACGATTGATATCTTAAACCATTTTCGTGAATCTGTAATACCCCACCGATTTTCTTGGTGTCAGGAGTTGGTCTGATGAAAACCTGTTCCAATCGTTTCATTCTTGATCCCTTCAATTCAATCAAGTTTCCTTGAGTAACAACATCTGCTAATTGTTTCTTTTCTTGTTCCCTCTTAACAGATTCTTTCTTTAAGTCTTGAATGGCCTTGAACACGTCTACCATTCTTTGACGATCCCTACTTCTGAAAGTGATTGATCTCACAAATGAATTCTCGGGGTTATCTTCGTACGGTAATTCTGTTCTCCTGGAAACGTTACCACCGGCACCTGGGGAATTGAAATTTAACCTTAAACTTGTGAAATCTCCTTCTTCATTTTGAGAACCACTCTTAAACGAGTTAATATGGAATGGAACTGGTCTACCACAGATAGGTAAGATAATAGTTTGATTTTTGTAATCAACATGAATTTTCAAATCTCTAACACTGTTTGGGATTTGTGATTCACGAACATAGGACTCATATTTCTTGAAGACTGGTTTGAAGTCAGAGCTATCAGTAGCGTCAGCCTTAGAAAATCTTGCTAAACCTTCTTGAATTCTCTTTTCGTGTAATTTGGATTGAATTTGTTGACGAATTTTCTCGGCATTGAGATCATCAGCACCATTATTTTCATTTCTTAATTTCGATTTCAAAATTTTCGAGTTCAAATCTGGTTTTTCTTCAAGTTTTGGAATTTTTTCCGATTTTACTTTTTTAGTATCAGCCGTATCATCTTTGAAATAGAATGTAACATCCGACTTTGATTTCCCATGAGTAGTTAATAAAATTGGTTGAGATTCACTAATTTTGAAAGTGTCGGCCAATAATAAACCATAATTTTTCAACTTGTTACTTTTAGCTTCAGAATTAACCAAGTTATTAAACCCAATAGTCAATGAGAATATTTGACCATTTTGTAATTTTCTTTCATTCTTAGCGTTCAAGATAAATGTTGAATCTCTAAATTCAATACCAATTAACCAACCACAATTTCTTGTAAAGTGGTCAACTAATTCGGGCTTTTCAGCTTTTACAAATTCGATAGCTCCATTGTATACATGCTTGGCAAGTGTTCCAGCTTTCAACAAGTTCGAAACAATATGGGTTTGTAATTTTAACAAGAAATCATAGTTTGCTTCGATTTCCTTTGTTGGATCAATCAAGAAAGTTCTGGCAATATTAGAACAATATGATTTATATCTCAACCCCAAAGATGCAAGAATTACACCATCTCCGATCAATTGAGTTTCTGTCGACACCGCACTTGGTTTCAAATCATATTCACCGCCACTTTGAATGATAGGCGAATAACACCACTCTACCAACTCAGGATCAAAGTCTTTTATTGGACCCAAAAGAGCTTTTCCCGTTTTCGATCTCGAAAAGAATTTATTATTTTCGATTTTATCTTCGATATCGTCGGATATTTTCGCATTAGTGACCTTCTTCTCCTCGTCAACAACCACCATCATTTCATCAGTAAAAGTTTCCATCATTACAATCGAGGTTTTGGCTGCAATTTTGGTGTTGGCAAATTCTTCAGAATCTTTGACCTCCATTGATTTCGACAACAACAATGTGATATCGTAAGTGGACAATTCCTGATCCTTGCAAACTTCTTGCCATTCGTCGATGAATTTACCGTGGTATTGATCTTTGGTAACAACACCATAAGATGAGTTGAATTTTTTGATTTCATCGACCAATTTAACAAATTGAGCTTTGTTGTGTTCCTTGTCTTTGGTTCTTTCCCAAATCTCCACGTCCAGTGAATTGGCTGTAGGCTTGGTCAATAATCCTTTCAAGTACTTAGCCTTTCCTTCCGAGGTGACAAATACGCACTTATCTTTGGTGATGTATATACCGGTGTGAACAAACTCGTATCCTAACAACCAAGTTTGTAAAACTGTCGACTTTTTGTATGTGTTCTCATCGTCTCTGGCACCAACAAGTACTAAAACCTGGTCAAACTTGGACTCAATCATATGGTTCTGGATGATCGATAACCGCTTGAAAAACAAGCCGCTATCAATGTGAACATCAGACATGGCTCTTTTCTTGTGTTACTTGATTGATTACTGTGGGTCCACCAATGTAATACTTAAGGTCGTTTCGTTCCATGGTGATTTTACGCCAGATTTTTCACAATAATCCGCGTACTGCACGAACAAATTACACGCACAGAATCGTCCGTGGTAGAGTTGGACAGAACCTAAGCCGAACATTGGCAGATTTGTGGTGTGTTTAGACAGCCATACGGAGCAACCAGTGGTGATCGTGGCGGTAGCAAAGATGGTAACAAATAGAGCAACACATTGTTGATTGAATTGCTGCTAAACACGTCTACTTCACCACGTCTACTTCACCACGTCTACACTGTCGATGACTACGTTATCAGTTGTACTCTCCGATGGGGCAAGTTCATGTCTCTACGAATAACTCTATTTTGTGCTTCTCAGTCACTGGGTTAGGAACAACTGGTACATTACAAGTCTCCAATACACTCTAATGCTGCACTCTTTATTCTAATCTCCTTACGATCGCCATCATCACACCATGGCAATGCTGCATCCGTATACTGTAAAAAGAGCACATTTTCGTTCTTGATACCCTCGCTCTATTTAATTTTCTACAGTTAAGACCGCGCTAATATATATCCTCATCAATTGAATTATGTTATTTACAGCGTCTCGTTTCTTTATTTCACTCAGCAAAAAACCAGTATTGCCTCTACCATTTCGTGTCCATTCTATCAAACCAATCACCCTTTTAACTGTACTTCAGCCCTCCACATAATCTCCAATTAATTTTTGTAAGGACAAAGGGAGCCCATTAGTACTGCTCACTCTGTTCCGGTCTTTCGTTCGTGTGACAACAGACTCGATGTGCCTGTCTCAGTACATCTTGTTTTCTGCCAACTCGTTCATCATCTCAGATCAGAATCGTGATATATATCCTGCACATATTCCCCATCTTTATATTTCTAGACGCGTTTAACGAGTATTTTGGTTTCCAACATCAACACTTTTAGCAGCAATGTTCAGACAAGTAAAGAGAAAGACTGCTGGTAGAAGGAACTTTGAGGGTGGAATCTACCGGTCTGAAACAAATACGAAAGTTTACGGTCACAGACTTTCTTTTTACGATTCACCACCGACATCAGAAATAACTCTTGAAGAGTTTGAAACATGGGCCATAGAACGATTAAAGGTGTTAATCGAGATCGAATCTTGTGTTGCGCGTCAAAAACCCCTCAAAGATATCGAAACTGTTTTAAAACCTATGCTTTTGAAGTATCTTCCTTTGACAAATAACCCCGACCGTGTGATGGAAGAACGTCGTAAAGACCATTATTCTCATTTTATATTGAGACTTGTATTCTGTCGGACAGAAGAATTGCGTAAGAAATTCATCAAAAATGAAACTATTTTATTTAAAATCAGATACGGTTTGTTACAGCCTCATGAGCAGCAAGATTTCATTAAAAGTTATAGTGACAAATTGCCGTGGAATTACATTTCTCAGGAAGAAAAATTACAGTTATTTGATGATTTGTATTCAGCAACAGGGATTATAATCAAAAACCATTTGATTATGGAGTCAGGAATTACCGATTTTACCATCACCAACGATCATTTAAAACAACAAATTCGGGCCAAAGAAAACTTCATAAAACTACCATTCGAAAAAGTACCAAACTTGATAAGTAATCGATCAGTTTTGATCCGTGATGGTTATGCATACATCCCAACAACATTGCAATTGAACTTGTTGGCTGTAGAATTCCAAGAAAATTTGACTAGAGACTTGATACGAACATTCCAAACTTTACCAAGATTGGATGAAGATGATCGATTATTGCCATTAATAAACAACTTATCCCACAACTTTTCCAATATTCAATATGATTCAGCCGACTTTGGGTCTGATCCTTCATTGGTTTCTGATATCAATGCCCAATCCATTACACAATCATCCATCAACAAACATTACCCTTTATGTGCATCGCATTTACAAAGAAATTTACATGTAAACTCCCATTTGAGATACCAAGGTCGTCAACAATTGGGGCTCTTCTTGAAAGGTATTGGGCTCAGTGTAGATGAAGCACTCAAATTTTGGGCTCATGAATTTACCAAAAATGGCTCCATATCCATGGAGAAATTTAACAAAGACTACAAGTATAATATTCGTCACCAGTACGGATTAGAAGGGGCAAGGATCAATTATAAGCCTTGGGACTGTGCCACAATATTTTCAAAACCAAGACCGGGAAAAGGCGAGGCCCATGGGTGTCCCTACCGTGATATGGATGCAGAAACCTTAGTGGAGAATTTACAGCAAATGGGAATCACCGATCAACACGACATAAATGGAGTAATTGACAATGTTTCAAAACGTGACTACACAGTGGCATGCACAAGAGTGTTTGAATTAACTCATAAAACCCAATTGGCTGGTTCTAAGAACGAAGAAGGAATGCACATTAACCATCCAAATCTTTACTTTGACAGGTCCAGACAACTAGAGAGAGGTGAAGCAAAGTCCACCGTTGAAGCATAAGTGTTACATATTATAAACGTACATAAATAAATAAATAAATAAATAAATAAGTAATGGTGAAGAACACCACCACAAAAGGATATTCAAAAGTCCAATGAGTCCAACAAGGCCTTGAAGTTCCACCACGAAGCACCACTACCACAAACACCAACCCAGAATGGTGTTAAGCATCCATCGTATAATGACCAATGTAAAACTAATGGAACTTGAATAACTTGTTTGAACAATGCGATTTTCCAGTCTCCGTTCATTTTAGAAACCGGAGTTCTTCTAATCAATTCAATGATTTCTATAACCAAGTATGCACCCCATACACGACAACACCAAATGTATGTTTCAATACTCCACCATGCATTATCGCTAGTACCGACCCAGTTGTGGTCAGTTAACCACCCAGCATTCTCTAACAATTCTAAAACAATACAGTTAAACGCTTGTAAAAAGTTTACAAACCGGTCTAATTTTGCAACCGGATTGGTTGGGTCCATCCATGCTTTGAACTCATCAATAGCCCATGGCATGTACTTAATAGAATCTGTCAATCTGTTGAAAATTCTGACATCAGCAATGTAGGAAGAGATAGCCTTTAAATGAACAGCCAACTTCGACACTGGCTCTGTGCTTTCTGTTTCAGCAGGTGCATTCTTTGGGTCGTTGGAAGCATCGAATGTGCGTTTTACCAACTTGTTGGACGACAGGGCCAAGTCCTTATTTGAAGTCTTCAACACTACTGATCTAATTACTTGCAGAAGGTTGTATTTCTGTTGACGCAAAAACTGCTTGATTCTGGGCTTGTTGTTCAACACACTCGACATCAACAATGTAAAGTAACAGATGAAATACAACATCGAGTCAAGAGTCGATGTCTTACTCAAGATCTTATCATTAATCTCGGCATAAAACTTTCTGCTAAACACCGAACGCTTCAAAACTGAGATAATCTGGAGCAAAACTTGAAGCGGTAAAGGCTTCGCTGACAGCAACTTGGATTTCGGTAACGGACTAAGCGACACGATTCCCATAGTAGACATTGGATGTAATAAAAAATGAAGAAAAAACTAAAGTGAAAAACTTGTAAATAAAATATGTCAAGTATATATGGGGTATCAGATGCACGATCAACCGCGGTCTGATAGTGCGCATCGGTGGTAGTAAATCTTACTGCCCACGGTAGCGGGCCATCGCACTACGAGCGCAAAATACGGAAGAGAGCGGTGCGAGCGTCCCGCCACCGCTCCGTGGTGATTTGGTAGCACCGACGCATTGGCGGTGGCTTAAACCCCAAGATAGCCGCGGCAGTGGAAATCTACCAATCCTTATTTGAGTAATTCCAACACAATACAACTAATGATTTACAAGACGATAAAAAGTTTAAATGTATTGTAACGTGAAAAGTATATAGTATAATTAAGTAATATCATAAAGAATTAAAGACATGAATTATTTACTTCGACAACGCTATGTCATCGACATCTGACCGCAACACTTCTAAACGCATAGCTTCTTTTCTAGCATAAGCATCTCTACCGTGTTGATCTGCAGACCCCACAGTTTCCAAAATTACCTCGTTAATCTCTTCGGTACCATCGTCAACTTGTGGTAATATAAAATTGAGAGCCACGCCAATGAAACCCGCAATGGCAAAACCAGTTTCCAAAACTAAAACGATAGCATCAAAGAATGATTGCAATGCAGTGTTGTCACCTTTGTAGGTGAAGACATTTTCGAACCAATTTGGAACAAAAACAGCACCAAAACCAGGTAACAATGCTGCTGTCAATACAAACCTGTCTCTTCTAGTAAACTCAGTAGAAGCAATAATTTTAATACCGGACACCCCGACCGAAGTGAACAAGAAGGATGTCATTCCTCCCCAAACTGGTGCTGGAATAGAAATGAATGCTGCAGCAAACTTCGAGAAAATTCCCATCATAAGCAAGAAGAAACCACACCAGTACCCAACTCTTCTATTTGCACATTTAGTGATAGAAATAACCCCATTATTTTGGGCAAATGTAGACACTGGAGTGATGGTAGCCAATCCTGAAATAATACCATTCAATCCATCACATAAAAGCCCACCTTGAATTCTCTCTTCGTAAAGTGGACCCTCCACTTCTAATCTCGAAACATCACTAGTTGCAGTAATATCACCAATTGCTTCCATCATCAACACGAGACGAACTGCAATGAATGGTAAAATAAATGGACCATAAAGTTTTAATTTAAAAGTATGGACCCAAAGGAAAGTGACTGCCTTCGCTTGATTAATAGCATCACTAGTGAAATATCCACATCCGGCAGCTACTACACTTCCAACAAATAAACCAACAATGACGGCAGTAGATTTCATAATTGGCGAACCGAATCTTTCAGAGATAATGATAGTTGCGTAGACTAAGAATCCAAGACCAACAAACTCGGCTGACCCCCATGGCTTGCTGTGGGATCCCATTGTGCAAATTTCACCAATACAAGTAGTTCCCCCAACCCAATTTTGAAAACCTTCCTCGATTAAGGAAGTACCAATCAATAACACCACTGGTCCTGTAACAATTGGTGGAAAGACTTTTTGCAACACCAGTGGTGGCATGAAAGAAGCACCAATTTCGAAAATGGAACAGATCAACGCTGATGCCAAAAGCATTCCGTATCCTTCTGGGCATGGAAGTTGTGTACCATCTTCAGCAATTGGGCATATACCATTAGAGTACAATAGTGGAAAAGCCTTTGTGACAACAGGAATTGTTGCGAATGATGTCCCGACAACTGTCAACAATCCAGTACCAATATAGTACTTCGTTCCATATACTTTAATTTTAGATATTTGGACCCATGATAAAAGTCCAGAAACAATCAATGATGTACTTACAAGATATGACTCTATTTCATGGTCCAAGTTTCCAACTGTAGCAATAATCATTGGAGGAGTGACAATACCTGCAACCATTGATAAACAATGCTGGAATCCCAAGAGTGCTCCCAAGATTAAGGGCATATCAGAATCCAACCCGAAGAATGGTTGAGTCTTGAGTTCTCTCTTCATAAATGGAATTTCTGGTGTGAAAAGATAGGCATAGTCATAGTCTCCAAAGAGCCCATCCTTGGTGGTCCACTTCCGAAACCATCTCTTTAATACTGTTTTTGCTTGATTCATATCTTGATGCAACTAATTATAGTCGATGATGAAATATCAAACCAAATCACCTCCACAGATTTGACACCACTTATATAGATTCTGCAGCCCCGACTCGTAGAATAATAATCTGGGGGTGTCAAGGTGATGGCATCGGTAACTTGATGCAAAAGTCCAAAATAATATTTTTCAATTAATTGTCTAAGCATGTTACCGGAGTGGAGTAACCAGAGTAACTACGATAAGATTTTGCCATCTGGCAAACGAGCTACTTGCAAATTAGTGTCATGATGTGGACATGGAGCGTCTACGTTACATGTAGCATTTTGTGGTTCAGTTACGCCCTTCTGTCGAAGATAGTGGTCTGCTATCCTCAGATCCTTTTAGATCTGACTGATCGAATGTAATGCAAAGCTACCATTATTTTTCTACATCCTGTACATCGATAAAAGAACTATCGGTAATTTCCGCAATCCCTCTATTTTAAATAGGCTATCGACATTTGTAGTATGGAACAGCGGACCAAATGGTGAAATTGCGCTTGTGCTAATTTTCATCTTCATGTGGACGCACGGTGTCCCCACAAATCGCTTCCCTGAAGCTTTTCATCGTGCGGTTGCAGGGTTTTGCATTTGGCTCCGGTGATGGGTATCGGTGAATATTACTCTCGCAAGGGTTGTTGAGCTTGAAAATACCCAGTGGTCTCGTAATCTGGTTCTTCTGTGTTGTTGCCAAATTGAGTTCTATACGTCACCATGGATAGTGCCGTTGTTTTTTTTGTAGTATACACTAATCAGCGCTTACAAACCTACATAGAGATATATTTTCCTATCGTATAGCTTAGTCGAAAGATAGGCACAATTACAAGAGTGTGGTAGTACTACTGCCTTGCGAGCTAATTCTATCGTTGTTGTTACATCATAATTTCGTTCACGTCGGGAAACCGTGCAGTTATCTTCCCGGTGCCGTTGCTTTAAACGAATGTAAGGCTATCGGCAATCTGGCTAAACAGATCAATCGGCCCGTAAGCCAAGCAAACGGTATATTCCTTTCTCAGAGTCATTGATTACATCCTATGATAAATTAAACATGATTTTGAAGTGGGTTAAATTTTGTGTGACTGGTCCTTATGGATAAACCCGACATACTGCCTCGATACAGTTATAAATCTGACTCCACCATGGCTTCCAAGAATAAACCTATTACCCCAGTATTGAACGACGTACAATGACAATGTCATCTTCTGCCGGCAAGCTCCTATGAGTAAGCAAAGCTCTGGTCAGATAGGTACTGCCATGAAAAATAGGATTGTATTGAGTTTTGTTACGGCACGTACATAGTTTTGGCCGTACCCCACTAAGTTGCTATTATTACAACGATTACACTACCCTTGCGACCACACTACTCTTGTAGACTACTGATTAGAAGTTTTTTGCAAAAACTTTTCAATACTCAGACTACAGTCTGATTACGGTGCTACTGTGGGAATAGTCAATTGACAAGAACATTGGACATAATGGGTACACAAAGGTCTTGTTAGAGCAATCATGTGCCACGTCTCTATTACACCTTTAAAATGATCATGGTTGTGCTATAAAAAGGTATCTACATCAATACACCAAGACGGTTAGATGGTTGTGGACAACTGAGATAATGGTATCTGTGACCGTCAAATCAAACACATAAAGTCAAAAAATTGATCGAGGCTTAGTATGAAGAACCACACAGCCAACACTGTGTACTGAACAAACGGTACACAAACTAGATAATCTAACTCATCACCGACACATTTTACCCTAGTTACCGAGTAACAAACCTACCCGTACATTGTAAGCTACGTAAACGACGACACTGTGCACTTCAAACTATTTCCCTGCAACATTTTCTGCAACCTTGTGGGGAGGGTGTACTGATTGTGAGCCGCTGTTGTCTTGCATATTACACGAAATGGACACCTGGCGCCTTGGTCTATCTAATGAGTCGTTCTCCCAGACAAAGACTAATTTTGAATACCGAGTAGTTGGCAGAAAAATTTTGTATGAGCGCTGTCATCTCATATAGGGAAACAAACTACTAGAATGTCCACCAGTGAAGTGCTACAAGCAAACTTGGCAAACCTGGACAAAACAATCAACTGTATGCAGTTTATCTGGTATCTTATGACGACATTGTAAGATTAATTACTGGACATAGAAAGACACCAATAAAATAATGGAAATTCTCGTACCTGAACGATTCCGAATGACAGATCACTTGATCAACTGCCTAATATGGATAGAACGATGTTAAACCAACAAAACCGAGATGAAAGAAATACAACAAATCAGACCCACCCGCTCCAGCTACCAATACAGCAATAACTGTCACAACAGACTGTTGGTGACACGAGACATACACACCTGAATGTTTCATGTTTCCAAAAAATAATTTCCCTCGACAGAAAAGCCTTCCGATTGTTAACATTCGCCGCCACGGACAACGACTTTAAGTCTGTACAAAACTGGCTCGTATCGTAATACACAAATTGGTCCATATAAAACTCAGCAATTTTACCAGTAATCACCACCCATGGGTACCCTCGTGCATGGCGCCATGTAGCAACTGTCTGGGCAGACAGTCGCATCATTGGCTCTTGTAAACTCCAGTGAAAAAAAAAGGGTAGAAAATTATGTGTCACGTGATATGTATCTCTCCTACAATGTAGGAATTCTGACGTGTAATGGTTTCTTGACCTTTGGCAAGGAAAATTTTACTACTGCTGTAGTTTTCGATAGTTATTTCCTATTTGGCCCTCGATTTGACGTTGGGTGTAACTATTTTTGTCATTTGCTTCGGTGGAGTAAGTCGTGAGCATTAGTTTAATTATTTCGATCGCTTCATCTTTCTGCTGGGACAATTGAATAGGCACGATGTTTGTCCTGTTCAAACGAAAGCATCTACAATTGCTTTCAATTTTATTGTTGGTGTCAGTAGTGTCCTATGTAGTGCTATCAACATCGAGCATGATCTCGCCAACGGCAATCCTGAGTCCGTCAGACTATTGGTCGACATTCATGAACGACAAGACCAAGTCCGCTTATAGATATGTTGATCCAGAGGTGTTGTTGACCAGACTCACTAAACAGTTGTATAAGAAGAAAATTACTGCTGATTTAGAAAACAAGTATTGGTTGGCTGATACTTCTTTGAAAGATAGCAAAATCACGATTCCCTCGTACTTTTCACCTAGAGATGGAGAAAGTGAAAAACCACCTATCCAGCCATTTGATCCTAGGTTTACACTTGGAATCTATTTCAATCATTTAAAACATAATTTGAAAAGTGGTAAGCAGCTCGATGTTCCATTTCATTGGTACGACTGGAAGGATTTATCGATCCTTAACAAATATTTATTGGTTCCAGAATCTCAGAAACCAGACTGTACGATTTTGGACGCTAGACCAGTAGAAGAGCTCCAAATAGCAAAAGATGAAAAGAAGAAACAAGAGGAAGAAGCCAAAAGAAAGGAAGAGGAACGTAAGGCCCAAGAAGCCGAGCAACTTAAACAGCAACAGGAAGCTGA
>ERZ778017.1774-NODE-1774-length-19800-cov-5.856115_pt1 | contig 19800 bp, 20 predicted proteins | sample MGYA00375747_ERZ778017 | MGnify/ENA primary metagenome ERZ778017 (study PRJEB29350, sample SAMN05509838) | bioreactor metagenome | biome: bioreactor; material: wastewater | place: South Africa: University of Cape Town | collected 2014-03-17 ...
AGAACCCGCGTGCGGACGGCGACCTCGACCCGGAGAGCGAACGACAGGTCTCGGCGCACGTCGCCGAGACCTACGGCCACGAGTTCGTGTTCGTGACCGACTACCACCCGGAGATCCGGCCGTTCTACCACATGGTCGACCCCGAGACGGGGCTCACCCGCAGCTACGACCTGCTGTACGAGGGCGTCGAGATCACCACCGGCGCGCAGCGCGAGCACCGCATCGAGCTGCTCGAGCAGCAGGCGCTGGCCAAGGGGCTCAAGCTCGAGGGACTCGCCCACTACCTGGACTTCTTCCGCTACGGCGTGCCACCGCACGGCGGTTTCGGGATGGGTCTGGCGCGCGTGCTCATGCTGTTGCTGGGCGAGGCGTCGATCCGCGAGGTCACGTTCCTGTTCCGCGGACCCACTCGCCTGGCGCCCTGACCCCTCGATGGCATCGAACAGGCCAGGGCGAACGCGCCGAGCGCCGAGGTCGCCGAGGCCATTGAGATCGAGAAGCGATCACACCTCGAAGTCGACGGCGACCCGGTCGCTGACGACGCTGCGCACGTAGGCCACGACCTCGAGGTGCGCGGGGTGCACGGCGTACGCGCCGAGTGCGTCGTGGTCGGCGAAGTCGGCGACCAGAGCCACATCCCAGTTGCCCTCGACGACGTTCGCACCCGCGCGCAGCTGCCCGATCGTCGGGACGACGCCGACCAGGGCGTTCAGACGGTCGGCGATCTCCTTCGCCTGCGCGGCGCGGGTGCTCTCGTCGTCGGCGGCCAGCTTCCACGCCACGACGTGCCGCAGCGTCATCGCTTGACCACCACGGCATCCAGCAGCGCATCGCGCAGCCGATCGGCGCCCACCCGCCAGTGCGCGTGCAGCGCGTCGTCGATGAGGACGACCGGGATCTTCTCCCACCACTGCGCGTACAGCGCGGGATCGTCGAGGATCGACTGCTCGACGACGTCGATGCGCGCGGCGACCCCTTCGGGCAGATCCGCGAGGACCTGATCGACCACTCCGTGGGCGACGTCGCAGAGGTGGCAGTCGGGCTTGCCGATGACGGTGAGCGTGGTCACACTGTCATCCTACGGGCGAAGCGGATGCCGCCGGCTCAGCGCTCGCGGCTCAGCGCTCGACGTCGTAGCCCTGCTCGACCCACGCGGCGGTGCCGCCCTCGACGTTGGTCACGTCCAGACCCTGCGCCTGCAGCGACTTCACGACCCGCGCGGAGCGACCACCGAGCTGACAGATCACGTGGAACGGCGCGTCGGGCAGCTCGCCGAGGTGGTCCGCGATGGTCGACATCGGCATGCTGATCGCGCCGGGAACGTGACCTGCGGCGTACTCGTCGGCTTCGCGCACGTCGACGAGCGGGACGTCCACGCTCTCGTGCAGCTGCTGAACCGTGATCGTCTTCATTCCCTCTCCCCTTGTCGGTGCCTGCCCAGCGCCCTCACGGGCGACGAAGCGCCTACACGAAGCGCCCGTCCCACAGGACAGGCGCTCGGTGTCTGAGCCGCTTACTTCTTGTTGCGGCGCTGATGGCGAGTCTTGCGAAGCAGCTTGCGGTGCTTCTTCTTCGCCATGCGCTTGCGGCGCTTCTTGATGACAGAACCCACGGAAAACCTCACTAGTCAGGGGTCTGGGCGCAGATGGTCCGCGCCCGGGAACGGGCAGATGGAAAATGCCTCGTGACAGTCTAGCCGACGTCGGCGATAGGACGATGCAGAGCGTCAGCGACGGCCGACTCGGGCACTCGATAGCTGCGGCCGAAACGCACGGCCGGCAGGTCGCCTGAGTGCACCAGGCGGTAGACGGTCATCTTCGAGACGCGCATGATCTCCGCGACCTCGGCAACCGTCAGGAATCGCACATCGGGCAATTCGGCCATGTCCTCATTCACCTTTCCCCAGCAACGGCTGCTCGGTCCCCAGATCACAGCAGCCCCACACTGCTGTGCACACTCTATGGTGTCAGAGCGATCTGTGTAAACCCATGAGACGGGTGTGATAACGCCCAGGACGCGCATAGCGGTTCGAGAAGGTTGACATAGCGGACCCTCGTCGTGCGCAGATGATCCGCCCACTCACGCCGCGTTCACTGGTGCACATGGACATGGTCCTCCGGATCGCGGGATGAGCACACGGTGACCGTCGTCCTGATCCCCGCGTTCGAGCCCGACCTGCGGCTCGTCGGCCTCGTGCACGCCCTGCGCGAGCGGCGCCCGGTGGTCGTCGTCGACGACGGGTCCGGTCCGGCGTTCGCCGGCGTGTTCGCGCAGGCCGCGGCATCCGGCGCGATCGTGTTCGCCCACGACCGCAACCGCGGCAAGGGCGCGGCACTGCGCACCGGCTTCGCGCTCATCGCCGCGCAGTTCGCCGGAAGCGACGTCGTCACCGCCGACGCCGATGGCCAGCACACCCCCGCCGACATCGAACGCGTCGCGGCGCGCATCGCCGACGGCCGGATCGTGCTCGGCGCGCGCGCGTTCACCGGCACGGTGCCGGCCCGCAGCCGCATCGGCAACGCCGCCACCCGCGCGGTGTTCGCATGGGTGTCGGGGCGGCACATCCGCGACACGCAGACCGGACTGCGGGGCCTGCCCGCATCCGCCCTCGGCTGGCTGCAGAGCGTGCGCGGCGACCGGTTCGACTACGAGTTCCGGATGCTGCTGCAGGCGAGGTCCGCGGGGCTCGAGCTCGTGGAGGAGCCGATCGCCACGGTCTACGCCGACGGCAACGCGTCCAGCCACTTCCGGCCGGTGCGCGACTCGTTGCGCATCTCTGCGCCGGTCGCGCGCTTCGCGCTGTCGGCGCTGTCGGCGTTGCTCATCGACACGACGGCGCTGCTCGTGCTGCAGCCGGTGCTCGGCTCGCTGCTGCTGGCGGTGATCGCCGCGCGGATCCTCAGCGCGAGCGTCAACTTCGCCGTGAACCGGCGACTCGTGTTCCGGCGTGGTCGCGACGTGCCTGTGCGCACCGCCGCGCTTGGCTACCTGAGCCTGGCGACCCTGTTGCTGGCGGCCAACTACGGCGTCATCACCGTGCTCGTCGACGTGGGCACGCCGCTCGTGGCGGCCAAGCTGGCGACCGAGGCGACGATGTTCCTGGTCAGCTTCGGGGTGCAGCGCGCGGTGGTGTTCACTCCCGCGCACCCTGCCGCTCCGCGGCGGCCCGCCGCTGCCGCCGCTGCCCGGCGGCATCGATCAGGTCGCGCAGCCGCGCCGCGTGCGGTGCGGGCTGACGCTCCCGTGCATAGGTGAGCGCGGCTGCCGCCGCGCGGTCCCGCGCTCCCCGGTCGGCGGACAGACGCTCCAGCACCGCCGCCAGCCCCGCGGCATCCGGCGTCTGCGCGCCCAGCGCCGCGTCACCGAACTCCTCCGCGAGCGTCGGGTCGGCGACGACGGCGGGCCGACCGCGGCTGAACGCCTCCAACGCGACCATCGGCTGGTTGTCGAACCCCAGCGACGAGATCAGCACGCCGTCGGATGCCGCCACCAGCGCGCCCACCCGTTCGCCTGGCACACGTCCGTGGAACGTCACGTCGGTCTGCGGCCGGTGCTCCCCGCCGGCCACGTGCAGATGCACCCGGCCCGCCCCCAGGCGCGCGGTGACGATCCGCATCGCCTCCAGTGCGACATCCAGTCGCTTCTCCGGAGCGAACCGTGCCGCCCAGACCAGCGTGAGCGGCTCGTCGCCGCGGGATGCCGCCGGCTGCAGCGGCTCGGCGATGTTCGACAGCTCGTACACGGCGCGCAGCCCTACTGTCTGCAGCGCCCGCGCCTGATGCGCGGACGGCGACAGCACCGCGTCGGCCCGCGACGCGATCGTGAGCGTCATGGTGCGCAGCGCGTTGTTGATGGGCGAGCTGCCGACGTAGCGCGGGGCCGCGTGCAGGTGGGTGATGTGGTGGTACTCCCAGCGCGCCAGCGGCACCAGCAGCGACAGCACCGGCGAAGCCTGCCAGAAGAAGGTGTGCACGGTGTGCAGCACGGGCCGATCCTGTGCGGCGCCGACCGCGAGGGCCGCGGCAGCCAGGGTGAACTCCGAATGCACCAGCAGCGCCTCGACGTCGTGCTGTGCGGCCAGGTGCGCGACCTCGACCCGCAGCCGACGGCGCGCGGCAAGCACCGGCAGCCCGACGCCGGGCACGATGAATGCCGCGCGCGCGTCGACGGGAACGATGCCCGGCGTGCCGTCCAGCACGTCGGCGTCGGGAGCCACGACCACCACGGTCCATCCCTGCGCGGCAAGACCGCGCGCCTGCCGCAGGAACGCCGTCTGCGCACCGCCGAGATAGCGCAACGAGTAGTCGCACAGGAGCATGATCGCTCCGTGCGTGGCATCCGACCCGGTCACCGTCCGGGCAGCTTCTTCAGTGCGCTCTCCCAGGCGTGCTTGGCAGAGGCCGCGGCCCGCCCGACCGCCTCGGCGGCGTGCACGGCGGGCTCGGGGAGCGGGATGACGTCGGCGGAGCCGGCCTCGTCGAGGAACGGCACGATCCAGGCGTCCACCTCGTCCAGCGGCGCGGCCTGCAGGCGGTAGTAGCGGTGCTGCCCCTCCTCGCGCACGGCGACCAGCCCCGCCTCTCGAAGCACCTTCAGATGCTTCGAGACGGTGGGTTGGCTCACCCCCAGCTCGGACACGATCTGCGACACGCTCGTGCCGTCCTGTCCGCCGGCGGCGCGATCGAGCAGCAGGCGCAGGATGTCGCGCCGGGTGCCGTCCGCGATCACGTCGAAGATGTCGGCCATGACCCTTAGGTTAGCCGGGCGTCCGGCTGAGTACCATGACACAGATGTCCTCGATTCCTCCGGAGCGGTCGCCGTCTCCCGGGCTCGCCCGCACGATGCAGGCGTTCGCGGTGCGCGCGCGGGACGTCGGCCGAGAGGTGACGACGGCGTCGCCCGCGCGATTCGCGGTGCTCGTGTTCCTCGCGCTCATCACCCTGTTCACGGTGCTGCTGACGCTGCCGATCGCGAGCGCATCGGGCACGGCAACGGCGTTCGTGGACGCTCTGTTCACCGCGGTGTCGACGATCTGCGTCACGGGGCTGACGACCGTCGACATGGGCACGCACTGGTCGCCTTTCGGCCTGATCGTCATCTATGTGGGCGTCAACGTCGGAGCGATGGGAGTGCTCACGTTCGCCTCGATCCTGGGCCTGGTGATCTCCAAGCGTCTCGGGCTGCGGGCCAAACTCATCGCCGCCAGTGACACCAACCCGCTGCGCGCGCACGGCGGCCCGGTCAACGAGGGGCAGACGGTGCGCCTGGGCGAGGTGGGCTCGCTGCTGTCGACGGTGGCCCTGTCGACGCTCATCATCGAGGCAGGCATCGCCGTGCTGATGTATCCCTCGCTGCTGGTCGGCGGGGTCTCGCCCCTGCGGGCGCTGTGGGAGGCGCCGTACTACGCGGCGATGGCGTTCACCAACACCGGGTTCACCCCGAATCCGGAGGGCCTCACGCCGTTCCTGCACGACTACTTTTTCCTCACCATGATGATGCTGGCGGTGTTCCTCGGCTCGATCGGGTTCCCGGTCATCTACACGCTCTGGCGCCAGCGCTGGCACGTGCGTGCATGGTCGCTGCACGCCAAGCTCACGATCATCACCACGGTGCTGCTGTTCTTCGTCGGCGGCGTCGTGTTCCTGGGACTGGAGTTCGACAACCCGCAGACGTTCGGCGACCGCAACGCGTGGGACACGATCTTCCAGTCGTTCTTCCTGTCCGGGATGACCCGGTCTGCGGGCTTCTCCACGATCGACACCGGCCAGTTGCACGGATCGTCGGTGATCGTCGGCTCGATGCTCATGTTCGTCGGCGGCGGCTCGGCATCCACCGCCGGCGGGATCAAGGTGACGACCCTGGCCGTGCTGGCGCTGGCCGTCTGGTCGGAGGCGAAGGGCCGCCCCTCGGTGCAGGCGTTCGGCCGCCGCATCCCCAGCGACGTGCAACGGGTCGCCCTGGCCGTGGTCGCGTGGGGGGCGACCATCGTCGCGGTCTCCACCGTCACCGTCGCGCAGATGACTAAGGCGCCAGTGGGCGACGTGCTGTTCGACGTGATCTCGGCGTTCGCCACGGTCGGACTGTCGTCGGGAGTGACCGAGGCCGCGCCCGACCCGGCGAAGTACGTGCTGGCGGCCACCATGCTGATGGGCCGCATTGGTACAGTGACACTCGCGGCGGCGGTCGCCGCGACGTCGCGCTCGCAGCTGTATTCGCTGCCCGTGGAAAGGCCGATCGTTGGTTGAGCAGATCCGAAGCGATGCGCCGGTCCTGGTGATCGGACTCGGCCGATTCGGCGCGGCCTGCGCGGGCGAGCTGGACCGGCTGGACCGCGATGTCCTCGCCATCGACGAGAACCTCGAGCTCGTGCAGAAGTGGTCGGAGCGGGTCACGCACGCCGTGCAGGCCGACGCCCGCAACATCGACGCGCTCAAGCAGATCGGCGCGCAGGACTTCCAGGTGGCGGTGGTGGCCACGGGATCGTCCATCGAGTCGTCGGTGCTGATCACCGCGAACCTCGTCGACCTGAAGGTGCCGCAGATCTGGGCGAAGGCCGTGTCGCATTCGCACGGCAAGATCCTCGCCCGCGTCGGAGCGAACCACGTCGTATACCCCGAGCGCGAGGCCGGCGAGCGCGTGGCGCACCTGGTCAGCGGGCGCATGCTCGACTTCATCCGTTTCGACGACGACTTCGTGCTGGCCAAGATGTACCCGCCGAGGTTCATCCGCGGGACGGGGCTGAACCAGTCCGGCGTGCGCACGAAGTTCAATGTCACGGTGGTCGGGGTCAAAAGCCCCGGCAGGCCGTTCCGCTACGCGGAGGCCGACACCGTGGTCACCAACCACGACCTCATCATCGTGTCGGGCACGAACTCCGACATCGAGCGCTTCGCGTCGCTCGAGCGCTGAGCCGCCGGCCGCGGCCGGGGCGCCGGGCTGGCCTGCCGCTGCTCCTCCTGCTGCTCCTGCTGCTCCTGCTGCGCCAAATTCACATGAATTTGGCGAATGCACATCAAACTGCCGCAAGTTTGATGTGCATTCGCGGGTTTGATGTGCATTCGCGGGTCGACGTGTGTTCGCGGGTCGACGTCCGCCGCGGCAATGCGGCGCCACCGGCCGCATCCGCCGCATCCACACCCGCCGCATCCGCACTGGCCGCCGGATGTCAGGCACCACGACAGGATGCCGAAGAGCGCCGCTCAGCGACCCTCGGCGAGCTCCCTCGCGCGTGCGAGCGCAGCATCCGTCGCCCGCGCGAACACGTCGTCCAGGTGCGCGTCCTGCAGCACCGCGATCGCGCGCTCGGTCGTGCCCTTGGGGCTGGTGACGCGGCGACGCAACTCGGCGGGGTCCTCGCCGGATGCCTGCAGCAGCGCCGCCCCGCCGATGAACGTCTGCTCGGCCATCGTGCGAGCCGCGACGAGCGGGAAGCCCTTGCCGACGGCGGCCTTCGTGAATTCCTCGATGAGCAGGAACACATAGGCGGGGCCCGAGCCGGAGATCGTCGACAGCGCGTCGATCTGCTCCTCGGGCACCTCGATCACGGTGCCGACGGTCTCGAACAGCGCCCGCACGACGCGGACCGTGTCGACATCGGCGAAGGTGCCCGCCGACAGGCCGGTGACGGCCTTTCCGACCAGCGCGGGCGTGTTCGGCATCGAGCGCAGAACGGGCATGCCGTCGGGAAGGATGCTCTCGAAGGTCGCGATCGTCACCCCCGCGGCGATGCTCACCACCGCGGTTCCCGGCCGCAGCGCAGGGGCGATCTCGCGCAGCAGGTCAGGCACCAGGGCGGGCTTGACCCCGACCAGCACGATGTCCGCCGATGCCGCGGCATCCGTGTTGCCGTCCGGCGACCGCTCGAGCGCGACGCTGCGCACCCCCGACAGGCCCGCCAGCACGGCGGCCTTGGTGGCTGTGCGGTTGGTGACGACGATGTCGGATGCCTGTCCGGACTCGACCAGACCGTGCAGGATCGCGCCACCCATGGAGCCGGCGCCAAGGATCGCGATGGGAGGGAGCATGCCGCTCATCCTACGGTGATCTCCCGCGGTTATAGTCGAGACAAGGACGCTGAGGAGGCCGATTCCATGACCGTGTTCCACGGCATCGCCGCACGCATCGTCGAGACCCCGCGTCTGGCGGTGAACATCCTCGAGCGCACCGCCGACGACCCGGCCACGCCCGCTGAGCAGACGGTCGTCTTCGTGCACGGGAACGTGTCATCGGCCCTGTTCTGGCAGGAGATCATGGAGGACCTGCCCGGTGACATCCGCGCGATCGCCGTCGATCTGCGGGGGTTCGGCGGCACCGAAGCGCTGCCGGTGGATGCCACGCGGGGCCTTCGCGACTACGCCGACGACTTGCACGCGACGCTGCAGGCGCTCGATCTGGGCGCCGTGCACCTCGTGGGCTGGTCGATGGGCGGCGGCGTGATCATGCAGTATGCGCTCGACCATCCCGTGCGCAGCCTCACCCTGCAGGCGCCGGTCTCGCCGTACGGCTTCGGCGGCACGCGCCGCGACGGGTCTCGGCTCACTCCTGACGACGCGGGCTGCGGTGGCGGCGGCGCGAACCCCGACTTCGTGCAGCGTCTGCGCGACCACGACACGTCGGCGGATGCCGCGACCTCGCCGCGCAGCGTGTTCCGATCGTCGTACGTGTCGGCCGAATACGCGACCGCGCACGAGGATGTCTGGGTGGAGTCCATGCTCACCACCTCCACGGCGGACGGCTGCTATCCCGGCGACAGCGTGCCCAGTGAGAACTGGCCGGGATTCGGCGCGGGCCGCACCGGCGTGCTGAACACCATGGCGCCGGGCCACTTCGACGTGTCGGGCATCGTCGCGCTCGACCCGAAGCCTCCCGTCCTGTGGGTGCACGGCACCGCCGACGCGATCGTGTCGGATGCGTCGTTCTTCGATCTCAACCAGCTCGGCAAGGCGGGGATCGTGCCTGGCTGGCCCGGCGACGAGGTTGCTCCTCCGCAGCCGATGGTCAGCCAGACCCGCGACGTGCTGGATGCGTACCAGGCCGCCGGCGGGCACGTCACCGAGCTCGAGCTCGAGGGCGTCGGGCACGCCCCGCACCTGGAGCGCCCCGGTCTGGTCCGCCGGGCACTGCTGCAGGTGATGGGCTACATCGGATCGCCGCACGACCCGGCGCCGCCGACTGAGACGATCATCCTGAAGTCCGCCGACTGAACCGGGGCCCCGGCCTCGCGCGCCTGTGCGCCCAGCCCAGGCCCCGGCACGCCCGCGCCCGCCTCGCTCCGGCGACCCCGGGCGGCGAGGGTGCATCTGACGGACGAGAGCGTGGGTGTCACCCGCATCCTCGTCCGTCAGATGCACTCTCGCGGTTTGCGCATGTCCGTAGACTCGTCGGCATGAGCTCATCCGGCGGGGGGAAGGCGATCGTCGCCGCGTTCCTGGCGAACATCGGCATCGCGCTGGCGAAGTTCGTCGCGTGGTTCTTCTCCGGATCGGCGTCGATGCTGGCCGAGGGCATCCACTCCCTCGCCGATAGCGGCAACCAGCTGCTGTTGCTGTTCGGCGGCAGGAGGTCCCGGCGCAGCGCCGACCAGGAGCATCCCTTCGGCTACGGGCGCGAACGATACGTGTATGCGTTCGTCGTCGCGATCATCCTGTTCTCGGTCGGCGGTCTGTTCTCCATCTACGAGGGTGTCGAGAAGCTCACGCACCCGCACGAGCTCGACCACGTGTGGCTGGCGGTGCTCGTGCTCGTGGTCGCGATCTGTCTCGAAGGGTTCTCGCTGCGCACGGCCATCCACGAATCGGCTCCGCACAAGCAGCGAGGCGAGTCGTGGTTCGCGTTCATCCGCCACGCCAAGGCACCCGAGCTGCCCGTCGTGCTGCTGGAGGACACAGCAGCGCTGACCGGTCTCGTGTTCGCGCTGCTGGGCGTCGGGCTGTCATGGCTGACCGGCGATCCGGTGTTCGACGCGATCGGCACGCTCATGATCGGCACACTGCTGATCCTCGTGGCGATCACGCTGGGCGTGGAGACCAAGAGCCTGCTCGTCGGCGAAGGCGCGCGGCCGGCGGATCTGACCGCCATCGTCGCGGCGATCCAGGACGGCCCTGAGATACGCCGGGTCATCCACATCAAGACGCTGTACCTCGGACCCGACGAGCTCCTGGTGGCCGCCAAGCTCGCGTTCGCCTCCGACGGACCGCTCGCGACCATCGCACACGACATCGACGCCGTCGAGGCTCGCATCCGCGCGGCGGTGCCGATCGCGCGGGTCATCTACCTCGAACCCGACCTCTACCGCCCCGATGCGGACCACGCTCCGCCCACCGAGGCCGTCATCTTGAAATCGGAGGACTGATGGAATTCTGCGTGTTCACCGAGCCCCAGCAGGGGTTCAGCTACGCCGAACAGCGCGCGCATGCCCAGGCCGCTGAACGGCTCGGCTTCGACGGCTGGTTCCGCAGTGACCACTACATGCGGATGGGCGAGGGCGACCCGCTGCCCGGCCCGACCGACTCGTGGACGACGCTCGCGGGTCTCGCGGTGGAGACCTCCCGCCTGCGGCTGGGCACCCTCGTGTCGTCGGCGACGCACCGGCACCCCAGCGTCCTCGCGATCCAGGTGGCCCAGGTGGACGCGATGAGCGGCGGCCGAGTCGAACTGGGCCTGGGTACCGGCTGGTTCGAGGCCGAGCACCGCGCCTACGGCATCCCGTTCCCCGCGCAGCGGTTCGGGATGCTGGAGGAACAGCTCGAGCTCATCACGGGCCTCTGGGATGCCGAAGGGCCATACGCGTTCGCGGGGAAGCACTACACGCTCATCGACTCGCCGGCGTTGCCCAAGCCCGCGCAACGGCGGGTGCCGATCATCGTCGGCGGCGGCGGACCACGTCGCACACCGGCCATCGCCGCGCGATCCGCGACGGAGTTCAACATCGGCTTCCAGCCCGAGCCGGTGATCGCGCAGAAGTTCGCGGGGGTTCGCGCCGCCTGCGAGGCGGAAGGCCGCGACCCCGGCACGCTGAAGCTCTCGGTGGCGCTGCCGACGATCGTCGGCACCGACGAGGCCTCGCTGTCGCGGCGCGCTGCCGCGGTGGGACGCGACCCGCAGGCCGTGCGCAACGACGGCGTCATCGCCGGACGACCTGACGAGGTCATCGAGAAGGTCACCCGGCTGCGCGACCTGGGCGCGCAACGCGTGTACTTCCAGCTCATCGACCTGCGCGACCTCGACCACCTCGAGCTGCTCGGCACGGAAGTGCTGCCGCAGGTGCGCGACCTGTAGCCGTCGCGGGATCGGGTCGTTTCGACTCGCGGCGCTCGCTCAACGACCGGGAGACTCGCTGCGCTCGCTCAACGACCGGACTGCGCTCGCTCAACGACCGGGCTGCGCTCGCTCAACAACCGGGAGACTCGCTGCGCTCGCTCAACGACCGGGTCGATGCTCGTCGAAGAACTGCCGCAGCAGGGCGGCGGCCGCATCCTCCCGCACCCCTCCGACGACCTCCGCGCGGTACGGCAGCCGGCGGTCACGCAGCACGTCGTACATCGACCCCGCCGCTCCGGCCTTGTCATCCCACGCGCCGAAGACCACCCGGGAGACGCGCGCCTGCAGGATCGCGCCCGCGCACATCAGGCAGGGCTCGAGCGTCACGACCAGCGTATGGCCTTCGAGATTCCATGAGCCGACGGTCGCGGCGGCCTGTCGCAGCGCCACGATCTCCGCGTGCGCAGTCGGGTCTCCCGTCTGTTCGCGCTCGTTGCTTCCCTCTGCGACGAAGCGGCCGGCGGCATCCACCACGACCGCCCCTACCGGCACGTCGCCGCCTGCGGCCGCCGCCGCCGCGAGCGCGAGGGCGCGGTCCATGGCCGGTGCGAACGAGAGGATCACGTGTCGAGCGTACGTGGTCGCCCGACTACCCTGGAAGCATGCGCGTGCACATCGCCGACCATCCGTTGATCACCCACAAGCTGACGGTACTGCGCGACGCGCGCACCCCCTCGCCGGTCTTCCGCCAGCTCACCGAGGAGCTCGTCACCCTGCTCGCCTACGAGGCCACGCGCAACGTGCGAGTCGCGCCGGTCGAGATCCAGACCCCGGTGGCAGCCACCACGGGGGTACGCATCGACGAGCCGCGGCCGATCGTCGTACCCATCCTGCGGGCCGGGCTCGGGATGCTCGAGGGCATGGTCAAGCTGCTGCCGACCGCGGAGGTCGGGTTCCTCGGCATGGTGCGTGACGAGCAGACGCTGCAGCCGACGACATACGCCGAGCGGCTTCCCGCCGACCTCAGCGATCGCCAGTGCTTCGTGCTGGACCCGATGCTGGCCACCGGCGGGTCGCTGGGCGCGGCCATCGACTTCCTGTTCCAGCGCGGCGCCCAGGACATCACCGCGATCTGCCTGCTAGGCACCCCCGAGGGCATCGCCAAGATCGACGAGCAGGTCGGCGATCGCGACGTGACGCTGGTGCTGGGTGCTCGCGACGAGCGGCTCAACGAGCGCGGCTACATCGTGCCGGGGCTCGGCGACGCGGGCGACCGGCTGTATGGCACCGTCTGAGCGCCCGCGCGCAGCTACAGCCAGCGCTTCTTCTTGAAGATCGCGTACAGGGTTCCGGCGAAGCCCAGCATGAGGGCCAGCGCCGCCGGGTACCCCCACGTCCAGTCCAGTTCGGGCATGTGCGTGAAGTTCATGCCGTAGACGGTGCCCACGAGCGTCGGCGCGAAGATGATGGCCGCCCACGACGAGATCTTCTTGATCTCGTCGTTCTGACGAAGGGACGCCTCGGTCTGGCGCCGTGCGACCAGTGCCGAATGCACCGTCAACGCCTTGTCCAGGAGCGAACGGAACTCGGCGACCCGTTCGCCGATGCGGATCACGTGGTCGAGCACGTCGCGCAGCGACCGCTGCACCTCGACGTCGACGCTGTACTTGTCGTATCCGCGGCGCAACCACTCCAGCATCCCCACCAGCGGCTTGACGGCGCGCTGGAAGTCGCCCACCTCACGGGACAGGTCGTAGATGCGGCGGGAGAGCGCGTCGTCGTCGCTGTCGCCGAACAGCTGCTGCTCGATCTCGTCGATGTCGTTCTCCAGCCCCCGCACGATCGGCTCGTACTCGTCGACCACGCGATCGAGGATCGCGTAGAGGATCGCCTCGGGACCGCGCGCCAGCAGCGGGCTCTGCGACTCCAGGCGGCGACGCACCCAGGCAAGGTCCGGCGACTCGGCATGCCGGATCGTCACCACGAAGTCGGGGCCGACGAACAGGTGCAGTTCGCCGAACTCGACGCGCTCGGTGTCGTCGTCATAGCGCGCCGGGCGCAGCACGACGAACAGCGTGTCGCCGTAGCGCTCGACCTTCGAGCGCTGGTGCCCGCGGAAGGCGTCTTCGACGGCAAGCGGATGCAGGGTGAACTCGGCCGCCAGCGAGGCCAGCTCACCCGCCGTCGGCCGATACAGGCCGATCCAGGCGAGCCCGCCGTGGTCGGCGAGAAGCTCGTAGGTCTCCTCGAGATTCGTCGGGCTGTCGACCCGAAGGCCGGACACGTAGATTCCGTTGTCGATGAGCATGCGCGCTCCTTGCGTCGGCGCGCACCAGGCACGCAACGAACTGGGGGGCTGGGGCGAGCGCCACGGCAGCGCCGGACCGCAACCCGCCGACGCAGGTCAGCGTGAGACAACGCGGAAGAGGCTGCCGACGGCGCTACGACTATGATCGGCCATCGCCGTCACCTCCTTCCGCTACGGGGCCCGAGTGCGGACCCGACGGGCAAGTCTACCCGGTCCGGCGCCTCGCCCGTCCCCGGCCCGTCACTCCGGCGAACGGCGGCCGGTCTCCTGCTCCCAGTACTCGAGCTGCTGGGTCAGTGCCTTGGCGAGCTCGAACACCTGCTCGGGAGGGATCCGGATGCGACTGACCACCCGCGCAGGCACGACGGCCACGCGCGCGCCGGTGTCTTCGTCGGTCTCCTCGCGAGGCGGCTGCGCGAGCGTGACGAAGTCCATGACGAAGACCGTCGGCGTGTGCCACACGTTCGCGAAGTCGGCGTAGTTTCCGGGGATGATCTCGGGCGGCAGGTCGATCTCGAACTGCTGAGGCAGGTCCTCGCTCATGCGCAGAGTCTACGTGGACGCCTCGTCGCGGCATCCGCACATGTCGACCGTGGCCTACCGCACCCCGACCAGGCGCGCGAAGGCGCTCAACCGCGCCACGCCGTCGGGCGTGCGCGGCAGATCGTCGAGCAGGCCCGGCGCGTACAACAGATACGCCGCGACCTTCGCGCGCGAGATCGCGACGTTGAGCCGGTTCTGCAGCAACAGGAACTCCAGTCCGCGCGGCGCGTCCTTTCCGCTCGATGCCGCCAGCGAGACGATCGAGACTGCCGCCTCCTGCCCCTGGAACCTGTCCACCGTCCCCACCGGCACATCGTGGTACCCGGCATCCGCCAGCGCGCGCTCGACCATCACCTGTTGCGCGTTGTAGGGCGTGACCACGATGATGTCCGTCTGCGCGAGCGGCCGGGGCCGATCCGCCACGTCGTCCACGACGTCTGTCCACGGCCGCCCGAGCAGGTCGCGCACGATGCGAACGACCTCGGCCGCCTCCTGTGGCGACTGCGTCGCATTCCCCCGATGCCGCACGGCCACCGGGTGCATCCCCGGCTCGATCCCCCCGAGCGTGCGCAGCGCCGCGCACGAACGCGAGGCGAGCTCGCCGTCGTACGACAGCCGCGACACGGGCGCCGCGACATCCGGGTGCATCCGCCAGGTGCGGTCGAGGAAGAACCCGTACTCGGGCGACAGCACCGCGGTGTCGTCCATGACCCAGCCCAGGGCCGACGCATCCACCGGCTCGGGGTGGATCCCCTGGCTCACCTGCGGCAGCTGCTGGGGGTCGCCGAGCAGCAGCAGGCGCGGGGAGGCCACGGCCACGGCGATCGTCGAGGCGAGGGAGAACTGCCCGGCTTCGTCGATCACCAGCAGATCGAGCGATCCGCGCGGCACCCGGCTCGGATGGCTGAAGTCCCACGCCGTCCCGCCGATGGCGAAGCCCGTGTCGGCGTGCTCGCTCGCGAACGCGGCAAGGCCGTTCTTCGGGAAGGCGGTGAACGAGACGTCACCGTCGACGCCGGCCTTACGCGCCTTGCCGACCTGCGTCGACGGCACACCGGCGGCCACCACCCGGTCGAGCATGTGCTCGACGACGGCGTGCGATTGCGCGACGACGCCGACCTTCCATCCGTGTTCACCCACGAGGCGGGCGATCACGTGCGATCCGACGTACGTCTTGCCTGTGCCGGGTGGACCTTGCACGGCCAGGTAGCTGTCATCGAGGTCGCGCAGCGCCTGCACGATCGCGGGCACCGGCTGGGCAGCGCGCCCGTCGAGGGCGCCGGTGCGCAATCGTGGCGGTCGCCGGCGCAGGATGTCGGTGGCCGGCCCGGCTGGAAGCTCGGGCGCCGCGGCGGTCACCGCGTCGGCCCACTCCTCGATCGCCGTCTGCTGGTTGCCCGCCCGCGGCGGCGCGGCGGGAGTCAACGCGACCGGCAGCTCCTGCCAGGTCTGACCGTCGACAGCGCTCTCGGCCACGATCGCGCCGTCGTCGAGCACCTCGATCACCTCGACCTCGCGGGCGACATGCACCCATCGCGGCATCGTGCGCGCCGCGAACGGCGCCGGGAGCTCATACAGCGCGAACGGCCGGCTCCCCTCGGTCAGGCGGGTGCCCGGCGCGAGCTCGCCACGCAGCCGGACCGTGCGGCGTACCGAGCGCGGCCCGGGATGCCACTGCTCGACAGTGCCGCTCCGGGATGCGTCGACCACGACGACGTCGCGAGTGTCCTCCCATACCGACACCGGCTCGCGCAGCCGCAGAAAGTGCGTCGCCCAGAACGACTTGGACTCGCGCGGGTAGTAGTCGATCGCCGCGGCGCCCAGCCGCAGCGCCTCGACATCCGCCTCCGGCGCGCCGGCGCGCTCGGCGCTCGCCGCCAGACGACGCAGCTCCTCGGCCTGCGGTGCCGGGGTATAGGCGATCTCGACCGACTCGATGTCGATCGAAGGGACCAGCCCGGCCTCGCGCGCTCGCTCGACGAGCCAGTCGCGCAGGCGCCGCGTGGACACGCAGTCGTAGCGGTTGTAGTCGGCCAGATCGTCGAGCACCGCCTGGGCGGCGGCATCCTCGCCGGCATCGCGCAGCGCGCGGGCCTGGACGTACTTCACGATCGAGTCGTCGCCCCGTTGCACATCGCTCGTGCGCACCTCGTGCCCCATGTACAGCGGCTCGAGCTTCTTGATCGAGTACGACCGCGAGCCCACCCGCAGCGCCCGACGCACGATCGGATACAGATCCACGAAGACCCCGTCGCGCAGCAGGCCGTCGACATCGGCCTCACGCACACCGTACCGGGCCGCCATCGCCAGCAGATGGGTCGGCTCATACGGCGCGTAGTGGTAGATGTGCATGCCGGGATACTGCCGCCGCAGCTGCGCGACGATGTCGAGGAACCGCTCCAGCGCCGCCTTCTCCTCGGCGAAGCCATGCGCCCACAACGCCGTGTACTGCTCGCGCAGATCGACCCAGCCGAACAGGTAGTCGATCCCCCAGTCGTGCCCGTCGCCCTCGGTGTAGAGGGGGTCGCCCTCGAAATCGAAGAACAGATCGCCGCGGTCGGGACGCGGAAGCGCGCCCAGCGCCTTCGGGAAGACGACCTCGTAGGTCGGCACGGGGGGTTCCGGCGGCTCGGGCGCGGGCGTTTCGACTCGCTGCGCTCGCTCAACGACCGAGGACTGCACTCGCTCAACGACCGAGGACTGCGCGGGTTCGACGGCCGGGGTCGGAGCTCGCACGGCGGTGGGCTCTGGAACGCCGGCAGGGCTGGCCAGCTGCAGCCGCGCCTGAGTTCGCAGGCTGCCGAATGTCTCCGCGCTCATCCGCTCGGGCGGTGCGGCCGCGGCCGCCAGGTCGTCGATGGTCCGGATGCCGGCGGCGCGCAGGCGCTCGCGTTGCACGGGCCGCATCCCGGCCACCAGCAGCAGATCACGGTGCGCCACGACTTCCTGCTCGCAGGTCGCGCACCGGCCGCATGCCACGACGCCGAGCTCACCGCGGTCATCGCCCCACACGATCGCCGGGTGCTCGAGGCCCAGGTCCAGCCGGCGGTCGGCGACCAGGGCGCGCACCCGTTCCCGGCGCAGCCGGAACACCGGCATGAGGTCGTCGACCCGATGCGTACTGACCGTGCCGTCGCCGAGCAGCAGATCGACGCTCGCTGCGCGGGGCGTCTCGAGCCGGTCGAGCTGATCGGCGTATGCCGCCAGCTGCATGAGCGCGGTCACGCGCGCATGCCGGGCGAGCTTGGAGTCCTGCACGATCCAGCGCCCGTCATCGCCACGCAGCAGGAAGTCGGCGAAGCCCACGAACTCCGGAGTGGAGAACGCGGCCTGGTATACCACGCTCACGCGGGGATCGCTCAGTGCCGCACGCGTGGCGGCAGCGGCATCCGCCAACGCGTCGTCGTCGGACGACCGCGTCTCCGGGATCTCCACGACTGCGTCGCCATACCTCGCACGGTATGCGTCGAGCACACGACGCTCATGCGCGATGCCGAGGCGTCCCGCCCGCTCGAGCGTCGCGTCTTCGGGATCGTCGACGGCCGGCACACGGCCGACCTTCGCGTCGATCGCGCGCAGCCAGGCGAACTCGCACTCGGCTGCCGCCTTCACGTCGCTGGCGCTCCAGACGATGCGGCCGTCGTGCTCGATATATCGCATGGCTCCCCTTCTTCATCGACACTAGCCGGGGCATCCGACACGGCGGCTGCGGCGCCGAGGGAAGTGCGGCGCCGGCCGCAGGTGCCAGACTGAGACGCATGAGCCTGCCCTTCGCCAGCGCCTACCGGCACGGGTTCGCGCGCATTGCCGCCTGCACGATCCCCGTCGCCCTGGCCGACCCGCAGACCAACGCCGACGCGGTCCTGGCAGCCGCACGAGAATGCGATGCCGACGGGGTCGCGGTGGCCGTGTTCCCGGAATTGTGCCTGACCGGCTATTCGATCGAGGACCAGCTCATGCAGGATGCCGTCCTGGATGCCGCCGTGGCGGCGCTCGAGCGCCTCGTCGCGGCATCCGCGGAGCTGTTGCCGATCCTTGTGGTCGGCGTACCGCTGCAGCACCGCAACCGGCTGTACAACTGCGCGGTCGTCATCCACCGCGGGGAGATCCTCGGGGTGGCGCCCAAGGCGCACCTTCCCAACTACCGGGAGTTCTACGAACGTCGGTGGTTCGCCGCCGGCGAGCCCTGGTCGGGTGAGCCCATCCGCATCGGCGAGCGCGACGTCGCCTTCGGCACCGACCTGCTCTTCGACGTGCGCGACGTGCCGGGCCTCGTTCTGCATGCGGAGGTGTGCGAGGACCTGTGGGTCCCGGTGCCGCCGTCGTCACGGGCCGCCCTGGCCGGCGCGACCGTGCTCGTGAACCTCTCCGGCAGCCCCATCACGATCGCCCGCGCCGACGACCGCGCGACGCTGTGCCGCTCGCAGTCGCTGCGCTGCCTGGCCGCATACGCGTATGCCGCGGCGGGCGTCGGTGAGTCCACGAACGACGTGTCATGGGACGGCCAGACGATGATCTTCGAGGGCGGCGACCTGCTCGCCTCCACCGAGCGCTTCCCCGACGGTCCGCGCCGATCGGTCGCCGACGTCGACCTCGACCGGCTGCGCCAAGACCGGATTCGACAAGGCACCTTCGACGACAACAGGCTCGGCGCCGGAGCCGGCGACCCCGTGACCATCGAGGTGTACCTCGATCCTCCGACCGACGACATCGGCCTGCGGCGCACGGTGGACCGCTTCCCGTTCGTCCCCGACGACCCCGAACGGCTCGCGCAGGACTGCTATGAGGCGTTCCACATCCAGGTCTCCGGTCTCATCCAGCGCATGGCTGCCATCGGCCGCCCCAAGCCCGTCCTGGGAGTCAGCGGCGGCCTGGACTCCACGCACGCTCTCCTGGTGATCGCGCGCGCGATGGACCGGATGGACCGGCCGCGCAGCGACATCCTGACCTTCACGATGCCGGGATTCGCCACCAGCGACCACACCCGCTCGAACGCGATCGCCCTGGCTGAGGCGATCGGCGCGACCATCGAGACCATCGACATCCGGCCGGCAGCACAGGAGCTGCTCAGCAGGATCGGGCATCCCTTCGCCGCGGGCGAACCCGTGCACGACGTCACGTTCGAGAACGTGCAGGCGGGGCTGCGCACCGACTACCTGTTCCGGCTGGCCAACCAGCGCGGCGGCTTCGTGGTGGGCACCTCCGACCTGTCGGAGGTGGCCCTGGGCTGGTCGACGTACGGCGTGGGCGACCAGATGAGCCACTACGCCGTGAACGCCGGCGTGCCCAAGACCCTCATCCAGCATCTCATCCGCTGGGTCATCGCCACCGGGGCCGACGAGGGATGGGTGGATGCCGCGGCCGCTCATGTGCTGCAGTCGGTGCTGGACACGGAGATCAGCCCCGAACTGGTGCCGGCCGGGCAGGACGGACGGATGCAGAGCACCGAGGACCGGATCGGCCCGTATGCGCTGCACGACTTCGCGCTGTTCCACACGCTGCGCTATGGCGCGCGCCCCTCGAAGATCGCGTTCCTGGCCCAGCACGCCTGGCAGGACGCGGATGCCGGGGCATGGCCGCCGGGCTTTCCTCCTGAGGACCGCTACGCCTACGACCTGCCTACCATCGCGACCTGGCTGCAGGTGTTCCTGCAGCGGTTCTTCGGCTTCGCGCAGTTCAAGCGCACCGCC
>ERZ778017.1776-NODE-1776-length-19784-cov-6.140707_pt1 | contig 19784 bp, 13 predicted proteins | sample MGYA00375747_ERZ778017 | MGnify/ENA primary metagenome ERZ778017 (study PRJEB29350, sample SAMN05509838) | bioreactor metagenome | biome: bioreactor; material: wastewater | place: South Africa: University of Cape Town | collected 2014-03-17 ...
ATGCGCAAACAATACTAAATCTCCGTTAACCAGAGATGGGACGATATATATATCGATGGACTTGCAGCAGCAAAGATTAGTAATGAAAAAAACTTTTTCTGTAGATGAGAAAAATTCACAATCAGAACACCACTATAACCAGTAAGAAATGAAGGGTGACAACGGTGGGGAAGTTTGTCGTGCGTTCTTACTGCGTTGAAACTGGGATAGTCTGACGAGAAGAAAGAAAAGTCGGGTTTTGGATATCGGGTTGAATCATAACACATGACTTTGCATCAAACGCCCTATTCTCGATTGAGTAAATTGGTTGATAACCGTAGAGATGAGCCCGAAACAGTATCTCCGGTGGGAGGTGGGACGAGGTAGGGGGAGGAGGTCGCGGTGGTGGGCGTGGTAGTGCGACTCAGAATAGCGTCGTGAAACGATGTTGGGCCCACCCGCCCTTCCACACTGCTGTGTAGTGGTGTGTACCAGGTTTCTGTGTGTGCATTAGTGTGTGTGTTGTTGCTTGTGTTTGTGTTTGTGTTATTCCCGCTTGTTGCAGAGGCAGCTGAGCTTGCTTCGTGGGGCCAAAGTGTGTGCCCCGCTACTCGTATAGTTGATGTGCCTAAGATTTCGCCTAAATGCGGGTTCACAGTGCGTGCCAAAGATCGCAAAAATCACGCTGGGAGCATTGTTCTACTCTGCTGAATTTTTTCTATGCTCCCGACCGGTTCTGTTCTCTGTAAAATTATTGCACTGGTACTGTATTCTTGCACCAACCAGAATTTGGCTATTAATTGAATTCGATTGATCACTTGCTCTACAGTAGTGCAACGAGCTGTGCAAGCAAACCGAGGTTGCCATTGCTTGTGCCACAGTTGTTGAACCTCGTTATACGCATACAGCTCAAACCAGAGTTATACTCTACTATATTCACTCTATCAGCTTGCACATCCAATTAAAGTTTGCTGCTTACTCTCGAATGGACTCCAAGTCCCCCACTTGTGTGATCAGTTCAGTTCGCCGTTTGTAATACTTGAAAGGAAGTACCAATGTTCTAGTACAACTCTGCCCCATTTTCGTCAAGTCTATCTTCTGTTTGTAGTCCCTTTGTGCAATTATTATTTTCACCTATCAATTCTTCATAGACTCTGACTAAGAAAACCCTTAAAATTCGTGATTATTCATAACGTTACCCTCAGTCTAACTTCTGCTGCCATGGTATTTCACAAGTCTCTCAGTAGGGATCCACTTGTTGTAGATTGCTCTTCGATACCCAGATTCCCGAATCCTACACCAGCTCGCATTAGCGAGTTCACTATGCATAAAAACAAAGTATACTTTGTTGTGCTACAATAATTAAACATTTACAGGTATTTAAGTCGAACAAAGTAGGTTATTGTAACTGCATTAGATCACCTTGTTGAATGACACAACTAGTTCAGACTTTTCGTTATTCTTTGTTCATAACCGCCTTTGTGTAATGTTGCACTTTTGCAGCCATATCGATTCTAGGAGATTACTCAACGACCCTGGTAACACTAGTCATATAGTTTAACCGCTTTGTACTTCTGATCCTCTTATTTTTCACGTACTGCCTCCTCCTATTAATTTCGACTCTAAGTATTTTTTATAACTTTTGTACATTTTCTAGCTGAATCTATTAATATTTCCAAACATAATTCAGGAAGTACATTTGAAATGAAGACAACCAAAAGCAACACCCAATACAGAAACACCAGACTTCATTCATATTCACGATGCTAAGTTAGATATTCTTTCCTAAGACTTCATACGCATTACCATTTCCATTTCCACTAACAAATAGAAATAGGCTCTACAAGTAAATTTATCGAGAATACAACACAACTCAACGCTGTCGCTCTGCATTTATTCTATACCTTCTTTATTATTATACATGTTTCATCTAAACTTGCCATCAATATAACCCATTAACGTTGTCAACAACGCATTGCTTGTCCCCTTCGTTGATATCAACCAATTCTCCAATAACAATGGCATCTTCACCTTCAGCTTGTAAATTGGCCAACACTTGTGCAACCTTATCTTCTTCAACAATGGCAACCATACCAATACCCAAGTTGAAAGTCTTCAAGATATCATCGTATGGAACACCACCTTGTTTTCCTAACCATTTGAAGATTTCTGGAACTTCCCAAGTGTTCATATCAACCTTGGCTTGCAAGTTCTTAGGCAAGGCTCTTGGGATGTTTTCAACTAAACCACCACCAGTAATGTGGGCCAATCCCAACAACAAATCGTCGTTGATGGATTTCAACAATTGTTTAACATAGATCTTGGTTGGTACAAGAATTTCCTCACCGATAGATTTACCAGAGTTGGTCCATGGAGCAGGAGAGGTATATTCGTAGTCAGAGGTTTCGATAATACGACGGACTAAAGAGAACCCGTTCGAGTGGATACCGTCAGACTTAATACCAATCAACTTGTTCCCACTCTTCATCTTGGCAATTTGGGGCAAGATCTTACCCTTGTGAACAGCACCAACAGCAGTACCGTTGGTATCGTAGTGGCCCTCGTCGTACATACCTGGCATTTCCGAGGTTTCTCCTCCGACTAAAGCACATCCAGCTTGGATACAACCATCAGCAACCCCACTGACGAATTTCGAGGCAACTTCAAGATCTAATTTACCAGTAGCAAAGTAGTCCAAGAAGATCAATGGTTCAGCACCTTGAACGACTAAATCGTTGACGTTCATGGCAACTAAATCAATACCAACAGTATCGTGGATATTCATGATTTGAGCAACTCTCAACTTGGTACCAACACCATCAGTAGCAGCGACCAATAAAGTATTTGGACCATCGTAACCTGCTTGTTTCAAGTCGAATAAACCACCAAAACCACCAATATCGGAATCGGCACCTGGTCTGGCAGTAGACTTAACTTTAGCCTTGATTTGGTCAACAAACTTGTTACCAAGATCAACAGAAACACCAGAATCGGCATAAGTAACACCGGCTTTCTTAACAACGTCTCTGAATGCTCTATGGGCAATGTCTTTTCTGTTGTACTTGTTGTTGAATGAGACATGGCCAACACCAACGTAGGCTTGGTCAACAGAGTCTTTCAATGTAGAAGCAATGGCAGTGGAAGCAATGACTCTACCACCACTGGTGACAACCTTGCAGTCCTTCAAAGCAGTACCAGCATGGAAAATGAAGGTATTTTCTGGCAATGGAGTTTTTACGGTAATTTCATCGCCTTTAGCGTACGATTCTGGGTACCCACCAGCAGACATGACGACGGTGGTAGAGAAAGTGTTTGGTTTCGAGTTGATGGTGACAGAATCAAGTCTGTGTTCAGCACAAGCCAACATGACTTGGGCCAAATCAGTATCTTCCGTCAATAATGGTAATACGGTTTGGGTTTCTGGATCACCAAATCTCACATTGTATTCCAAAACCTTTGGTTCACCAGATGGAGTCAACATGATCCCAGTAAACAAAACACCACACATTGGAAATCCGTCTTTTCTCATACCATCAATGGTAGGTTTGATAATTTGGTCGTCGATCTTTTTCAACACTGCTGGAGTAGCAATTGGTGCTGGAGCATAGGCTCCCATACCACCAGTATTTAAACCTTTATCGCCATCACCAATTCTCTTGTGGTCTTGTGCTGCTGGTAAGTTGAAGAACGAGTAACCATCAGTAATAGTTAAGATGGATAATTCGTCCCCTTCGAGGAACTCTTCAATGACAATTTCGTTACCAGCATCACCAAAGGCTTTGTCGACCATAATTTCATTCAAGCCTTCCAAAGCTTCTTGTTTGGTTTCTGGAATAAGAACACCCTTACCGGCGGCGATCCCGTCGGCTTTCAACACCATTTTGTAATCAATTGTGTTGATGTACTTTTTGGCAGATTCGACATCGGTGAAATTTTGGAATCTGGCAGTAGGAATGTTGTGCTTTTCCATGAAAACCTTGGAAAATGCTTTAGACCCTTCCATTTTGGCAGCAGAAGCAGATGGACCAAACACTGGAACTCCGATTTTGGAGAAGATGGTGGAGATACCATCGACTAATGGTTGTTCTGGACCAGGAACAACCAAGTTAATGGAGTTTTCTTGGGCAAATTCGGCCAAAGCATTGAAGTGGCTAGGTGAACCAGACAAGTGAGGCACGTTGACTACCTTGGAATTGACTTGGGTTCCTCCGTTACCTGGAGCAACAAACACCTTATTGACGGTGGAGGATTGGACTAGTTTCCAAATGATGGCATGTTCTCTACCACCATTACCGATAACTAGAACATTTAAAGACATGGCGAGGAATTACGACGTTGAACAACAACTAGAAGATGGACTGAAACTTGAGAAAATTTCTGATAAACAAGAATGGTATTTATATAAGACAATAAAATTAATCTTGAAAAATTTCGCACTATGACTCTGGTAGATTATGAGATGAGATAAGAAGTGCCAGCGATATTGGGGGTATTTGTTAGGCATGAAGGGTCTACGACAAGCCCGAGGCAGTGTAGAAGAGATTTGGCTCGCTACTTCTTTTTCTCGATCCGTTTTGCCCAACAATTGTCGAGTTAGACTGCCCTCCTAACGTCGATGGGCGTACCACGGTGGTGCCCCGTGCCGCTACGTCTAGCCGCACGGTTGTGATCCCACTACAATCGCATTTCGCATAATACAATAGTTCTATGCATTGGGCTATTTACAGTATACACAGCAGAATTGAACGACAGCTCTAGTTGAACAATAGTCAAACATATTCCGTGTAGGGGCATGATATGCTTAAATGGCAACGTCACCTTCACCGACAATTCCTTCGAATTTGTAGTCCTTGTCGCTTGGTAACTTCACGTCATTACCTTGGTCATTAATAGGCGAGTACAAGTAGTAACTCATTAACGCATTGACCACGGCCCTGGTCTTAGCTTCTTTAATCGATGACCCAGCACCTTCCCCTAGCTTTTCAACCCCACAGAATGCCCCGGCCACGTAGATCGCATGGCTACTCAATCTACCGGTTTCTGCTATCAATCTGATTTCCACTGGGTCTTGGAAGTTCAACTTGTCGCACAATCTCACTAACTCTCTAGTTGGTTGGCTGAAATGGAACATTTTTTCCAACATCAATTTTCTCGACAAGATAAAATCGGTGATGAATTTTTTGGTGGATTCTTCACCACAATGGGTGTATAATCCTCCAATGATAGATCTTACTGCACTGGCGTATGCATCGGCTTCCTTAGTGACGAACTTGTTTTCCCGGTTCAAGCTGGAAATCTCCAGTTCACTCAACTGATAGACACCAGATTCAGGAACAGTTTGTTTTTCTTGTTCGCTTGTGTATCTCAATTTACCATACTTTATGAATTCAGATTCGTTGGCTAAGTATTTAGACAATTTGGTCGAGGCATCGGGCTGGATACCCCAAGATTTCCCGATCTCGTACAACGTCTCAGCACCCATCAACGAGTCCACAGCAGCATTGTGGATCAGCATGGGTAATCTAGGGTACTTCATTAATAAGTATTCCGAAACATAGTAACTCAAGAGGTTTTTTCCCAAAACATTTAAGCCAAAGTTGTTGGCCAACCCGTCTCCATGTTTCACCAAGTTAAGTGCCTGGGACAAAGTGGACAAGCTGTAGGTGGATGGCAAGTTCAATCTCGAATGTAATGCCACTAACGGTGGAGATTGTTGTGCTGTAGATTCTGGCAATCTGTGAGTGAAAATCGTGTTTTTGTAGGTGCCGTAGGCGGTCACCGAATCGAAACTAGTTTGCAACGATGGGTCAAGCTTGCTAACATGGTACCCACGAACTGGCAACACCCTACCAAGAATCCTCCTGAACATGGTTGTAGTCTGTTTCTATTACTTTTGCAGTGAAAAATTCTTTTACACCATTGAAAAATCCCTGACTTGTGTACAGGATATTAGTATCAATTCTAACTAAAAGCAAAGAACACAGTAAAATGGGAGACAGAGTAGCGCGAGCATGGTGGAAATGCGCTAGGGATTGAACCTGAGAGAAGAGCTACGTAGTGGTACTTTTTTGGAATTTCTGGCGTTCCAGGAAAGCTATTTCGATTGACATGAAATATATTGTAGGTGAATGTATGGGACCATGGTAGAAATTGGTCTCGGTGGTCGTAGAAGGAACTCTGTGGGTTAATTGACACAGAATGGGCACGGAAAGAAATATAACTACCGAATGAAGTGATTCGCCATAAAACGGGTCATTTTTGCACATTTGTGGTACATTGTCACACGAGATTAATTAGGGTGGTACAAATACAATACCACTAAACGACTTTTGTGATTTGCAAAAATCACACACTACAATTACCACTAAACTACAATAGGATTCGTGACTACGGTAGTAACCGCCGTGTGCATCTGGCAGGCTCTGGCGGTATTTTTAATGTCTGCACGCAATGTCTCTTGTAATGTCTTAAACCACTTTTCACTCTAAATACACCAAAAAGTCAACAAAAGAACCTAAAACCAAAGCAATAGCTTGCCGTATCACACCAAGACTACTGACTACGCTGAATGTTCTACAATAGGTGTTCTATACGAGAAAATAGAACTTGCAAATATTGTACCTAGACCACTCAAAAGCACAAAGAACCACCTCGTTCCCCCAATAATACAGCCCACACTATTACTATCCTAACTATTCGCCCCGTCTTCCGTCAGAGCCCAGCTTGCTCTTGCAAAGTTGGAAAAAAAGAATACCTGCATACAACTGGAGAGTTTTGTGTAACTTTTTCTGAAAAAATCTCAACCAACCACAATAACCATAATCAAATTTACAGTTACAAACATATAACAGCTGTTAGCCTAATAAACCCGAATTAATTGTTACAGTTGAACATGGCCCACGCACCTAACTTGAGTTTTGCGGCTATTGCCACCATGTCGTCGGTTTTAGTCATTTACACTGCCATCAAGTCTCCTTTGAAATACCAATGGGCTTCCGAAAACAGATTGTCACCAAAAGCTGATTTGGCTTGGAGAAATGCTGCCCAAAAGTGGTTAGACAACCATTAGATGGTGCAACTGAGGTTTTTTCTCATGTCCACAATTTTGTGATCATGTTTTGCTTGCCATGGCTGAGGTTCATGGTTCGGTAGATGGAATGTTGTGTGGGTTTGAAGTATAACCAGTATTCTTCATTGCCCATTCACTTTGAAAATCGTCTTTGCTGCCGGTTTAGGTGATTTTTCGGGGTTCCATCCCATTTGTATTGTATTGTCATTATCTTACACTTTATTTCATTGCATTCTATTTATTATTCGTTGGTTTATACACTTGAAATGTACGAATATGGTTACTCGAGCGTAGCATACAACTTGTAAGCGAATTGATCGACCGTAGCACCTGATCCTGAAACCTTTACGACAATACTACTAAGACAGTGGTGGTGTCATAAATTCATATCTGAGTAGCAAAGCAAACCTGTGACACTAAGTAGACTTTCGATATAATGACATTCACAGTACTAGAAGAAAGCTCCTGATTGTAGCATTGCTGTGGTACTGATCATTTCAATTTGGCGAATCTGTTGTTTAAGATAACTGTTGTTATTTGGCAGTACCGTGTACCATAATGTACCTATGTACGTCTATAAGTCTATGAACTAACTAACTGGTTTTGATATCGACCATTTCCAATTGATCAACACTCTGTAGCTTGACCCAGTCATTCTCCAATTTGATGAAACACCATATCCATCTTCTGTAGATTTCCAAAAATTCAATCACAGTGTACCCCAAAGAGTACACATCGTATCCGTACAAGAAGGTTGAAATGACCCTTACGTAAGTCCAATCGTCGTCGGTGAATTCTTGCTTGATGATGAATATTTTTAACACCCAAAGGAATCTCAACACGAAATCTGCCACAATGGCAAAGTAATACACCGCGTTCTGGGAAAATGCAAGCTTGTGAGAAGGACGAGTGACAGAAAGTTTGGATTTCTTGCGGAAGATGCCGTCAAACATCTCAAACCCCCAATCCATCTTGATGTCCCAGTAGTACGAATACGACGAATTGACAAACGAAAAGAAAAACCACCATTTGTTCAAGCGGAGGATCACTTCAAGCAAGTTTTCTGGGTTGTTGATGATGAATACCTTGATGATGTAGTTCACGGATAATGGGAATATGCTGGTCAAGTACTTGACTAGATTGTATAGATGCTGCTTGTGGCCCGTCAAATTAAACTCGTACCAGCATTGCTTCATTCTGATGCATGCTGGCACGGCAAGAACCACCAATTCCACCACGGGGTTGTAAGTGTCGTTTACGTAGTACACCCAGATGAACAAGGCAAAGTCATTGATGACTTTCGCGTAGGAAATCAACGAATCCGAAATCAAAATGTCGTTTGATCTCATCGACATGGCGTTGATGCCTCCAGCAAGTACTCGTTTTGTGGTTGTGAACATTCTCACTTGGCCCGGGGTCCCCAGCACTGAGGTAGCAATAAAGAGAGTGAAAAAGGTATATGCGAATGCTGCCAACGGAATTGCGTAGTAGATGAACTTGATGACTTCATTTGGTGACTCTGTGTTCATGAACTGTTTCTGTATGAATTTAAATAACACCCAGCCTGCGGTGTTGAAGATGGAGACCTTCTTGAGGTTTTGCCAAATCCCAGCCATAAGCGTCTTATTTTCGTTGAAATCTGCTGCCATTATCGTGCGCTGTTCGCCTAGTGGAGACGACGTAGACTGGCCCAACGAGCCATAGCTGATGCTAGAGTACGACAAATTCAATAACTGTAGGATGTTGATGTGTTCTCGAAAACAAACATAGTTGATCAATAGCCACATGGCTCCACCGATTTGGATCAACAACAATATTCGAAACGGTAGGGGAACTATGTCATTGAACAAGATCAGTTGTGTGATATCGTCAGGTTTTGTCATGATGGAATAAAGAACAACTAAATTAAATGAGCATTAGAAAATAGGTATTTACTAAATTCAAGGATGGTATGCACGTAGTCTTGCCCGAGACCACGTCGCGACCTCCACAATGCGAGATCGTGAACGGGGAAGATCTTGGCCACGACACCGCGACAGCACGACAAAAACGGCAGCAACGTACCACCGAGTGACACTACAAGGTAAAGGAATGAAAACAAGTAGAGAAGAAACTACAAGATGAGGTATGAGGATGCTGGTCCATTTCATTTGGAGGTGGACTTAGAGGTAGAGCTGGGACTGCGACGAGAGGTGTGGCACAACAGGGTGTGATGGTCCTGGCCAGAAAGAGATCCAGACAGTGCCAACCCTAAGCTATAGATCAGTTAAACTTCAGACGTGCTCGTCCTACGACGATGCACGATTTAGGTATGGTTTAATCACAAGTGTTCATGATTAGCATGGAAGCATCACTAGCCCAACCGATCTACAGAAGAATCACGCACCTGTCGTGTATTGAGATATATATGTCTATTCAAATGACTGGACTGTTAGTACGAAGCAACTAGAATAACAAAACTACTATTTTCATCAGAATTTTCAGTGTGTTTGGCATTGAATCGAATCGGTCATAGTCCTGAATAGGAGCCTCCGTTTGGGGCGACATCGTGTCATCATAAAAGTAATAGTTTGTTGGGTATCACATACTCATCACTATTTGCATAGCGTGCTGGTAAAGAAACCGTTGCGTACATTGTTGCTCTTATATAGTGGTGAAAATTTTCAGCCCAGTTACCCGGACCTCATTCTCTCATACCCTAGAAAGTGGATTGTCACGAGTACTGCCATCTACTGCTACACGCCAGATGGCGCTAGGCGCGAGGATTTAGCCCGTGTCGTCTGGCTGGAGCTGAGTTCGTTTTCTGTAAAAATTTAATTTCAACTCTTATAATGAAATTACTGCCTATTGTAGAAGTCTTAAAATGGATTTTGCAACCATGACGTGCGACATTTTGTATTCCTAACAGATCACTGTTTCTTCACTGGTGCAACTGTAGAGTCTATAAATGCATTATTTAGGGAAATTGTCGTCCAGCTACAGCCAAAATCACCTTTGGACAGTAGAATAGTAAAATTCATTGCTCATTTCCGCGACTTCGACTTGAGTCGTTCTTTTCTGATATTGTCCTTTCTTTCTGCCTTGGACAAGTATCTGAACTTCTTCTTTTTGATTTTGTCCTTTTGTGAGGGCTTTGAAACTCCACACACCACGGCGTAGTTTTTGGCTCTTTTGATAGAGTCTTCGAGGACTTTGTCTGATCTCGACAAGTCCACGTTGTTGACCTTGGCCAATATTTCAAGGTTCTGCTCTCGCATCTTGGTGACGGCAGGGTTTTCGATCGACTCAACTTCAACAGTCGTTTCTTCGTCAATTACAACATTGTCGTCAAATTCTTCTTCTCCCGTCAATTTGTAGACTTCCTTGTGGTTCAATACGCCCTTTGGGGCTTCTGCAGCTTCCTCTTCATTTTCCTCATCGTCATTGTCTTCATCATCACTATTACTTTCATTTTCAGACTCATTCAGCTTGGACTTTTTCTTGGTTGACTTGGAGCCAAACCCGCTCCATTCTTCATCTTCAGAATCACTGTCGTTTAGGTCGGTGATCTTGGCTACAGTTTCGTTGAACTGCTTCAACTGGTTTTCCATATCTTTTTTACGTTCATCTCTTAATTCCTTTCTTTCCTTTATTCTCGCCAACCGCTCTTGCTCCTTATTGTATTCTTGTGCCTTCTTTTGTCTCTGTAATTTACGTTTATGGAACCCTGTTAAGTATTCTTTCCGTGAATCTTTATCGAAAACTACTTCCTCCACTCTGTGTTTCTTAGCAGCTTTCTGAGCATACCGTTTTCCTCCAGTCAAGATCTCCCTGTTGGAACGCCCAGCTGCCATCTTATTCGGTACTTATTAGTGTTTGTCTATAAAAATCACAATACGTTCCCGCACTATAGTTAAAAAAATCGTAGCGATGAGCATCGCACCATACAAACTATTGTTTTACCACCGTGTTTTCCTTCTTTACCGAAACAAGCTTATCAGTACCCGAAATCTTCATATATACTCGACATGGATAACATAGAGAATGTTCATAAGTTTATCCAAGCGTTAAATGCTTCGATATCCAACTTGAAACCAGCTTTGCTGCCGTTCTTGCAGAAGTCTCTTGATGAATTAATTACCACCACAGCAAAAGATAGCGATCATCTTCATAAAATCCGAATCTACAACAATTACTTGTACACATTGATCTCATTACTCTTTGCTTATTTGAAAACTATAGGCGTTGATACCAATAACCACCCAATAATGAGCGAATTATCAAGAATAAAAACTTATATAAACCGTGCTAAGCAGTTACAAACAGACCTATCAAAGGACCAAGCATCCATAGACAAGCAAAATGAAAAAGCAAAACACTTTTTGCAAAATACCCTTGGAACAAAGTCGTTGGGTGCAGCAGCAGATTCGCCCCATTTGGCTTCACCTGCAATCAGTTCCTCCAATTTTAAAGGTACTCATACAAGGTTTGTTGACCGTGATCTGGAATCAAAATCAACAAAGCAATACAAGGTATCGAAGAATAGAAAGAAATGAGGAATTTAGACCGTAAGAATAGAAACAACGAAGAACGGATACGTTATACTAATACACGCTTTTATCTGAAACCATGCTTGTAGACATTTTGTAATTTAATTCCTGTTACTGTGGCTACTTCGCTTTCTCAATCTACCGAAGTTAAGGACAATGCAAATCCTATAATCCCAGTTTCGTACTACATTCTCAAATATGATCTCTATATTTTAATGTAACCTTACCCTAAAAACCAACAAATTACTGCCAGACATGTAACCATCTTCAATTAACAATTATTCGAAAAAATCTCTAAAAGATGGTTCTTGTCTTAGTTCTTCAGCAACCAATGCATATACTTCCATCAATAAATTTGGAAATTTATCGTTGAAATATTTATAGAATCCATCTGGTAATGGATTCATTTCTTGTTGTAAACTCTCAGGCATATCGTTGAAATGATGGTATTTGTTTCTGATAGCCCGCAACAAGTCCATTAGTTTCTCTGTGTTGTATTTTCTGTATTTCCCCAAATTATCCATAAATTCTGCACTCATTTTCCTATGCCAGTCACCTTGATGAACATGATCCGCGTGGGCTTCAAGCTTTTGAAGCAACAAACTTGGAGGATCTCTTTTTTCAATCTCAAACCTATCACTTACTTTAAGTAAGAAGTCTAACCGTTTACCACTATTCCAAAACAATGGATGGTGTAAAATTTTTGTCGTGTTTGGTCGTGAACTTGGATTAGCACTAATCATACTTTTGATAAGATCAGTAGCTTCAAACTTATCATTAGGACATTTCACCATCAAAAGGTCAATATCATACGTCCCATGAATGATGTTCGCATCCCTCATGAATCTATCACCAAAAGGATGGAAACCATCAGTCAACATGTAGTAGTAAACACAACCTAATGAGAAAATGTCAATAGATTTTGTTAATCTTTTTCCGGACACACTTGATGGAGTATCAGGATGCGATGCGGAACCAACTGATGAAATGGTATCTGGTGAAATCTCCAGCAAGTCATGATTCAACAATAACTCTGGTGCCCTCCATCCTGATGTTCCCAGAGCAGCATTTTGTGTTGTTGCTCTAAACGAAGACTGATCATAATCCAACTTCTTACATAATCCGAAATCAGATATAAGCAAACGAATGTTATTATCCAGTTTCTCGATCTTGTTAGGGTTCTTCTTCTTGTCTGCAACTAATATATTCTGCGGCTTCAAATCACGATGAACAATCTTTAATGAGTGTAAGTAATCTAACCCACTGGCCAATTGATATAATGTGTCATTTATATCCTTGATTTGTTTGAATTGCTTTGGCTTTTCAAATATATCTGCCAAAGTTCCCAAACATAGCTCAACCGCAATATACAAAAACTTTTCGGTTTCACTTGATTGTGAACAAAAGTATCTAACGACATTTGGATGATCATCACTCTCTTGAAGAAGTCTGACTTCATGACTTGCAACATCAAAGTACTCTAATAACATTCTTTTAACTGCAACTGGACGGTTTTCAAATGTACCTTCGAAAACAATGGTTCCATGTGACCCATGTCCAAGGATTCTATCAGAAATCACCAAATTTTTCTCGATCTGTAATTTCCTGATTGGTTGCAATCTTGGAATGTTATTCAGTTGGATTAAGCTTTTTGTCGACAATGTAACTTCTTCTTCTTCAATTACTTCTTGCGTCTCTTCCTTTATGGAATCTTGATCGTTCAAACTCCTTTCGTTGGCTTCTCCGTCATCGGAGATTTTGTCAGGTAAGTCGGTTTTGTTTTTGTTGACCTTTTTACCGCCTCTTTTACCACCTCGGCTACCTCTCTTTCTTTTCTTTTTGGTGATTGTTTCATTTGCTTGAGTGTTATTATTGTTATCTTCGTTTTCAATGGTATCATCCTCAGAATTGTCATCCAAATTCTTGACAGGCACTTCCTGAATGCCGTCAGTAGATGATATCATTGTGACCTTGGGTGCCATCGCTACTTTCCTAGAACTGTCAGCTTCAGTTTTGAGGGTTTCTTCAGAGTCATCAGTGTTTGATACTTCTATTGTCTGAATCTGAACGTCATCAATAGGTTTAACTTTCTCTAGAATTGGCGCAGTATCAGATTTGTCTTGTTCAACTTTGACTTCTGGTTTTTCAACACCAAGTACTGATTTGAACTTGCTTTTAACTTCTTCTGGTTTTGAAAATGCAACGAATAACGCAAAGAGCACTAGAAGTACACCCAAATCTTCCAAAATTCTTCGAACAAGAGATGGTGTATATCGTGGTGGAATATCCTTGCCATGGGTATGTTGCGAATAATCATCACTATCAATATCTGAAATAGCATCAATTTCTTTAGAGTTGTCAACTATGATTAAATCAGAACCTATTGTATGAGCTGATTCAGGGAATTTTATCCCATCTATAATATTTTGTACAGTTTCGGAATTATCACCAACCCTAGGACTCATTAAATCAACCTCCATACTTCCATCACCTATTTTCTTAATCTTATAATTCGCAGAATCAAATCTTGAAATAGGTTGATACATAGTATCGCTAGACAAGTGATAAACTTTATGAATTCCATTTACTAGTTCATCAACTTCAAGTTCTGAGCTGCTCATTAAATTAAACGACTTTAAGCTTTCTGTATCTACTGGTAATCCATTTTGTGCCTTGTAAAGATCAAGTTGATATTTGGAAAATGGGGCAGATTTGATCAATGTAGGGTAGTTGCTGAAACTCATTGCAAACCACTCTTGTCCGTTTGTTGTTTTGTTAATGAAAACCAAGTCGTTATTTGCAGTGTTGTCGTAAATCTGTATTTGCAAGTCATTTAAAACTTTCAATGGGTGCGGTAAAATCACATATTCTGAAGTCTTAAGGTTGTTAAAAACATCAAAAACACTTACTATAAAGGATGGTAATTTGCTCATCCAAGTAGGTGTACCGAAATCCTTATTTATTCCAAGCAAAGACTTATCGTAAAATTGTGTGAAGTATAGTTTGTCCAAAGACTGCTGATTTTGCATAATCAAATCATTGTCTATATTATTTGGGCCCCATTGGGAATAGGTCACATTCCACACCACATTTGTATTCAGCTTGGAGTAAATAGACAACTCGTACGTTGTTTTCCCTATCATTATCGTGTCTTTGTTGTCTTGTTGATTATCATTGATCTTGTAGTGTGTGTTTGGAACAGGGCAGAAATCTTCAGTACCAAACGACGATTCTATTCGGCCAGTATGAATGTTAATTGTATACAACGCAGTTTTTCTCGTCCCCGTGTATATTTTGTCATCACCAGATAACGAGAATGGTGATTCCAAAACCAAATCTTTGATACTTGTAGGTAATTTGTTAAGACCAAATTTCGGAGTGAAATAGTACAAGGACCCATCTTGGTAGGGCTCAACAAACCACAAGATATTTGGTTGAGTTGAGTTTGCCGAACTGTTTGTCTGGATCTTTACTAAAGGCTCCTCGATCGGTAATGTCCACAACAAGGCTCCAGAATTACGTTCGATCCCATGTAAATTACCATCTATATCCGAAACGAGCAAAAGATCAGTTAACTTGCAGTCATTGATAGACCGCAAATCTAGAGGTAAAATCGAAGAAAATTTGGTCGATGGTTGTGCTTCGTGGCCACGTGGTTGGTTGTGGTGTTGGTATTGATAATCATCGGTTTGGTACTTGTCATATTGGTTGGGAGTCAATTTTTCCAATCGGGGAGTAGCTAAGATCCCAGCGATGGTGAAAAAGAATAGCCCAATATAAACGACGAGATTACGCATCCTCCATCGATATACGGATCAAGCAGATAACAACCACCTGTGGGATTTAAACTGGGAAAACAGGCTGGGTTCAATGGAGTTGGCAGTGATTTTTACCCAAGGTAAAATTAGAGAAAAACTGACAATGCGGTGTGTCGCACAATTCGACAGGGTGTGTCGTAAATTTCGACCAACTTTATTTGTCTATGTATGCCACTGCAACAAGAAGACTATTGTTTCGTGAAGGGTCCAGCAATGGAGAGAGGATGGCGACTACAAAGCAATGGGATGGCACCAGAGTATACTGATCACTTACTTTGGTTTTTCTTTGCTTCAATTCGGGCAATTTGGTGTGTTTCTGTTGCTACGTCTGGAATGCACAAGAGGCAAGTTTCATATATTGAAAATATACTATTTGAAGGCATTGCCTGAAACACATTGAAACAAGCCAGACACACTTGTGTGGCAGTATTAGTCCAAGTACATGAATGCTACTGTATGAAATGCACTATAATAGTACGGTTTCAGGGTAATTACATGACAATTGTAGCTACAATTGAAACCAATGCTAAACATGCCCACGGTGAAAAATTTTTGGTGATGGAAACGATATTTGGTCCTGGACTTGCGTTATTTGCTGCTACTGTGCTGTACGATCTCAATTGTCCAACAGTTCCAGTTAAAGAACCCAAGCCTATATTGCCCGACGATGGGGTGACAGCGTTCAGTAAGGGAGTTTTGAACGTTTGTGTAAATAAGGACTGGGTGACTGTAGTTCTGCCAAATTGGTCTGTTCCTGTAGCCCAGACTAAAGTAGGCTTGAGCGACGTTTTTGTACTTGTGGTGGAGGTGGTGGTTTCAGCACCAATAACGTAGGCGAGGAATGCAAAAATATGAACAACGAACCAAAGCTTCATCTCAGCTCAACCTCCCAGTGTTGGTTCCACCGTGACATCGGGACATAATTAAACTAAATACACGCAGACAAGAAATCAGGTCTATTCTGACGCATGCGCCCACATATTTAAAGGCATGGCCGCGGGTTGTGCTGCAGTTGCTAACGAGAACCAGACCAATTGGCTGGACTTCTTTGGAAGCAGAACATACTCGTATTGGTACTTGTAGATATGTCAACGCAAGAAGAGAAATACGACTAGTGCGATAATAAACCGTAATGCGTAGGCTCTAGGCAAGTCCCCGTAATTGTATGTAGCGAGCAGTATTTTTTACCTATTTCGGTCGCCTACAATAGTTTGGGATTAAGACATCACAACTTTCATTAGAAAAAATCATTATCAAGGTGGATCGTTTAACTACGGTTGTGTTTTGGAAGATCATGTTTTCACATTTCCTTGAGCCTTATACTGTTAGATGTAAGTGTGTTAGGATTGACATCATACCATGCGCAAAATTTCTTGGTGCTCCTATAAACCCCTAGCTGATCCGCAGGGTTGAAATGCTTACACAGCCATTGCCAAGGTATGTGTCATGTCTATTATACGTGAAAACGGGTATCTCTTGTGGAATCAAAAATGTATGTACATATTTGCTCCTTTGTGATTTTACAGGCTGTCTTGTGCATCCCTGCCTTTTTGAGGAACCTCAGTTGCCTCAATTTCGTAATATCCTCCGCGATGAGCTCTATAACTTCTCCTTCACGAACTTCTCCTTCACGAACTCCTCCTTCACGAACTCCTCCTTCGTGATTTTTCTCGCTTGTTCGTTTTGACGGCATTCATTAGTGACCGGCACAACTGTCTGGGATTGTATTTTGATGTGCTGGATTGTTTGTTGCCATTGCTTACAAACACTTCATCCATTACGGCTCTGTTGTACGGAGGAGGCATGTTTAGATTTGCGTCGTAGTTTGGTCTTAGGTTTTCCGATGTCGATCGGCTTGTGTAGAATGTATCAGGATTGTATCGACCACTTCTGCGTACTTCTGGGAGAAGAGCCAGTTGAAACGATGAACAGTGCGAATCAAAGGTATAGTTCCCTTCGTCTGCTTCTCTATTATATGTAGCATATGATTGTGGCATTTCTTGATATCTTTCATGTGGAGTCCATTCCTGGATAAGTACTGTACTGTCTTGCTCAGACAGTATTCGCGACTGCCCTAGATTTACTAACCATCCGGGAACACCTGGCAGAGCATTTTTCTGTGGTAAAAAGTACGATAATAGGCTGTATAGTGATTGTAGCTGGAGTTGGAAAGTGTCCTGAGGCACCCATTGTCGAACAAACGAGTTGCAGCTGCATAGTAATGCATGGTCAAGTATTAGTAGCACCTTGGAAACATCCAAAACTATAACTAGTACAGAATACTGTTCCAAATAGCTTTTGACCTTCTCGATGACTATAATGTATACTAACGAGTTGACAATATGACGGTACCCTTGGGGAGTGATGGGATGCCAATCCATGGAATTGTCGAGAGACTTCACCGCTATAACTAGTGGACTGCAAAAGCTCACAAAACTAAGTACGTGCAATAGCATCATCCACCGGTGTATGTCAAGCTGAACTTCTAATTCACGGAACATATTTTCATTTTATATTTCGTTCTGCAACCTCATGTACCACGCAATAATTGCCATGACGTCATTGGTACATTTTCGTCTGGCTGCAAAATTCCACTTACAGCGTAACGTCTTTGTTGCGTTGAAACGTCTTACGTACGACATTGTCCGACTATATCTAACAAAAGCCAGGGCTGACCCAATGCAGATTTCAACAAGTAGGAATGTTCGGAACACTCGGTGCTGGCAATATGTAGCTTGCATCTATGTTACGGAGGTTGTGTCTAGACCATACCTAAACGGTGAACCCACACACACCACTTACGAGGTCCTATAAAGGATAGTTATACGAGTTCGACCGTTTAAGACTACATTGCGTTCTTTTTGAGTCCGTAGATCCTGTCGTATTAAAGCTGCAACCAATACACTGGTGCTGTTTATACTCTATGTAAAATATCTATTTACCTCCATCAGTTGTTTAAATCTTCCGATAGTTTCCTTAACCTTGATTCTGTTATCTTAATGACGTCTCTAAGAACTTGATCATTGTATTCGTCTTTAACACCGTTTTCGTTGCTATTGGCAGGTCGGCTTACCGATAGTTTCATATCACTTCGTTCTTCCAACCATTTCCAGAGATTGACCTCGTTTTCCATTCGTAAATTTTCGTTTTTCAACGTTGTGTCTACCGTGGGCATAATCAAAAAGTCATGTTCATTAATTTTGACTTTTGAAATAAATGCATCACCTGGCAAGAACTGAATATTGGAGTTTGAGCCTGAATGAAGAAAAATCCGATTAAATAGTAGCGAGGAAATGATAAATCCCGTTACCATTATAACCACTCCAACAATGGTGTCACCAACCATTGGTACAGGCACAGCTTTTCCTAATGCTTCTGCAAGCCCCATCAAGCTCAGTCCTACGGTTTGAGGTTTAGCGACTTCTGCTGGTTTAGCTTCTTCTTTTTCTTCAACCTTCTTAGAAATGGTACTACGTCTGCTTCTGGGCTTTTTGGTTCCCTTCTTACTCTTTGCACCACCAGCTGAAACAACAGAATTCAAGAAATTAATCGTGGCTTTCATTGACTCTTTTTGTCCATCGATACTCCCTTTCTCAATTGCCCCTTTAATCCAAGATTTACCTGTCCAGTCAATTGCTGTTGTGCAATACACTCTTGTGGAATTGTTTGGGCCCCACGAAAAGTACTGTTTGGACCTCACTTTAAAAGAGTTACCACTAGGAACATCAGGTGTCTGGGTAATCGATTCAACGACAATGCATTTATTTAAATCATACTCTTCCAACTTATCGGTTAAAAGACATTTCGTCTGTTTCGGACCAATCGGACCAGATAGCGGTTTCACATATGAATACGATCTTTCCTTCTTTGTTTCAGTCAATTCGGTGATTCCTTCCTCGGTTACATCAAAGTTCTTTTGTTCCTTAACTAATTTAACATAGTATGATTTATCGGGACCATAAAGGAGCATGAAAACAACTCCCAAAGGGGCTTTTACAGTTTCATCGCAAATAAATGTATCTCCTGCTTGTTTAGTGTAACCATTATCCGTTGGTTCATGTGTCATGGGCCCAACTGAGGGAAGTCCGTTAAATCCGCCGCCACTATCACCACCATCACCGGTTTCCACTTTAAGCTCTGATTTCCCTCCCCAATTATCATCTTTAGACTCTGATAAGTTTGCTACGACACTATCATCATTAATGCCGCTACTTAGGGAAACGTCAGACTCGTCATCATCAAGGTCTTCATCGTCCAGTATTTCGTGCTGGCTATCAATATACTCCATATCATCGTCTATTTGACGGCCTGTTGATGAATCAATTGACCGGCGTATCCGCTTGTGTTTCAACTGCTTTGATGGATCATCTGACAATATTTGGTGCCATA